>ERZ773144.467-NODE-467-length-41297-cov-5.927865_pt1 | contig 41297 bp, 35 predicted proteins | sample MGYA00580849_ERZ773144 | MGnify/ENA primary metagenome ERZ773144 (study PRJEB29015, sample SAMEA2737861) | human gut metagenome | biome: human gut; feature: human-associated habitat; material: faeces | place: China | collected 2012 ...
TGCACAAATTAGTTTATCAATCACTAATTTGCAACAGCCCCATTTTTTATATTTAGAAAACATATTGAATAAGCACCATATAAAAAATAGTTCCTCCACCAATAGATAAGAGCATATTTTTTTTCCATTTATGAAGTATCACTATTCCACCAATGGAGATGAATTCAGGAAGTCCATAAGGAAATGCAACAACAGAAATTCCTTTTAAACAATAAACAACCAACATTCCTATTACTGAAAAAGGAAGAACTTTCCCTAAATATTGTATATATTTTGGAGTAGGTTTATTAGCTGGGAAAATTATAAAAGGAAGAAATCTTGTAAAAAGAGTTCCAAGTACAACCATAGCCACAGTTATTATTTCTTGTTCTACTGTAAGTCTCATTTAATTTCCTCCTTTTCAAGTTTTTTTCTGCTCAATGTCAGAGAAATAAGTATAGCTATCATTGAAGGAATAATAAAGTTTCCTGTTCCAAATATGATAAGGCAAACAACAGAAGCTAAAATACCAATTATAGCTGGAAGATGATCTTTTTGAGAATCCCATTGACTAAGAAGTATAACAACAAAAAGAGCAGTCATTACAAAATCTATTCCTTTAGTATTAAAGTTAATAAAAGTACCTAGTATTCCACCCAAAGTAGCTCCTGATACCCAGTAAGCATAGTTTAAAAGAGTAACAAAGAACATAAACCATCCTTTATCTATTCCTTCAGGAATATCAGCAGTACAGTTAATAGAAAATGATTCATCACACATTCCAAATATCAGATATAGTTTCTTTTTTCCAGTTCCTCGATATTTTTCCAGCATAGAAACACCATAGAAAAGATGTCTTGCATTTACCATAACAGCCAGTAAAAAAGCATTTAATGGATCAAAAACTGATACTAAAAGATTAGCAGTTATGAATTCCATAGATCCAGCAAAAATAGTAAGGCTCATAAGCATAGGATATACGAAAGAAAACCCCATTTTATTCATATATATTCCATAGGCTAATCCAAGAAAAGAAAAACCTGCACAGATAGGAAGCGTATGAGGAAAAGCAGCTTTGAATGCTTTTGTTTTTATGTTCATTTTATTCCCCCTTTTGTATTTAAATTATAATATTTAAAAATTAATATATTTTCTTATTATACCTAAATTGTGAATTAAAGACAATACCAAATTTTAAAAAAAATTCCTTATAATTTGAGTTAAAAAAGAATTAGAACAAAACTAGTAAATATGATAAACTTAATCTATATAAGATATGTATTCAGGAGGGGAAAGTTAATGAAAAAGAAAGTTAAAACTACAGGAAATCCAATACTAAAAAAGGCTTTATTTTTATTTTTTTTCAGTCTTTTATTACAAATTCCTCTTATGTTTGTAAATGGAGTAGTACATGAAAGAAATTATCTGTATGATTCTACTATTAAAAACATAGGAAGAGAATGGGGGGAAACACAAACTATAGCAGGGCCCATAATAGTAGTTCCTTATACAGAGGAGTATTATGAAAGAGAGTATACAGTAGATAAGCAGGGAAAAGAAACAGAAATAATAAAAAGTAAAAAAAGAAAGAATAGTTTAATAGTTCTTCCAGAAAAATTAGATATAAATGTTAATTTAAAAGAAGAAGTGAGAAAAAGAGGAATATATAAATCTATGGTATATACTGGAGAATTGAAAATGAAAGGAAATTTTTCTAAAGTATTATCAAATATTCCAGTAAATGCAGTTATAGATTATAATGAAATAAGTATATCTTTAGGAATAACAGATATAAAAGCCCTTCTTAAGATAGATAAATTTAATTTTAATAAAAATGGAATAGAATTGGAGTCTGGAACTGGATTAGTAAGACCATTTCAGATTTCTAAAGGAATTTCAGGAAAATTAAATATGAAAAATGAAGAATTAACAGAAATTCCATTTGATATAGAATTAGTGTTTAGAGGAAGTGAAGGAATAACTCTTTTACCAATGGGAAAAGAAAATAGTTTCTTTATAAAATCAGCATGGGAAAATCCAAGTTTTTATGGAATGCTTCCAAGAGAAAGAGTTATAAATGAAAATGGCTTTACTGCAAACTGGAATATATCACATCTAACTAGAAATTATAAACAGTATTTTTTTGCAAATGAAAGCAATACAATAGATTTATCAGAGGCACAAGCAGGAGTGGCTCTTTATAATGGAATAACTCATTATAGACAGGTAATAAGAGCAGCTAAATATGGAGTTTTATTTATAATGATGAGTTTATTAGCTGTATATTTATTTGAAATATCAGGAAAAAAAGAAACTCACTATGTACAATATGGAATTGTAGGATTTTCTTTAGTTATGTTTTATCTTCTTCTTTTATCACTGGCAGAACATATAAGTTTTATAACAGCCTATGGAATATCAGCAGCAGCGGTCATAATTCCAGTATCTTTATATATAGCAAGTGTTACAAAGAATGTTAAATATGGTATGGGAATGTTAGTTCTTCTTATAGGAATATATTCAATATTATTCTCAATTTTAAAAATGGAAGATTATGCACTTCTAACAGGAACACTTCTGATTATGGGAGTATTATATCTTCTAATGTACATAACTAAGAATATGGAAATAGTAAATAAAAAAATTCCAGAAATAGAAGAAAATGAGAATGAGGAACAGGTGAAAAAATGATAGACAAGAAAAAAGAGCTTGAACTTTTGGAAGAAAAGTATAAAGAAATAAAAAAACTTAATTCAGAAGCTGAATCTATTATATCAAGTATAAAAAATGATGTTGATATAAACAGAGAAACCCAGCTTTTAGAAGAAAAAGAAAAATTGGAGAAAACTTTAAGAAAAATAAAAGATGAATTGCAAATTAAAACAAAAGAAATAGAGGATTTAAAAAATTCTAATGTGGTACTTTTGGAAGAACTGAAGGAAAGCAAAAGATTAAGAAGAGAAAAAGAGATAAATAAATTTCAGGCAGTAGTTGCTAAAAAAGTAAAGATAGATCTTGAAGATAGAATAATAAGCAGACTCAGCAGTTTTAGAAAAGAACTCTATAAAAAAATTAATATTCAGGATAAAGAATTAATGAAAGATATGTCTAAGGAATCTCATGAGTTAAGAAGTGAATTAAAAGCAGTAGCTGAGAAAGTGGATATATTTGTAGAAAATTCAAAGAAAAAAGCTCTAGAAGCAGGTATAGCATTAGGTGAAGAAAGTTCAGTATTTCATAGTGAGATACAAAAAGAATATGACTTGAAAGAAGATAAATATCTCTTTGAAAAAGAGAAAAAGAATTTTGTATTAGAAAAACTTATTGGATTAAAAGGATTCAATTTTTTAGGAATAATTTCAATTTTTTTAGGAATATTTTTAGTTTTTAAAACACAATTTAGAGAATTTTTTAATAATGATTATATAAAAAGTTCAGGCTCATATCTTTTAGGAATTATTTTTCTTTTTGCTGGAGAAAAATTATATCAAAAAAATAAAAAACATTTTGCTGTGGGACTTATAGGTGGTGGAATAGGAATATTATATATAACTACTTTATTGTCAACAATGTATTTAGGATTATTTTCTATGATACTTGGACTTTTTATTTCAGTTATTTTAACAGGATTAGTAGTTATATTAGCATTGAGATATAGTTCACAAATCATAGGAGTATTAGCTCTTATAGGTGGGTATCTTCCATATGGAGCTTATATTTATTATGAAGGCGGAATAACCAAAATATATTATTTAATAGCATATTCATTGATACTTCAAGGTATAGTTTTAGGAATAGCTTGGAAAAAAGACTGGTTATACAGTAAAATAATTGGATTCGTAATAGGTTCAGCCAATATGGCAGGAATAGTATTTTACCTGTCAAAATATATGGATAATAAACTTACTGCATTTTTCTATATTGTAATATTTACTACTGCATACAGTTTTATTTTTCTTAATTCGCATAGAAAAGAAAATAGAGATAGCAATATTATAGATTATATACTTCTTAGCCTTAATCTCATTGTAAAATTTTCTTTGATATACAGTTTATCAGATGGGACAACCCCAAACTGGATAAAAGCAGTATTAGTAGCAGGGGTAGGTATTATATATGGATTTTTTGGAGATAAACTTAAAGAAAATAGAGTATCAAAAATTTTCTATGTAATAGCATTGGGGTGTTTCATAGTAATAATTCCTGTAATACTTTCTAAAGAATATATAGTAGTAGCATGGGGAATGGAGGCTGTATTTTTATATTTTATGGCTTCGAAATATAAAAATAAAGAAATAGAGTATGGAGCAGTTTTTATATATTTAATAACTCTTTTAACAAACTTTTTCATAAGGGAGGAAAAATATTATCTTGTGTATATACAGGATATTCTGATAATTTCACTTTCTTTTGTAGTTTATTTTATTGTGAAGGAAAAAAGCTATAACAAAACTATTAAAAGTCTAATGGCTCCATTTAAGTACCTTATATTCCTATATTCAATATTCTTTATTAATAATGTAATTTTTCTTAATATTAAAAAACTGCCAGGGAGATATTATACAAAAGAAATGTTTGGAGTATTAATAGCTGTTTTAGCTGTAAATATTTTACTGAGAACTGTAACTTATAAGGTTAAAGAACTTCAGGATAGATTTAGTCTAGTATTCTTAACAATTATAGAAATTTTTTCAATATTAATAATAAATATGGTAAATGTATTTGGCTATGTCAGATATGAGAATGGAAAAGAAAGAGTAATATTAATAGGGTTAATCTTAGCAGCAAATATATATTTATTTTTCTTTGGAAGAAAAGATATACACTTTACTATGTTTAAGACAAGTGAAAAGAAAGTTCCATGGATAATAGGAGAATCAATATATATAATTATAGTTTCTTATATAGTGATGAACAATGTGCTTTATATAGATGGAGCAAATTTGGTAATAAATATTATTGGACTTCTTATGTGTGGGTATTTGGTTTGGAAAGGATTTAAAACACCTAACAGAAATATAAGAAGGGTAGGACTTGGAATAGGAATATTTTTTGTTTTAAAAAGTTTCTTTATAGATTTTATATCTTTCAGCAGTACATATAAACTTCTTGCATATTTTAGTATGGGAGTAATCTTGATAGGAACTTCATATATTTATCAGACAGCTTTAAAGAAATTAGAAAAGGAGGAAAAAGGTGAATAAAATAATAATAGGATTATTGTTTACAATATCCCTGCAATCTTTTTCTTATGACTATTTTAAAGAGATAGAAGTAGACGGCAACAGTAAGTATAAAGAGTTTTATATAACTGAGGATATTTATTTTAAGAGCAAAAATGATTTAGGTGATATAAGAATACTGGATAATACAGGAGAGGAAATACCTTATGTAATTGAAAAAAAAGATATAGGATACAATAACATCGAAAAAACAGTTTCAGTAGGAAATATAATATCTGAAACAACTAAAGAAGAAAAGATGGAAACAGTTTTTAAGTTTTTACCTCAAAGTGAGCTGGATGATGTATTTGGAAATAGAATAGAAATAAAACCCAAAAGAAATTTTTATTTTGAATATGAATTATTAGGAAGCAGTAATGGAAAAAACTGGGAGTACATAACTTATGGAGAAATTTATAAAACTCCAGATAGAGAGAATTTACTGATAGATTTTCCAGCAGAAAAATATACATACTATAAACTTATAACTGATTTAAGCAAAGAAAGTAATTTTAAAGGTGCAGTTTTAAAACTTTATGGAAGTGAAAAAAAGGAAACTGAAACTATTTTAGTAAAATTACAATATCAATCAGAAGAAAAAGATAAAGTCAGCATAATAACTATTAAAACGAATAACCTTCCAATATCAAAAGTATATTTAAAAGCCAATGGGGAATTTAAAAGAAATTATTCAATTGGAAATAGTTACTATCATAGAACTGGGACTATTTTTAAAGTAGGAAGTAAAGAAAATATGGAGATAGATCTTAGAAAAATATCAAGATCTAAACAAATGGTACTGGAGATAAAAAATGGAGACAGCAAATCTCTTCTAATAAATGAAATACAAGGTGAATACATACCAGCGAAGCTAATGTTTAAAGCAGAAAAAAATGGTAAATATAAAATAACTTTTGGAGATGAAAATTTATATAAGCCAAAATATGATTTGGAAGAATTCAGTAGTATGATAGAGGAGAGGGACTTGGTTACAGTAAGTAAAATGAATATATTAGAAAAAGAACCGATTCAAGAGCCAAAAGATATGAGCATATATTATAATATATTTATTGGTTTGGTTGTGCTTCTATTAAGCAGCTTTATGATAAAAAAAATAAGTAGAAAAAAATAATTTATATTTGAAACATGCTGTTTTTATTGAGAAAAAAGCATGTTTCATTTTTAGAACAAAAATAAGACTTACAATTTCTTAAAAAGTGTAGTATAATATATTCTTGAGTAGTAAACATAGGATTCTTTAATAAGATAGATATTTATTTAAATGTATTTTGTTTTATAACACACCGTTAAAAATATCTTTAAAAAGAACAAGAGGATTCCTATAATGCTACAAAACATTTTTTGTTGTAGAACACAAGGGAAAGAAACTCTGATTGTTTTTAAATGCATATGAGATTTTTTAGTGTGGTATGATGAAATAAAATAATTTAAATGAGGATGTGAAGAATGGAAAAATTAGAAGAATTCAAAAAATTAGGATTGGGAGAGAAAACAATAAAGGCTCTTTCAAAAAAGGGATATGAAAAACCAACACCTATACAAGCTTTAACTATACCAGCATTATTAGATGGAGAAAAGGATATAATAGGGCAGGCACAAACAGGAACTGGAAAAACAGCAGCCTTTTCATTGCCAATATTAGAAAGATTTGAACCTGGAAAAGTAGTACAAGCTATTGTTTTAGCTCCTACTAGAGAGCTTGCTATCCAAGTTGCTGAAGAAATGAACAGTCTTGCAAATGGTAAAAAAATAAGAATAACTCCTGTATATGGAGGTCAGTCAATAGAATTTCAAATCAGACAATTAAAAAAGGGAACTGATATAATTGTTGGAACTCCTGGAAGAGTAATGGATTTGATGGATAGAAAACTTATAAAATTAGATAACCTTAAATATTTCATATTAGATGAGGCTGATGAAATGCTCAATATGGGATTTTTAGAAGATGTAGAAAAAATTCTTGAATCTACAAATGATGATAAAAGAATGCTTTTCTTCTCTGCTACAATGCCAAATGAAATATTGAAAGTTGCTAAAAAACATATGAGAGATTATGAAGTTTTAGCTGTAAAAACTAGAGAGCTTACAACTGATTTAACTGATCAAATTTATTTTGAAGTACATGAAAGAGATAAGTTTGAAGCTTTGTGCAGAATAATTGATTTAACTAAAGATTTTTATGGAATAGTTTTCTGCAGAACTAAAAATGATGTAAATGATGTGGTTGGAAAGTTAAACGATAGAGGATATGATGCTGAAGGGCTTCATGGAGATATCAGCCAAAATTATAGAGAAGTAACTTTAAAGAGATTTAAAGCTAAAAAAATAAATGTATTGGTAGCAACAGACGTTGCTGCAAGAGGAATAGATGTAAATGACCTTTCACATGTAATCAATTATTCTATCCCACAAGAAGCTGAGAGTTATGTCCATAGAATAGGAAGAACTGGAAGAGCTGGAAAAGAAGGAACTGCTATAACATTTATTACTCCACAAGAGTATAGAAGACTTCTTCAAATACAAAAGATTGTAAAAACTGAAATTAGAAAAGAAAGAGTTCCAGGTGTAAAAGATGTAATTCAAGCTAAAAAATTCAGGCTAATAGAAGAATTAAATCATATATTAGCTGAAAATAATTTTGATAATTTCAAAGATCTTTCAAGAGAACTTTTAAATGGTGAAGATGCAGTAGATATAGTTGCAGCACTAATTAAACATTCATATGAAGATGTACTTGATGAAAGTAATTACAATGAAATAAATAACAGTGCTCCATTGGAAAAAACTGGAAAAGTAAGATTATTTGTTGCTTTAGGAAGAAAAAATGAGATGACTCCTAAGAAATTAGTTGAGATGGTAACTAGCAAAACTAAAGTTGATGAGAGAAAATTAAAAAATGTTGAAGTATATGAAAATTTCTCATTCCTTTCTGTTCCTTTCCAAGAAGCAGAAGAAATTATTGAAGTATTCAAACAAGATAAAAAAGGAAGAAAACCTTTAATAGAAAAAGCTAAAGAAAAGAAACAATAATAAATATATAAGACGGCTCAAAGGTTCATTTAGATTTCTTTTGAGTCGTTTTCATTTTTTGGAAAAGAAAGCAACAAATTCTTGATAGTAGGAAAGATTATGTTATAATATAAGAAAATACAATATAAGGAGTCTGAAATGAAAAAATGGATCTATACTATTGCAGGAATATTTGTTTTAATTGCAACAATAGCAGTAGTTTTCTTCTACTTTGAAATAAATAAAAAAGTAAGTTATCGTAAAATAATTGAGATAAAGAGAGGGGTTCCTCTAAAAGCTTCGTTGTCAAGTCTTCCTATTTCAGATAATCTTGCTTTCAAAGTTTACTTGAAATACAGAAATGAAGGGAAAGGAATAAAAGCAGGTTATTATGAGCTGAAGGGAGAAATGTCAATGAAAGAACTTATTGATGTTCTTGAAGCAGGAAAAGATAAAGTATTTAAACTTACTATCCCAGAAGGATATAGTATAGCAGAGATAGCAGAACTTTTAGAAAAAAGCGGAAGGATAGATAAAGATAAATTTTATAAAGAATTTAATGGAATTGAGTTTCCATATCCTACACCAGAAGGGAATTTTGAAGGATATTTATATCCTGAAACTTATTATATACCAGAAAATTATAATGAAAGACTTATTATAAGGACTTTATTGAGGGAATTTTTAAAAAAGTTTCCACCAGAAAATTATAAAGATAAAGATGAATTCTATCAAAAACTTATAATGGCATCTATTTTAGAGAGAGAAGCAAAACTTGATGATGAAAAGCCTCTTATGGCTTCTGTGTTTTATAATAGAATAAAAAAGAAAATGACTCTTTCTTCAGATGCAACAGTTAACTTTTTATATGATTATAAAAAGAGAAGAATGTATTATAAAGATTTGGAAATAGATTCTCCATATAATACTTATAAATATAAAGGACTTCCACCAGGGCCAATATCTAATCCAAGTGTAGTATCAGTAGAAGCAGCATATAATCCAGCTGATACTGATTATCTATTTTTTGTTGCCACAGGAGATGGGGGACATTTCTTTAGCAAAACATATAAAGAACATCTGGAATTTCAAAGAAAAAATAAGGAGAATAAATAGTGAGTAAAATAGTTTTAGCTGCCATAAATAGTCAATATGTACATTTGAATCTGGCAGTAAGATATCTTAAAAAATATGCAGAAACAAACAGTGATGTAAAGGTAGATATTTATGAAACAAATATCAACAATCAGCTTTTAAATATAATAAAGGATATATTTGAATTAAACCCAGATAAAATAATATTTTCAACATATATCTGGAATAAAGAATATGTATTTGAAATAGTAAAGGAAATAAAAAAAGTGCTTCCTGCTGTAAAAATTATACTTGGAGGTCCTGAGGTGTCTTTTGGCTGGGAGAAGGTAATGGAAGAAAATCCAGAGATAGACAATATACTTGTTGGAGAAGGGGAAAAAGTTTTTTTAAACTTTTTAGCCAATGAGAACGACAAAGTAATGGGACTTGTTTATAGAAAAGATGGAGAGGTATATTTTAATGGCTCAGAAAAAATAATAGAAGACTTAGATGTAATTCCATTTCCATATGAAAGAGAGGAATTACAGGAAAAAACTAAAATATTTTATTATGAAAGTTCAAGAGGATGCCCTTTTAATTGTTCATATTGTATGTCATCAATTGATAAAACTGTGAGATACTATTCATTAGGTAGAGTAAAAGAGGATTTAAAAATATTTTTAGATTCTCCAATAAGACTCTTAAAATTTGTAGACAGAACATTTAATTTAAAGAAAGAAAGATATATGGAGATATGGGCATTTCTTTTAGAAAATTATAGAGAAGGAATAACATTTCATTTTGAAATAAATGCAAATATTTTTGACGATGAAACATTAGATTTTCTTGAAATAGTACCCAGTGGATATTTTCAGTTTGAAATAGGAGTACAGACTGTAAATCCAGATACTATGAAAAGTATAAACAGGAATAATGTATTGAATAAACTGGCTCACAATGTAAGAAGAATAAATAAAAATATTCATCTTCATCTTGACCTTATTGCAGGACTGCCCTATGAAACATATGAAATATTTAAAAAATCTTTTGAATATGTTCATGATTTAAAACCTGAGATGATACAGCTTGGGTTTTTAAAACTATTAAAGGGAACTCAAATGTACAATGAAATTGAAAAATATGAATATAAATATTTTTCTAAACCGCCATATGAAATTTTCTCAAATAAATTTCTATCTTTTACAGAAATAATAAAGCTCAAAAATCTTGAAAAAATTCTGGATTATTATTATAATTCAGAAAAATTTTCTATGAGTACAGATTATATAATAAAAAATCATTATGAGAATTCTTTTGGTTTTTATGAGGAAATAGCAGAATATTATGATAAGAAAGGATATTTGAAAATAAGTCATAAAGAAACAGCTCTTTTTAATATATTGCATGATTTCTATCGAGAAAAACAATTTGAAGATGTTGAAATGTTTGAAGAATATTTAAAGTTTGATTTTATAATGTTAGGAAAACCAGGATTTTATCCAGAATGGTTAATTAGCAGAAAGGATTCAGAGCTTCACAACAGTATAATAAAAGAGAAAGGTTTTAAAAGTGTAAGGGAAGGGCATAAAAATAGTGAACTTGAATTTTTTAGATTTGATATATTTTCTGGAAATAAAGAAGAAATAAACATATTCTTCAATTATAAAACAAAAGAGTATGAAATAATAAAAAATAATAAAATATAGTTAAATAGTTTTGCAAAAAAATAGTAAGATATGTTATAATTTTATGAAAATGAAATGGAGAATTTATGAATTTATACAGGGAAATCCTAGAAAAAAATAGGAAAGATAATCTAATAGAAAAAAATGATAAAGTAGTAGTTGGTTTTTCAGGAGGCCCTGATTCAGTTTTTTTAGTTGAAATGCTGCTGAAACTTAAAGAAAGCATAAATTTTGATATAGTGCTTGTACATATTAATCATTTATTAAGGGGAGAAAACTCTGATGGTGATGAGAAATTTTCAATAGAATATGGAAAGAAAAAAGGATTACAAGTTTTTAGCAGAAAAATAAATATAACAGTATTAGGAAAAGAGTTGGGACTTACCTTAGAAGAAGCTGGAAGAAAAGCAAGATATGACTTATTTAAAGAAGTATCAAGAAAAACAGAAGCAACTAAGATTGCTTTAGCTCATAACAAAGATGACCAATTGGAAACATTTATGTTCAGATTAACAAGAGGAACAGGTCTTGAAGGTCTTGAAGGAATCGTTGCTAAAAGAGATATGTATATAAGACCAATATCTGAAATTTACAAAAGTGATATTATTAAATATTTGAGTGATAACAATATTTCTTATAGAATAGATGAAACAAATTTTGAAAATGAATTTACTAGAAATAGTATAAGGCTGGATCTTATTCCATTTATAGAAAAGAGATATAATCCTAAATTTAAAGATAAGCTTTATTCTTTGATTGAGGAAATAAGAGAAGTAAATAAAGTCTTAGAAGTAAAATTTGAAGAATATATGTTTAATAATAAATTAAGTATAGAAAAATTAAAACAGTTAGATAAATATCTTCTCAGTAAGGTATTGATACAATATCTGTACAGCTATGGAATAGAAGTATCGCGAAATAAAATCCAACTGATAGAGGATATTTTATATAAAGGAGGTAGTAAAGATATTTCTTTAAATGGGGAATTTATTCTAAAAAAAGATTATGATTTCCTTACAATAGAAGAGAACACTAAAAGAGAAAATCAATGTATAAAAGAGATTGAATTAGAAGTGCCAGGATATGTAATATTTGGAGAATATGTAATAGAGGCATCTATTACTGATAAAATATTATATGATAGTCAGAACTTTTATACTAACTTAAAAACAGGAGATAAACTTAAAATTAGAAGTAGGCAAGATGGAGACAGGATGATTCCGATAGGAATGATATCAGAAAAAAAAGTAAAAGATATCCTTATAAATGAAAAAATTCCAAAAGAAAAAAGAGATACTATTCCTTTAGTAGTATATAATGGGGAAATAGTATGGATTGCAGGAATAAAAGGAAATGAAAAATATAAAAATTCTGATTATGAAAGCTGTGTAAAATTGAATATAAGGAGGATCAGTAGTTGAACAGAGAAGATTTTATAGAAGAAAAAGTGTTTTATATAGAGGAAGAAGAGGTAAAAGATTCTGAAAAGAAAGAAAAACCTCAAGAAAATGAAAAGAAAACTTTTCAAGAGCCTGATAATAAAAAACCTCAAGAAGATGAAGAAAAGAAAAATGAAGAAAAAGAAAAAATACATGATGAGATAAAAGAAAGAAAAGAAGAACTAAAGTCAAAATTAAGAGATGGACTAAATCAAAACAATAATAAAGAGGAAGAACGTAACAATAAACTAAAAAGTCTTGGAGGAAAATTCAATTTTAAAGGTTTTGTAATGTTGCTTTTCATAGTGACATTAATAGCTTCTGCTCCAGCTTTATTATCAACTAATGCTAAAACTCCAAGCAATGAAATTGGATATAGTGAATTTATAAGTCATGTAAGAAATAAAGAAATAGTTAAAGTCAATGAAAAAGAAGGATATGTATATGGATATTCACCAGAAGATGAAAAGAAAGAAGTAAAATCATATAAAGCAAGAATGATAACTGACAGATTAGGAGATGATCCTGTTTTAGTTAAAACAATAGAAGAAAATAATGCTTCTATAAAATCACTTCCGCCTCAAGAATTACCATTCTTATTAAATATGCTTGCTTCTTGGTTCCCAATGCTTCTATTAATTGGAGTATGGATATTCATGCTTAACAGAATGAATAAAGGAAGCGGTGGAGGACCACAAATCTTTAATATGGGAAAATCTAAAGCTAAAGATAATGGTGAAGAAATATCTAAAGTAACATTTGATGATGTTGCAGGTATAGCAGAAGCAAAAGTAGAACTTGAAGAAGTTGTAAAATTTCTTAAAGAACCAGAAACATTTAAAAAAATAGGAGCAAGAATTCCTAAAGGAGTATTGTTATTAGGAGGGCCAGGAACTGGTAAGACACTTCTTGCTAAAGCAGTAGCTGGAGAAGCTAAGGTACCTTTTTTCAGTATGTCTGGATCAGAATTTGTAGAAATGTTTGTAGGGGTAGGAGCTTCAAGAGTAAGGGATTTATTTAATAAAGCTAGAAAAAGTGCTCCATGCATAATATTTATAGATGAAATAGACGCTGTAGGTAGAAAAAGAGGTTCTGGACAAGGTGGAGGAAATGATGAAAGAGAACAAACTCTTAACCAGCTTCTAGTAGAAATGGATGGGTTTGGAACAGACGAAACTATCATAGTCCTTGCTGCAACTAATAGACCAGAAATTTTGGATAAAGCATTAATGAGACCAGGAAGATTTGACAGGCAGGTAATAGTTGATAATCCTGATATCAAAGGAAGAGAAGAGATATTAAAAGTTCATATTAGAGGTAAAAAAATTGCTAAAGATGTGGATTTGTCTATAATAGCTAAGAAAACACCAGGGTTTGTAGGAGCAGATTTAGCTAATTTGTTAAATGAAGCTGCAATTCTTGCAGCAAGAGAAGGAAGAGAAGAAATAACTATGGATGATCTTGAAGAAGCTTCTGAAAAAGTAAGTATAGGACCAGAAAGAAAATCTAAAGTTGTGATAGAAAAAGAAAGATTAATAACAGCTTATCATGAAGCTGGACATGCTTTAATGCATTATCTTCTGCCTAATACAGATCCAGTGCATAAGATTACAATTGTACCTAGAGGAATGGCCGGAGGATTTACAATGGCTTTACCAGAGGAAGAGAGAAGCTATAAATTCAAAAGTGAATTTTTTGATGATATAAGAGTTTTATTTGGAGGAAGAGCAGCCGAACAAATAGTATTTAATGATATAACTACTGGAGCTAGTAATGATATAGAAAGAGCTACAGCAATAGCTCATGCAATAGTTACAAGATTTGGTATGACAAGTAAATTTGGACCAATGCTCCTTGATAATACAAAAGAAGGAGATTTATTCCAGCAAAAATATTATAGTGATACTACTGGAAAAGAAGTCGATGATGAGATAAGAGGAATAATCAGCACAGCTTATGCTGAAACTTTAGATATGATTAAGCAAAATTATCAGCATTTAGATAATGTAGCTAAAGCGCTTCTTGAAAAAGAAACTTTAGTAAGAGAGGAATTTGAAGCTATTATGAAAGGAAAAACTCTTGCTGAGTTAGCTGCAACTAAAAAAGAGGCTGAAGAAATAAAAGCTGATGAGGTTGTAGAGGAAAAAGAGAAAGAAGATATAGCTGAAAAAATTAAAGAAGATGATGCTGTGAGAGTTTTGGATAAATTAGAAGAAACAGAAGAAGAAAAATTTAACAAAGATTAATAAAAATATTTACAATTTATAGATAATATGATATGATTATTTAGTAAATTTGTGCTCAGTTTTACGATTAGCCCCGTATTACTTGGCTCAAATAATATATAATTTAGGAGGAAACATAAAATGGCTATGAGAAGTAAAGCAGAAATAGTTAAAGAGTTTGGAAAATTTGAAGGAGATACAGGATCAACTGAAGTACAAATTGCACTTCTTACTGAAAAGATCAATCACCTAACAGATCACTTAAGAGTTCACAAAAAAGATTTCCATTCAAGATTAGGATTATTAAAAATGGTAGGACAAAGAAAGAGATTACTAGCTTACCTAACTAAGAAAGATCTTGAAGGATACAGAAACTTAATCGCTAGATTAGGAATCAGAAAATAATCAAATAAAGGACGAGGATATTTCCTCGTTTTTTTTATAACTTTTATAAAATAAAAGTTGAATTTTGTGTGAAATTAAAGTATTCTACTAAGTGTGGGGATAAACAATAACAGGAGAGGATTATGAAAAAATTTTTATTGCTGACATTGATGATATATTCATTATTTTCTATAACAATATATTCTCAAGAAGAATACATAAAAGGTAAAATACTAAAACTGGAAGATTGTCTTTCACCAGAGGAAGAGATTGAAGAATTGAAAGAAATACTTCTTTATGATGTGAAGATAATGGAAGGAGATAGAAAAGGGGATAAGATACTTGTAGAATTTCCTATTTATAGAGAAGAAGCTTTTAATATAAATGTAAAAGAAGGGGATAATGTAGTTCTTTATCATGACATTGATGAAGAAGGAAATGAAAAATATTATGTAGCTGATAAAGATAAAAGAAATGATATTCTTTATTTAGGAGCACTTTTTATAATTACAACACTGGCATTTTCTAAATTTAAAGGCTTTAAAGCTATGATAGCTCTTTTGCTTGTAGTAATATTTATATATAAAGTTTTTATTCCAGGAATCATAGTTGGGTATTCGCCTATATTATTATCAGTCATAACAGCACTTTTTGCTTCCACTGTAACTATATATCTTATGACAGGATTTAATAGTAAAGGAATAATAGCTATATTAGGAGCAATAGGTGGAGTTTTGGTAGCTGGAGTATTGTCTTTTATATTTGTGAATTCAATGAGACTGACTGGATATGTTACAACTGAAGCTTTAAATTATGCTTCAATGTTGCAGAACATAAAAATAAAAGAGGTAATATCTGCAGGTGTTATTTTGGGAAGTATGGGAGCAGTAATGGATGTAGCCATGTCCATATCTTCAGCATTAAATGAAATAAAAGAAAAAAATCAGGATATACATAGAAAAGAGCTTTTCTTATCAGGAATGAGAATAGGAAGTGACATAATAGGAACAATGATTAACACACTTATTCTTGCCTATATAGGAAGCAGCTTAATGACTACTATTTTTATATATTTACAAAAAAGCCAATATCCTCTTATAAGAATATTAAATTTTGAATCAATAGTTGTAGAAATATTAAGAGCCTTTTGTGGAAGTATAGGGATTTTGGTTGCAGTACCAATAACAGCCTATGTGGCTTCAAAAATTTACTCAAAAAAATAGACTCAATTTTATGAATTATTAAAAAAAATTAATTTTAATACTGAATAAATAGGAATTATGTTCAAATAATAATACAATATTTTACCATATATAAAATCTATATTTGCTATATAAATTTTATAAATTTGACTTAAAGCCCAATAAATAGTACATTCTTTCTATAATTATATTTGAAAAAGATAATGTTTAAGAGTGATAGAAAAAAATATTTCTTTACTTATTTTAAAAATGTTGTATCCTTATTATAGAAAGAGTGTTATAACAAAAACAATTATTTCAATTATGTACACTCAAAAAAAGTTTTCATTTTAGAGAAAATAATAAAAAATTTTCAAAAATGAAGCGAAATAAAAAAATAGTTTTAGGGAGGAATGTTATTTATGAAAAAGAAATTACATCTATTGGTCTTAGCACTTCTATCAGTATTCTTATTTATCTCTTGTGGTGGAAGTAAAGAAACAGCAGGAGCAAAAACAACAACAAAAGATACTTTGGTAGTAGCTAATGGAGCAGATGCAAAATCTTTGGATCCACATGCAACAAATGATGCACCGTCATCAAAAGTAACAGTTCAAATATATGATAGATTAGTTGAACAAGATGAAAATATGAATATTATACCAAGTCTTGCTGAATCTTGGGAACAACCAGATGATGTAACAACTGTATTCCATTTGAGAAAAGGAGTAAAATTTCACAATGGTGAACCTTTGACAGCAGCAGATGTTAAATTTTCTTTAGACAGAATGAAGAGTTCTCCACAAGTATCTCACATTATAGGAACTGTGGATAAAGTGGAAGTAGTAGATGAAAACACAGTTAAAGTAATAACAAAACAACCTTTTGGAGCTTTATTAAGCCATTTATGCCATCCTACAGCAGCAATACTTAATGAAAAAGCTGTTAAAGCTGCAGGAGATTCTTATGGACAGAATCCAGTAGGAACAGGACCATATAAATTTGTATCATGGGCATCTGGAGATAGAATAATTCTTGAAGCTAATCCAGATTATTTCTTAGGAGAAACTCCTATAAAAAATGTTATATTCAGAGCAATACCAGAAGCTACTAATAGAACAATAGGATTAGAAACAGGGGAAATTGATATAGCTTATGATATTGAAGGAATGGATAAAGAAAGAATAAGAGAAGATAAAAACCTAGTATTCTTAGAAGAGCCATCTCTATCTATTGATTACATTGGATTCAATACAAAAAAAGCACCTTTTAATGATGTTAGAGTAAGACAGGCTATTGCATCAGCAATTAATGTAGATGATATTATCTCTACAGTATATAAAGGATCAGCTACAAAAGCTAATTCACTTATTGGACCAAAAGTATTTGGGCATAGTGATGAGGCAAAAACTTGGTCTGTTGATATAGATAAAGCTAAAGCTCTATTAGCTGAAGCTGGATATCCAAATGGATTTAAATCAAAAATATGGATTAATGAAAATCCAGACAGAAGAGATATAGCTATAATAGTTCAAGATCAATTAAGAGCTATTGGAGTAGATATTGCTGTTGAAACTCTTGAATGGGGAGCATTTTTAGATGGTACTTCTAGAGGAGACCATGAGATGTTCATATTAGGATGGGTAAGTGTAACTGGAGATGCTGACTATGGATTATATCCATTACTTCATACATCTTGTTTCGGTGGAGCTGGAAACAGAGCTTTTTATGATAATCCTAAAGTTGATGAATTGTTAACAAAAGCAAGAAACTCAAATGATCAAGATGAAAGAAAAGCATTATATAATGAAGTACAAATTATAGTACAAGAAGAGGTTCCTTTATATATTACAGCATATAAGGCTCAAAATGCTGGATTACAAAAATATGTAGATAACTTTAAATTAAAAGCAGCAGGACACCATAGATTATATGGTACAAAATTTAAACAAAATTAATTTTAAAAGAAATTAACTTAAAAAATAAATATTTAGAGAAGGGCTGCATCTAAAATTTATACTTTTTAGATTCAGCCCTTTAAAATAAAAGGGTTTGTAACAAAAATTAAAATATATATTAAAATTTAAAGGAAAGGAGAGAGCACTTTAAAAAGTTAGAGTGTCGTACTAAAAGATGCACAAATACGTATTAAGAAGACTTTTATTACTTATTCCTGTATTATTAGGAGTATCGCTTTTAGTTTTTACTATCATGTCATTAACTCCTGGGGATCCAGCACAGTTAATTTTGGGTGAAAATGCACCTAAAGAGGCAATCTTGAAATTGAGAGAAGAAATGGGACTTAATGATCCATTCTTAGTTCAATATTTTAGATATGTGGGAAAAGCTGTTGTTGGTGACTTTGGAAGATCTTATACTACTGGAAGAGAGGTTTTTGGAGAAATATTTTCTAGATTCCCAAATACACTTATACTAGCTGTTATTGGAATAATAATTTCGGTTTGTATAGGTATACCAGTTGGTATTATTTCAGCTACAAGACAATATTCATTCTTAGACAGTTTCAGTATGATATTAGCATTACTAGGAGTTTCTATGCCAGTATTCTGGTTAGGACTTATGCTTATACTTACTTTCTCTGTTAAATTAGGTTTATTACCTTCTGGAGGATTTGATGGACTCAAGAGTTTGATACTGCCATCAGTTACTTTAGGGGTAGGATCCGCTGCTATCATAACAAGAATGACACGTTCTTCAATGTTGGAAGTTATAAGACAGGATTATATCAGAACTGCGAGAGCTAAAGGGGTTGCAGAAAAAGTTGTAATCAATAAACATGCTCTTAAAAATGCGCTAATCCCAATAATCACAGTAGTTGGATTACAATTTGGTGGTCTTTTAGGAGGAGCTGTTCTTACAGAATCAGTTTATTCTTGGCCTGGTGTAGGAAGACTTATGGTTGATGCTATAAGACAAAAGGATACTCCTACAGTTCTAGCAGCAGTTATATTTCTAGCTGCAACATTCAGTGTTGTAAATCTATTGGTAGATATATTGTATGCTTATGTTGATCCTAGAATCAAATCACAATATAAGTAGTAAGGGGGATTAAGATGTCATCTAAAGAAAATGCAAAACAAGTTAATAAGAAAAGAAGCCAATGGAGAGAAGTATGGAGAATGCTGAAAAAAAATAAAATGGCTCTTTTAGGACTTGTTATTTTATGTATATTAGTTTTATTAGCATTATTTGCTGATGTTATAGCAAATTATGATACAGTAGTAATCAAACAGAACTTAGGAAGCAGATTACAGGGACCAAGTGCAGCTCACTGGCTTGGAACAGATGAATTTGGTAGAGATATATTTGCAAGACTTATTCATGGTGCAAGAGTATCTTTAAAAGTTGGAATTGTAGCAGTTGGAATTTCAATTGTATGTGGAGGAACTTTGGGAGCTCTGGCAGGATATTATGGTGGAAAACTGGATAATATAATTATGAGAATAATGGATATATTTCTAGCAGTACCAAGTATTCTTCTGGCTATAGCTATTGTTTCTGCATTAGGACCAAGTATAGTTAACTTGATGGTTGCTATCAGTGTTTCTAACATACCAAGATATGCAAGAATAGTTAGGGCATCAGTTCTTTCAATAAGAGATCAGGAGTTTGTTGAAGCAGCAAAAGCTATAGGTGCAAGCAATGCAAGAATAATATTTAGACATATAATTCCTAACTCGTTAGCTCCTGTAATTGTACAAGGGACTCTAGGAGTTGCAAGTGCAATCTTATCAACAGCAGGATTGAGTTTTATTGGACTAGGAATACAACCTCCTGCTCCAGAATGGGGATCTATGCTGTCTGGAGGTAGACAATACCTTAGATATGCATGGTGGGTAACTACATTCCCAGGAGTAGCTATAATGATAACTATTTTATCATTAAACCTTTTAGGAGATGGACTTAGAGATGCACTAGATCCAAGATTAAAACAATAATAGAGTTAGGAGGAATTATAAAATGAGCGAAAAATTATTGGACATAAAAGATTTAACTATTCAATATGTTACAGAAAGCGAAACAGTATCTGCTGTTAATGGACTTGATATAGAACTTAATGAAGGAGAGACTATAGGTCTTGTTGGAGAAACTGGAGCTGGGAAAACAACTTCTGCTCTAGGTATTATGGGATTGGTTCCAAATCCTCCTGGTAAAGTGATAAGAGGATCTATCAAGTTCTTTGGAAAAGATCTTTTAAAAGAAACTGAAGAAGGAATGAGAAAAATCAGAGGAAGCCAGATATCTATGATATTCCAAGATCCTATGACTTCTCTTAATCCAGTTATGACTGTTGGAGAACAGATAGCTGAGGTTATAGATATCCATGAACAAATAGGACCAACAGCAGCTTTGGAAAAAGCAAAGGATATGCTTGAACTTGTTGGAATTCCAGGTGCCAGAGTAAATGATTATCCACATCAATTCTCTGGAGGAATGAAACAAAGGGTTGTTATTGCCATTGCTCTTGCATGTAATCCAAAGCTTCTGATAGCAGATGAGCCTACAACTGCGTTGGATGTTACTATTCAAGCACAAGTACTTGACTTGATGAATGACCTTAAAGAAAAATTTAAAACTGCAATGATTCTTATTACACATGATCTTGGAGTGGTTGCTCAAGTATGTGATAAAGTAGCAATAATGTATGCTGGTGAAATAATAGAATCAGGAACATTACTGGATGTTTTTGAAAATCCAAAACATCCTTATACACATGGACTTTTTGGATCTATACCTAGTTTAGATGAAGAAGCTACTAGATTAAAACCTATTCAAGGGTTAATGCCTGACCCTACTGATCTACCAAAAGGATGTAAATTCCATCCTAGATGTCCTCATGCAACAGAACTTTGCTCTAAAAAAGAACCAAATGTTGTAGAGGTAAGTGAAGGACATAAAGTAAGATGTCTTATTTGTGAAGGGTTGGTAGAATTTAAAGAGGAACAGGAGGATAAAAAATAATGGAAGATAGCAAAGTTTTACTTGAAGTAAAAAATCTAAAGAAATATTTTAATACTCCAAAAGGATTGCTTCATGCAGTGGATGATGTAAATTTTTCAATTCGTGAAGGAAAAACACTGGGAGTGGTTGGAGAATCTGGATGTGGAAAATCAACTACTGGAAGAGTTATTTTAAGACTTTTAGAAGCTACTGATGGAGAAATTTTATTTGAAGGAAAGAATATTAGAAATTATACTAAAGAGCAAATGATAGAAATCAGACAGAAAATGCAGATCATTTTTCAAGATCCTTTTGCTTCTCTAAATCCAAGAATGACTGTAAGTGAAATCATTGCAGAACCTCTTATAATCCATGGAATTTATAAGAATAGAGAAGAACGTGATAAAAAAGTAATGGAGCTTATGGAAACAGTTGGGTTGAGTGAAAGACTTATAAATACTTATCCTCATGAACTTGATGGAGGAAGAAGGCAAAGAATAGGTATTGCCAGAGCACTTGCATTAAATCCTAAATTTATAGTTTGTGATGAACCAGTATCTGCTCTTGATGTTTCTATTCAAGCTCAGGTATTAAACTTAATGCAGGATCTTCAAGAGGAATTTGGACTAACATATATGTTTATAACACATGACTTATCAGTAGTAAAACATTTCTCTGATGATATTGCAGTTATGTATTTGGGACAATTAGTTGAAAAAGCTCCTTCTAAAGATTTATTTAAAAATCCTATCCATCCATATACAAAAGCATTATTATCTGCTATACCAGTAGCTAGTGTAACTAAAAAAATGGAAAGAATAAGATTGCAGGGAGAAATTACTTCTCCTATTAATCCTGCTAAAGGATGTAGATTTGCTAAAAGATGTGTCTATGCAAAAGATATATGCAGACAAGAAGATCCAAAACTTCAAGAAGTTGGAGAAGGACATTTCTTCGCTTGCCACTTAGCAGAGGAACTTGAATTTATAGATAAAAAAGTAGTATTATTAGAAAAAAATTAAAGTTAAGAAACCAGTTGATAAAAAATCAGCTGGTTTTTTTATACAGTAGATTATTTTTTATACATAAAATATGAATTATATTTTTAAGAAAATTATTTAATTTCATAGTATTTTTAATAAAAATATGAACAAATAAATATTTATTTTGTTTGATAGAAAATTCTAAAAAATTTGATAAAATATAATGTAGAACAAATAATATGAACCAAAACATTCAGGAGGAAAGATTATGATTAATGCAATTTGGTGTGGAATGATAATTATTGGAGTGGTAGTATCTATATTTACTGGAAAGATTCAGGCAGTGACAGACTCAGCAATATCTTCAGCAGGAACAGCAGTGGAGATATCAATAGGACTGGTAGGGGTAATGGCATTGTGGCTTGGACTTATGAAGATAGCTGAAGAGGCAGGATTGGTAAAGGCTATGGGAAAAGCAATGAAGCCTCTTATGATAAGATTATTTCCAGAAGTACCAGCAGATCATCCAGCAATGGGAAGTATGGTTGCCAATATGGCAGCAAACTTTTTTGGACTTGGAAATGCAGCGACACCTCTTGGAATAAAAGCTATGCAGGAATTACAGGAACTGAATACAAATAAGGATGAGGCATCAAATGCAATGGTAATGTTTTTAGCAATAAATACTTCATCTGTAACTCTTATATCTTCAAGTGTAATAGCATACAGAACAGCAGCAGGTTCAGCAAATGCAGCAGAGGTTATAGCTCCAACAATAGTTGCGACAATAGTTTCGACAACTGTTGGAATAATAGCTTGTAAAATTCTGCAAAAGTTACCATCATTTAAAAGAGAAGAAATTTAAGAAATAAAACAGATGAGGGAGGAATAGAAAATGTTTGTAATGATAATGAATCAAATATCGCTTTATGCAATACCAATGATAATATTTATAATAGTAGGATATGCGTTCTTTGTAAAGAAGGTAAGAGTATATGAAGTATTTTGTGAGGGAGCAAAGGAAGGATTTACAACAGCAATAAGAATAATACCATTTCTAGTGGCAATGCTGGTAGCAATAGGAATATTCAGAAGCTCAGGATGTATAGATATAATGATGAAAGTATTGGATCCAATATTTTCAATGATAGGAATGCCGGGAGAAGTATTGCCAATGGCAATAATGAGACCATTGTCAGGAGGAGGAGCAACAGGAATAATGAATGACCTTATGCTGACATATGGACCAGATTCATTAATAGGAAGAATAGCTTCAACAATGATGGGATCAACAGAAACAACATTCTATGTACTGGCAGTGTATTTTGGAGCAGTAAGTATAAGAAAGACAAGACATGCAGTAGCAGCAGGACTTTTAGCAGATGTGGCTGGACTACTGACATCAGTATGGATATGTAATTTAATGTTTAGATAAAATAAAAAGTAATTGAGAATGACTAAATAGTGAATTAAATTTTAGTAACTTGAAAATAAATAGTAAATATTTGTATTTAAGAAGTTCTAAAATTATATTTCTATATAAATCATTCTCTTTTTTATCTAAAAAATAGAAAAATTTTAAAAATATCTGCTATAATATAAACAAGTATTTAATAATATTCTTGAAAAATTGTTAAAAAACTAAAATATAAAAAAATGAGGTGTTTTATGATAGCGTTTGATCCAAGAAAGTATGCAGTAACTTTAAAACTTGTTTTTCTAAAAGCAGTCTATGAAATTTTTCCAGATATTGAAGTAGAAATAGAGCATTCTTTAAATAATGGAACATATGGAACTGTAACTAAGGGAGAAAAAATAACTGAAGAAGGTATTAAAAAAATAGATAAAAAAATGAAGGAAATTATAGAAAACGATTGCCCAATAGTACTGATATGTCAAGATAATGATACTCTAAAAAGTAAAAGTAAAAGCATATTAAGAAAAGACATAAGAACATTACTTGAAAATTCTGGATGGACGGGAATGATGGAATATGAAATAGATGGATATTTTGATTTCATTTATGAGGAACCATATCCTTCAACTGGAAATGTAAAATTATATGAAATTTCTTTATATAATGGTGGTTTTTTAATAAAATATCCAACAAAAACTCCTGATGAACTTCCTCCATATATAGATAATCCTAAAATGGCAAAAGTATTTCAGGAAACAGGGCAATGGAATTGTATCTTAGATGTATCTACTATTGGAACATTAAATGAAAAAATATTAAAAGGGAAAATTCCAGAGTTAATAAGAATAAATGAGGCTCTTCATCATAAGAATATTAGTAAAATAGCAGATCAAATAACAGAAAATAAAGATATAAAATTAGTAACTATTGCAGGACCTTCATCTTCTGGAAAAACAACATTCAGTAAGAGATTATACCTTCATTTAAGGGCTAATGAAATAAATCCAATAGTAATATCTTTAGACGACTATTATATTGGAAGAAAAAATGTTCCTCTTGATGAAGATGGAAACAAGGATTATGAAACTATTGATGCTCTTGATTTGAAATTATTGAATGAAAACTTAAAAGAACTTGTAGCTGGGAAAGAAGTGGAGATACCAGAGTATAACTTTGTAAGTGGAGAGAGAGAGAAAAAAGGGAAAATGATGAAAGTTCCAGAACACGGACTTATAATCATAGAGGGAATACATGGGCTTAATGAGAAATTAACTGCATCTATACCTAAGAAAAATAAATTTAAAATATATGTAAGCTGTTTAACGCAGCTGAATATAGACAGACATAACAGAATAGCAACAAGTGATGTAAGAAAAATAAGACGTCTTGTAAGAGATAGTATGGCTAGAGATACGTTTGTAGAAGAAACTATTGCTATGTGGAATTCTGTAAGAAAAGGAGAAGAAAAATATATTTTTCCATTTCAGGAAGATGCAGATGTGATGTTTAATTCTAATTTAGTATATGAATTAGGAGTGTTAAAAAGATATGCTATAAGGGAATTAATAAAAGTAAAAATAGACAGTCCATATTATGAAGAAGCAAAAAGACTTATGAAATTCTTGTATTGTTTTGTTGATATAGATTCAAAATATATTCCTGATGATTCAATACTTAAAGAATTTATTGGAGACAGTATTTTTTATAAGTATTAATCAAAAGGGTTAGAATAGTTCAATTACTATTACTAAAAAAGCTGACATGAAAAAATTCAAGTCAGCTTTTTCTTTTAAAATAAAAATTAAAAGAAATTTATAAAATGGTTTCTATTTTTTATAGCAAAAGAAAAAAGGTTACAAAATCAGTAAAATAAATTACTGATTTGCAATGGTCTCTTTTAAAATCATCTTTTTTACTTTTATAACAAATAAAAAATCCTGCTAATATTTTTATAAAAGCAGGATAGTTATTAATTTATTCAGCGTATAATTCTTCTAATCTTTGCTGTACATTTTCATCTTCAAGATATTCATCATAACTCATCATTTTATCAAGGATTCCATTAGGAGTTATCTCAATAATTCTATTAGCTACTGTTTGAATAAATTCATGGTCATGAGCTCCAAATAGGATAGTTCCTTTAAAATTGATAAGAGCTTTGTTCAATGATGTGATAGATTCTAGGTCCAAGTGGTCATTAGGGTTATCAAACATAAGAACATTAGCATTTGTAAGCATCATTCTAGAAAGCATACATCTTACTTTTTCTCCTCCTGAGAGAACTGTACAACTTTTCATTGCATCTTCACCAGTGAAAAGCATTCTTCCTAAGAATCCTCTTACAAAAACATCATGCTGGTCAGGTGAATATGGTCTTAACCAGTCTATAAGATTAAGATTTTTGTTTTCAAAAAATTTAGTATTATCTTTAGGCATATAAGCTTGAGTTGTAGTTACCCCCCAAGTATATGAACCAGAATCAGCCTCCATCTCTCCTGCAAGTATAGATAAAAGTGTTGTTTTAACAATATCATTTTTAGCAAGGAAAACAACTTTATCTCCTGTATTGATAGTGAATGTAAGATTGTCAAGTATTTTAACTCCATCAATAGTTTTAGTAAGGTTTTCAACTTTAAGAAGGTTGTTTCCAGCTTCTCTTTCCTGCTTGAACTCAATAAATGGATATTTTCTATTTGATACCTGCATATCTTCTAATTGAAGTTTATCAAGAAGTTTCTTTCTTGAAGTAGCTTGTCTAGATTTAGAGGCATTAGCACTAAATCTGGCAATAAATTCCTGCAGTTCTTGTCTTTTTTGTTCAATTTTTTTATTTTTAGAAGAAAGAAGTTTTACCATAAGCTCATTTGATTCATACCAGAAATCATAGTTTCCTACGTACATTTTAACTTTTCCATAGTCTATATCTGTAATGTGAGTGCACACCTTATTTAAAAAGTGCCTGTCATGTGATACAACTATAACAGTAGTATTATCTAAATCCATAAGAAAGTTTTCAAGCCAAGATATAGCTTTTATATCAAGTCCATTGGTAGGTTCGTCTAAAAGAAGTACATCTGGCTGTCCAAATAAAGCCTGTGCTAAAAGAATTTTAACTTTTTCAGGTTCAGTAAGCTCTTTCATAAGTTTATGATGAGCTTCAATTCCTATTCCTAATCCCATTAAAAGAGTTTCAGCTTCTGTTTCAGCTTCCCAACCATTTAATTCAGCAAATTCTCCTTCTAATTCAGCAGCTCTCAAACCATCTTCATCAGTAAATTCGCTTTTTGCATATATAGCATTTTTTTCTACAATGATATCCCAAAGTTTTTTGTGTCCCATAAGAACTACATTAAGAACTTCATCTTCTTCATGGGCAAAGTGATCCTGCTTTAATACTGCCATTCTTTTATTTTTTTTATCAAAAATTATTTCCCCTTCTGTAGGATCAAGATCTCCAGAAAGTATTTTAACAAATGTAGATTTTCCAGCACCATTTGCTCCTATAAGACCATAACAGTTTCCAGGAGTAAATTTAAGATTGACATCTTCAAATAGTTTTCTTCCAGAAAATCTCATTCCAAGATTACTAGTTGCTATCATTTAATATATATCCTCCTATAAATTTTACTTTTATACGTATTCAAAAAATCATTATATTATACCATAGTTATTGACAATTTAGCAATAGAAGTTTAGGTTATATTTAAATATTTACTTATTTATTTTTTTAAAACTTTATCTTTAAAAAACAAAAAAATTTGAATGAAGTTATCAAAAATATGATATAATATTACATCAAAGCAAAATTTCAGAGAGGGAAAAATGCCAAAATTATTTGATAGTATAAATATAAAAAATATAAAAATAAAGAATAGAATAGTTCTTCCGCCACTGGTAAGATTTTCAATGGTAGGAAAAGATGGTTTTGTTACAGACAAAGTAATAGAATGGTACAAAGATGTCTGTGCTGGAGGAATCGGACTGGTAATAGTAGAAGCTTCTGCTGTGGCAGAAGATGGAAAGCTGAGAGATAATCAGCTGGGTATATGGGATGATAAATTTATAGTTGGACTTAAAAGAATAGCTGATACTTGTCATGAATATGATGTTCCTGTCCTTATACAACTTCATCATGCAGGCTTTAAAGAGAAAATCAAAGATGTGCCTGAGCATCTTCTGGATGAGATACTGGAAAGCTTTAAAATGGCTTTTAAGAGAGCGAGAGAGGCAGGCTTTGATGGAATAGAAATTCATGGAGCTCATACTTATCTTATATCACAATTAAATTCCAGATTATGGAATTTGAGAGAAGATAAATATGGAGGAACTTTTGAAAAGAGAATGTATTTTTCAAAAAAACTTATAGAAGAAACAAGAGATATTTTTAATGATGATTTTATTTTAGGCTATAGAATGGGAGGAAATGAGCCTGAACTAAAAGATGGAATAGAGATAGCAAAATATTTGGAAAAACTTGGAGTAGATATACTTCATGTATCAAGTGGAGTTCCAGATCCTGCATTCAAACAGGAAAGAAAAATAGAAATGCCGACAGAATTTCCTCTGGATTGGGTAATCTATATGGGAACAGAGATTAAAAAACATGTGAACATACCAGTGATTGGAGTAAGGAAAATAAAAAAAGAAACAGAAGCAAGTTGGCTTATAGAAAATGAACTTTTAGATTTTGTGGCAGTAGGGAGAGCTATAATAGCAAAACCTAATTGGGCAGAAGCAGCAAAAAAGGAGTACGAAAAAAGAAATGAAATTAAGGAGTCTTGATATATTTTGTGAGATAATAGATAATTTTGGTGATATTGGAGTAGTTTATAGGTTAGGAAAGGAATTCAGAAAGGTATTTGGAGAAGATTTACAAATAAGAGCAGTGCTTAATAGACTTGATGAATTTATTAATATAAATTCAAATGTAAAAAATATTCCAAAACAAGAAATAGACGGAATTCAATATGTTACATATGAGTATGTTAAGAAAAATATGTGTACTTTTTCTACTGCAAATGTTATAATAGAAGCCTTTGGGTGTACAATACCTGAGGAGTATATGAATGAGGCTTATGAACACTCAGAACTGCTTATAAATCTGGAATATCTTTCAGCAGAAGACTGGATAGAAAGCTGTCATCTGCGGGAATCACCAACTGGAAAAGGTAAATTAAAAAAGGTATTTTTTATGCCTGGATTTACTGAAAAAAGTGGAGGGATTATAGCTGATTCACTTTATCTTGAAAGAATAAAAAAAATAATTGAAAATAAAGAATATTACCAAAAAAAATTTTTCTCAGAAATACAAAATATAGATAATAAAATCATAGGGACAGTATTTTCATATGAAAAAAACTTTACTCCATTACTTAGGGATCTAAAGTCTTTAGATAAAGAAATAGTAATTTTAGCTATGGGAGAAAAGACACAAAAAGGATTCCAAAACTTTTTTGAGAAAAATTTTATAGAAAAGCTTGGAAATATTTATAAATATGGTAAAATAGAAGTACAGTTCTACAAATTTTTAAGTCAGGAAGATTATGAAGAATTAATAAATCTGACAGACTTTAATTTTGTAAGGGGAGAGGATTCTTTTATAAGGGCAGTGCTTACAGGAAAGCCTTATCTATGGCATATTTACTGTCAGGAAGATTATGCTCATATGGATAAAATAGAAGGATTCTTAGATAAATATGAAAGACAGCTGAAAGAAAAAACTTCAGAAAGATATTTATCTGAATATAAAAAGCTTTTTAAAGATTACAATTTTAGAAGAGAAAATTCTTTAGAAGAAGGAAAAGAGGAATATTTATTTTTCTTCAACAATCTGAAGGAGATAGAAAGATGCAATTCTCTATTTAGAGATTTTCTTATCTCAAACTGTAATCTTATAAATAAAGTAAAAGATTTTATAGAGAAATTTTAGGAGGTCAAAAATGAAAATAGCTCAAGAATTAAGAGCAGGAAGTACAATTAAAATCGGAAACGATCCATTTGTAGTTCTAAAATCAGAGTACAACAAATCAGGAAGAAACGCTGCAGTGGTAAAATTTAAAATGAAAAATCTATTAAATGGAAATATTTCAGATGCTGTTTATAAAGCAGATGAAAAAATGGATGATATCAGACTTGATAAAGTTAAAACAGTTTATTCTTATAATGATGGAAGTTTCTATGTATTTTCAAACCCAGAAACTTGGGATCAAGTAGAACTTAAAGAAGAAGATCTAGGAGATGCTATCAACTATCTAGAAGAAGGAATGGAATTAGATGTAATATACTATGAATCTACTCCAGTTGCTGTAGAATTACCTACTTTCCTTGAAAGACAAATTGAATATACTGAACCAGGACTAAGAGGAGATACTACTGGAAAAGTAATGAAAGCAGCTAGAATTAATACTGGATTTGAAGTTCAAGTTCCTCTATTTGTTGAACAAGGTGAATGGATTAAAATAGATACTAGAACAAATGAATATGTAGAAAGAATCAAAAAATAATTTTTTAAATAAAAGCTGATCGAATGATTTAGGTCAGCTTTTTAATTATATTAATTAAGTGGGGTTAGTATGGGTAGGAATAAATTTGATGCTATTTTAGAAAAAATAATGAAAGTTCATGGAGTGAAAATAAACAGAGAAAACTTCTTAAATAAAGAATTATCTAAATATTTTTCTGAAGATATAGTAAAAAAAGCTGTTCAAGACAATCCAGCTATTGCAGGAATAGAAGTTTCTGAAATAAATAAAATAGCAGATAAAGTGATTGCACATGAAATAAGACAGTCTACTTTTATCTCAACAATTATAGGTATTCCGGGAGGAATAGCTATTGCAGGAACTATTGCTATTGATATTACTCAATATTTTGGACATATAATCAGAATAACTCAAAAATTAGCCTATCTCTATGGATGGAAAGATATGTTTGATGGTGAGGACTTGAGTAAGGATACTATTGAGCGTATGACTTTGCTTATGGGTGTGATGTTTGGAGTAGATTTAGCAGATAATGCTGTGGTTAAGTTAGCTCAAAGTGCTGCTTTAAATATTGAGAAGAAAATATTGCAGAAAGCATTGACAAGAAGTGCTGTATATCCAATAATCAAAAAAGCAGCATCTATATTGGGAATAAGAGTCAGCCAGCAGAGCTTTTCTGTAGGGGTAAGTAAAGTTATTCCTTATATAGGAGGAATAATATCAGGGATAGTTACTTACATTACAATGAAGCCACTTGCTCTTAATTTACAGGAAGCTTTATCTGAGCTTCCTTTGGCAGATATAAGTTTTTATAAAAATAAATAATAAAAAGGATGATTGAAAAGTCATCCTTTTTTGATATATATGAATTTTAAGTATTTATTATTTTATAAATGCTCACTATATTCTTCATCATCTTCCTTTTCTTTTTCCTCAGTGTCTTCTCCTCCATACTTTTCAGGATTTAAATAGACATGTTTATATGAAAGTTTTTTGAAAAGCTGGTATAAAAATGAATTTATAAACATTCCAATAATTCCTCTAATGACAAGAATAAGCATAAGCATATACTCCAATTTAAAATTAAAATTCTGATAGTATTTCAGGTATTGTGCTGGTAAAATTAAAATAAGAGAGATAATAGTTGATAATATAGCAGAAGCTACCCAAGTTGAAACAAGAAAAACTAAAAAATATGTAAATTTGTAATACTTGTCCATTTTAAAATATACAATATATGCAGCTAAAAAGAAAAATCCAAGAATGATACCAACAATATTTGTATTGTGATAAAGCAGAAAACTGAGCCAGAAAGCCCCTGCTGTAATAAATAAGTAAATCCCTGATATTCCAAGAATAAAATAATCAAAATATTTTTCTTTTTCTCTTTCATAGTATTCTTTTATATTTCTTTTTATCATTTATCTTTCCTCCAAGTAATCTTTTATTTTAAATTATACCATTTTATTTTTTAAAATAAATCATTTTTAGTATTGTAAATGAAAAAAGATCAGGTAGACTGATCTTTTTTATTCTTTAAATTTAATTTCTCTTTATTCCTTGTGAAGCATTAAGAACAGCTAATAAAGATACTCCAACATCTGAAAATATTGCCATCCACATATTTGCTATACCAAATACTCCAAGTATCATAACTATAACTTTTATTCCAAGAGCCATAATTATATTCTGCATAACAACTTTTTTATTTTGTTTTGCTATTTTTAATAATTCCAGTATTTTAGAAGGTTCATCCTTCATTATAACAACATCAGCAGCTTCAATAGCAATATCACTACCAACTCCACCCATAGCTATTCCTACATCAGCTAAAGATAATACAGGAGCATCATTGACACCATCTCCCACAAAAACAACACCTTTATTGTTTTTAGATTTGATTTCTTCAAGTTTACTTACTTTATCCTGTGGCAATAATTGAGAATATACATTTTCAGGATTTAATCCAAGCTTTTCTCCGACAACAGCCCCTATTTTATTGTTATCTCCAGTAAGCATATAACTTTGGATACCAGATTTCTTTAATCCTTCTATAGTTAGTGGCGAGTCTTCTTTTATTTCATCAGAAATATATACATATCCTAGGAATACATTATCTTCTGCTACATAAAGAACAGTACCAGCATAATGTTTTTCTTCTGCCTTTATCTTATATTCTTTCATAAGTTTATAATTTCCTATAAGTATCATTTTGCCTTCATAATAAGAAAGCACTCCAAATCCAGAAAGTTCTTTGTACCCTTCTATATATTCTTCATTTACTTCTATACTTCCATAACTTAGAATAGCTTTTCCTATTGGGTGATTTGAGTAAAATTCACCTATTTTAGCTGTTTTTAAAAGATTATCTTCACTTTCATTTACAGCTTCAAGTTTGTCTATTTTAAATTTTCCTTTAGTAAGAGTACCAGTCTTGTCAAAAACAACAGCACCTATGGTAGTAAGAGCTTCAAGATAGTTTCCCCCTTTGATAAGAATACCGCTTTTTGATGCTTTCCCTATACTGCTGAAAAAAGTAAGAGGTACGGATAATACCAAAGCACATGGACAAGATATAACAAGGAATATTAATGCTCTTCCAAACCACATATTGAAATTACCAAATAGTGCAGGGAACCCAAGTCCAACTATTAAAGCTATCACTACAACTATAGGTGTATAATATCTAGCAAATTTTGTAATGAATTTTTCTGATTCAGCTTTTTTGTTGCTTGCATTTTCTACCATTTCTATTATTTTATTGATAGTAGAATCACTGAAAAGTTTTGTGACTTTTACTTCAAGAACTCCAGCACCATTTAAACTTCCACTTAAAACCTCACTGTTTACAGCAACATCTGCAGGAACAGATTCTCCAGTAAGAGCAGCAGTATTTAAATCACTTTCACCCTTTACAACAATTCCATCTACTGGAACTTTTTCTCCAGATTTTATAATTATGATATCTCCAACTTTTAATTTTTTTGGAGAAATCTTTACTACTTCACCATTTTTATCTCTTATATTTGCATAATCAGGTCTGATATCTAAAAGCTTTTCAATAGATTTTCTTGAGTTTCTTACAGCTGATTCTTGGAAATATTCTCCTACTTTATAGAAAAGCATCACTCCAACAGCTTCAGTTGTTTCTCCAAGATAAAAGGCACCGAATGTAGCAATAGTCATCAAGAAATTTTCATCAAGAAAGTTTCCCTTTGCAATATTTTTAAATGATTTGAGAACTACATCACCACCTAGGATAATATATGCTGCTATTGATACAGCTAACTTTATCATAGGAAAAGATTTAAGAAAAACAGAAATAATAAATAAAACAGCTCCAGTAATCAGAAGCAGCTTTTCTCTTTTTTCTTCAGCTTTTTCTAATACCAATTCTCTTTCTCTCTTAGCTTTGGATTCATCATTATCATCTTCAGTTTCAGCTTTGTATATCAGAGTTCCAGGTTCTAATTTATCAGCTATTGTATTTACCTGTTCCAAGAAACTTTCTTCATCAAAAGATGAATCAGTTTCAACAGTTATATTTTTCTTGTAAAGATCAAGATTACTGTTAATAACTCCTTTTAATTTAGAACTTTCATGTTGTATTTTAGCGGCACATCCTGCACAGCCTAAATTTTCTACAACATATTCTCTTGTTTTGATTTCTTCATTTTCTTTTTTATATATTTTAGTTCCAGGTTCAAGTTTATCTGCAATTTTATTGATAGCTGATAAAAATTGATTTTCATCAAAACTATCATCAGTTTCAACTATCATTTTTTTCTTATAAAGATCAAGATTGCTGTTTAATATACCAGTCATTTTGGAACCTTCATGTTGTATTTTAGCAGCACACCCAGCACAGCCAAGGTTATCTACTGCATATTCTCTTATTTTCATATGTATCCTCCATAATAATATTAATTATTTAATTAATCTGCAAATGATATAGTATATACCCCCATACCCTATATATAAAATATCATATTTATTTTTCTTTGTCAATCAGATAATAAAAGATATTTTTATTTTCTGTCCCTTTAAGATATACAAATTTAATTTCTATATCTTTTTACTTTTTTAAAATCTGCAAATAAACAAAATAGTGTACATACTTTGAACAATACTGAGTCTGTAATTTTAAAGAAGTGGACATTATTTCTATCATATGATAAGATTAATAGAGATCCTTTGAGGCTTAATATCAAGGTAAAGGAGTGGTAGAAATGAAAGTAAATAAGGAATATATAGAGAAATTGTTCGCTGACATTATAGATAAGAATATTTTTATTAAAGGTACTATTTCAAATCCTTTAGATAAAGGATATCCATATTCAAAGATAAATATAAAACCATTGAGGATAAAAGATGAAATATTTATACAATTTGAACAGTTTAAAGATAATAAAGCTTTTCATGAAAATATATGTGCTGATTCTTCAAAAATAAAATTTTCTGAAATATTAGATAATTTTAAACAGATATTGATATCTGTAAATGGAAGTGATTATCAGATATTGAAAGGAAAAAATGCTTTTAATCTCAAAAAAACTGAAAATACAAAAACATTGAAAACTTTAGAGCATAATAAAAAGAAAAATTATATATTGGAAGAGGGAACTCCAGTACCTTTTCTTACAAAACTAGGAGTAATGGGAGAAAAAGGGGAAGTTTTTAAGCAAAGTTATGATAAGTTCAGACAGATAAATAAATATCTTGAATTTATAGATGATACAATAAAAGAACTTCAATATAAAAAACTTATTAGTTCGCATGTTAAATTTGTAGATTTTGGATGTGGAAAATCATATCTTACTTTTGCACTTCATCATTATTTAAAAAATATAAAAAACTTTACTTTTGAAATAATAGGACTGGATTTAAAAAAAGATGTAATAAAGAAATGTAATGATATAGCTGCAGAATTAAAATGTGAAAATTTGGAGTTTTTAACAGGAGATATTAAAGATTTTGACAAACTTCAAAATGTGGATATAATATTTTCGCTTCATGCCTGCAATAATGCTACAGACTATGCACTGCTGAAAGGACTGGAATTAAATGCAAAGGCTATTCTTGCAGTTCCATGCTGTCAGCATGAATTTAATGACAAGATAAGTGCTAATAAAAAAAGTGATTTTTTTACATTCCAGCTTCCTGTTGGAAAACATGGAATACTTTTAGAAAAATATGCAACTATTGCTACAGATGCTTTTAGAGCACAAGCTCTGGAATTATGTGGATACAGAACTCAAGTGATGGAATTCATAGACATGGAACATACTCCTAAAAACACTCTTATCAAAGGAATAAAGGAAAAAACAACTACAGAATCTTTAAAGAAAAAATTTGAAGAATATGGAAAATTTAAAAAGTTTTTAGGAATTGAACCACTTTTAGATAGTCTTCTTTCACCATATTTTTTAATAAAATTATAATAAATAAAAGAGGATAGTTCATGAGAGAAATTATATTTCTCTCCAGCCATCCTCTTTTAAATTTTACCACCATCTGTGATGTCTTCCTATTCTATATCCACCATAACCTATTCCACCAATAAGAACAGTATTAACTAGATTATCCCGTCTTTGCTCTCTTTTTTCTCTTTCAATAGCTATTTGTTTTTCAAACTCCTGCTTTTCTTTCATAAGCTGTATTTCTATTTCTTCTTTACTAGGGGTATTTCTTGCTATCTCTTTTTCACGATTTGAATCAACTAACTGCTTATATTCGTTAAATTGTTTTATTCTCATTTCAACACTATCTTTAGGTACAGATGCTGCAAAAGCAATACTGCTCATAATGACACATAAAAATAACACTTTCTTGAACATTATCATCACCTCTCTTATAATAATTATATCATAATTAAACAAAAAAAGAAGCTGGTTTTTTACCAGCTTCTTAATCAATAAGTTTTATTAATCAATATTTTTAAGAATTACAGCAGTTCCCATTCCTCCACCAATACATAGAGAAGCAAGTCCATAAATTAATCCTCTTTTCTTCATTTCATATATTAAAGTGACCATAATTCTGTTACCAGATGCTCCAACTGGATGTCCTAAAGCAATGGCTCCGCCATTAACGTTAGTTTTATCATTGAACCATTCTCTTTCTACACCATGTTGTGTACATAACTCTTTCATAACTCCTAAAGACTGAGAAGCAAATGCTTCATTTAATTCAATAAGCTCCATATCCTGAAGTTTCATTCCAGCTTTTTTAAGAGCATTTCCAATGGCAGGAACAGGCCCCATTCCCATTATTTGAGGATCTACTCCACCTATACCAGTAGCAACTATTTCAACTAAAGGTTTTAGATTATATTTAGCAACTGCTTCTTCAGAAGCAAGAACCATCATAGAAGCACCATCATTTAATCCAGAAGCGTTTCCAGCTGTAACAGTTCCATCTTTTTTGAAAGAAGGTTTTAACTTAGCCAATTTTTCAAGGTCAGTTTTTCTGTTTGGATACTCATCTGTATCAACAATGATATCTCCTTTTTTAGTGCTTATAGTAACAGGAACTATTTCATCTTTAAATCTTCCAGAATCAACAGCAGCTATTGCTTTTTGTTGAGAACCAAATGAAAATGCATCTTGCTCTTCTCTTGTGATTCCATATTTAGCAGCTATATTTTCAGCAGTGATTCCCATATGTACATTTGTAAATGCATCTGTAAGAGCATCAAATACCATATGATCCTTCATAGTAAGGTCAGCCATTTTATGTCCGCCTCTTACTTTTCCTGGAAGGATGAATCCAGCATTAGACATTGATTCAGTTCCTCCAGCAAGGATAAGATTTGCTTCTCCTGCTTTAATGTTAGCATAAGAAGAAATGATAGTTTTCATTCCACTTCCACATATAATATTCAGTGTATAACCAGGAACTTCTTGAGGTACACCAGCTTTTATGGCTACCTGTCTTCCTACACCTTGTGCCTGACCTGCTTGTAATACATTTCCGATAACTACTTCATCCAGATTTGCTGGATCAATTTTTGCATCTTCAATAACTTGTTTTGCAACTGCGGCTCCAAGGTCGCTAGATGATAAAGGGGCTAAACTTCCTAAAAAACTTCCTATAGCAGATCTTTTTGCTGCTACAATGTATACTTTACTCATTAAATCCTCCTATACCTAAATTTTATTTTAATTGTGAAAATTAAATAACTAGTCCTCCAGTTACTGGTAAAACTTGTCCTGTGATATATGAAGCTTCATCACTTGCTAAGAATAAGATAGCATTAGCTACATCTTCAGCAGTTCCAAATCTTGCTAATGGAGTTCTTTCCATCATTCCGGCAACTACTTTTTCTGATAATACATCAGTCATTGGGCTTTCAATGAATCCAGGTGCTACACAGTTTGCTCTGATAGCTCCTCTTCTTGCTAATTCTTTTGCCCAAGTTTTAGTCATAGCAATAACTCCACCTTTTGTAGCTGAGTAGTTAGTTTGAGCTAAGTTACCATATAGTCCAACTACAGATGAAAGTGTAACTATTGATCCTGATTTATTTTTTGACATAATAGGAGCAACAGCTTGAGTCATGTTAAATACTCCTTTTAAGTTAACATTGATAACTGCATCCCATTGTTCTTCAGTCATTCTTTGTAAAAGGGCATCTTTAGTGATACCAGCATTATTTATTAATATATCTATTCTTCCATATTCAGCAGCAATCTTTGCAACAAATTCCTTTATAGCAGCTCTGTCAGTAACATTCAATATTTCATGTCTTACATTTGGCTGTTCATATACAGCTTCTCCCATATCACAAGATATAACCATTTCTGCACCTTCAGCAGCAAATTTTTCAACAACAGCTCTACCTATTCCCCTAGCACTTCCAGTAACTAAAGCAATTTTACCTTTTAATCTATCCATTATTTTCCTCCTTAAACTTTCAGCATAAATTTGAGCTAAATAATATTTTATTTTAAACACTTATGATAAGTATAATTTTTTTTTCACTAAAAGTCAATAAGAACATTATTGAGAATACACTAGAGGTTGCTTATTAGGATAATTAGTTTCAGAACAATACTGATATCATATTTTTTTAAATTACAATAAATTTATTTCTGGAATAAGGAATATATTTGTTGAATAGTGACTATAATTGTTGTAAAATAAAAAGTAAAGAATGGAACAACTGGAGGTTCAACTATGAAATATATTATTCTGATCATCAGTTTCTTGATGATAGGATGTACAAATATAAGAAACAATATTCCCTCTTCTTCTAAAGAAACTATAAAAACTTATTATGAAAACGGAACTATGGAATCTAAAATAATATATATTAATAATAAGAAAAATGGAAAAATGACAAGTTATTATGAAAATGGAAAAATTGCTGTAAAAGGATTTTTTAAAGACGATAAAAGAGATAAAAAATGGACATTCTATAATGAAAAAAATGGAAAAATATCTAGTGTTGAAAAGTATGTAAATGGACAGCTTAATGGAGAACAGGTATATTATCATGATAATGGAAAAATAAAAGTAAAAGGTAACTATACAAATGGAAAAAGAAGCGGCTTCTGGGAAATGTTTGATGAAGAAGGACAGCTCGAAGTGCAAAATATATTTATTGATGGGGAAAATATTATAAGCATAGCAATATATCAAAAAAATGGAAAACTTCTATGTAATGGGAATGTTGTGAATCAGTTAAGACAAGGAGAATGGAAATATTTTGATGAAGAGGGAAATATAGCTTATATTGTAAATTATGAAAGAGGAATAAGAAATGGTGAATGGCATGCATTTGACAGAGAGGGAAATATTTTAATGAATGGAATTTACAGAAATGGAAGAATAGTAGGAATTGATATTGAAGAATAAAATGTCAGATTTATATAAGGAGAGATTTATATGGGAAAGAAAGATGTAAAAATTGGAGTTGCTTTATCAGGGGGTGGAATAAGAGCAACTATATTCCATTTAGGACTTTTTAAATGGCTGGCAGAAAATGAACTTATGGAAAATATAAAACATATTTCTTCAGTATCTGGAGCCAGTATAGCTGTTGGATTGATATATACATACAATAATATGAAATGGCCTACAAACAGAGAATATCTTGAGGAAGTTCTTCCAAATCTGAAAACTGCAATATTAAAAGAAGATGTCCAAAATAAAACTTTGATAACAAGTTTAAAAAAACCTTGGAAACTATTTGGAAGTAAATCAAATATATTGGCAGAAGCAATGGAAAAATGCTGGAAAATAAAAGGAACTTTTGGAGAGCTTCCTGCTTATCCAGCATGGTCAGTTAACTGCACTACTTTTGAAACAGGAAAAAATTTTCGTTTTTCACAAAAATTCAGTGGAGATTATAAAATAGGATATTTTGATTCTAAAGATTTTCCATTGGTAAATGCAATTGCTTCATCTGCAGGATTTCCTTTCTTAGTAGGAATGTACAAATTAGATACAAGAAAATACAATTGGTATGATTATGGAAGTGAAGATAAAAAAATCTTGAAACATGATCACATACATTTATGGGATGGAGGAGTCTACGATAATCTTGGATTGGAAGCTATTTATAAAATGGGAAATGGTGGAGCATGCAGAAAAGGTGTAGATTTTTGTATAGTGAGTAATGCTTCAGCTGGAAGTGCAGAATTTACTGAAAGCGGAAGGAGTATTCTTGAAAAATTAGGAGATACAAAACGATTATTAGATATAGCTATGGATCAAATTGGAGCTTTGAGAAGCAGAGAATATATGGCTTTCATAACTGAAAAAAAAGCAGGTATGTATGTGCAGATAGGAAACTCTGCTGAAAAAATAACTTCTAGTGGGAAACTTGATGAAAAAATAAAAGAAGAATTATTAAAAGAATGTTTAAAAGAAGAGGATTGTGTTAAAGTAAAAACTTACAAAACTACTTTGAATAAACCTACTGAAACAGATTATAATTTGATATTAAGACATGGATATGAGAATGCAAAATGTGTTTATTATTCATATGATTCTATTTTAAAATAAAATAATCAATGAGAAAGTTTAATGAAAATTATTTAGGAAAAATTAGAGTTTTAAGAACTTTCTCATTTTTTATTGAAAATAAAATTTTAAAAATAATGATAAATTTGGTATAGTAAAAGAGATGAAATTTTTTGATATATAAGCACACTGCTTAGGTGACATAGACATTATTTTAAACATAAACTTGAACATATAAAGGAGAAATTAATGCCATTTACATTTTCACATCCTGCAATTATATTACCATTGAAAAAATTACCTAAAAAATATATATCAATGACAGGGCTTATTGTAGGAAGTATAGCTCCTGATTTTGAATATTTTTTGAGAATGAAAAGCAAATACAGCCATACTATGAGTGGAATTTTATGGTATGATTTACCCATGGGTATTTTTCTGGCTTTTCTTTTTCATAATTTAATCAAAGAAGCATTAATTAATAATATGCCTCTTTTTTTTGAAGCACGTTTTATAGATCTTAGAAATTTTAATTGGAATAGTTATTTTAAAAAGAATTGGTATATTGTTATAATTTCAATCATAATTGGAATATGTTCTCATATACTATGGGATGGGTTTACTCATAGAACAGGACATTTTGTAAAAATGTTTCCAGTATTGGAATCTTCTGTAAAACTATTTGGAACAAAAATACCTATATATAGGGGACTGCAGCATATAAGTACTCTTATAGGAGGAATAGTGGTTATTAAAGTTGTTATTAATCTTCCTCCAGATCCAAATTGTATATTTCAAAAGGGAAAGTATAAATATTGGGTTTTTTTGATTGTTTCAACACCAATAATAATGTTTTACGGGCTTTCAAAGAGAATTCCTTATTATTCTTTATGGCATGTAATAGTGAATTTTATTACAGCTTTTCTTATTTCTTTAATATTGACTTCTTTTATATTTAGAGAGAAAAAGAAAAAAATTAAAGGATAATCAATTGAATCTTTGAAATATAAATGAAAATAAAAGCTTTGGAGGATAGATATGGATAAAATATCAGAAACAAAAAGATTATTGAAGTTAGTTAAAGATAATGTTGAAAAAATAGCACAAGCTAAAGTACAAAAAGAGAAAAAAGAAGTAAGTCAGATAAAAAATGAAATAATACAGTACCATGATAATATAATGGAAAAAATAGAAATATTTGAATCAAATGAACTGTGGTTAGAAGAAGTTATTGAAAGACTAAAGTTAATATTGGAAGATACAGA
>ERZ773144.506-NODE-506-length-39566-cov-7.013616_pt1 | contig 39566 bp, 40 predicted proteins | sample MGYA00580849_ERZ773144 | MGnify/ENA primary metagenome ERZ773144 (study PRJEB29015, sample SAMEA2737861) | human gut metagenome | biome: human gut; feature: human-associated habitat; material: faeces | place: China | collected 2012 ...
TATTATTAATAATATAAATAAGGATGAAAAAAATGAATAAAAATAAAGGATACACATATTTAAATATAGTTGTTTCAACACTTGTAATATTAAGTTTTATGTATGTAGGAATAATATATTATAGGAATTTAAAAGAAAAAAGAGAGGTAGATGAAGCAAAGCAAAAGATAGTCAATATTTTTACTGATTATTCTGCAGAAGCTTTTGATAATGAAAAATCATATAATATAAAAATTAATTATATTTTGAAAAAAATAACAGTATATGAAAATTTAGTAAGAGAAAAGGAAAATATAAAATTACCTTCTTCTATAAAATACGCAACTGTATATAATAAAAAAAATGTAGAAAAGTTTGAAATAAAAATGACAAAAAATGGAAATATAACGCCTTCTTTTAGTGTATATATTTTTGGTTATGATGATATAGCTAGATATCGAATATCTTTTTATGGATTTGATATAGTGAAATTTATGAAAATAAACATATATAGGAATATTAAAAATAAAAAAGCCAAATATGAAAATATAGTATCTTATCATGAGAAATTTGCCTATGAAGAAGATGGCTGGAAAAAGGAGTAGAGATGAAATTAATATTTATATTGATATTTTTTTTAGAAATTATTTCAATACATGGAAAAGAGAAAGAAACAGAATTGATAAAAGTAAAGGTAAGAATAGGAAGCAATGAATATATCAGTTATGTGCAAATGTCAAATAAAAAAGAATCTAAAAATTTTAAAGTATTGAGAGAGATGTGATGAAGTGAAGAATATAGTTAAAAATATGAAATTTGATGACAATCAAATCTTTTTAGAAATTTTAAAAGAAAAAGATTTGAGGAAAGAAAGCTATATTTTAGATGAAAAATTTTTTAAAAATAGGGCAGTTCAGTATTTTTTAGAAAAAAATTTAATAGCAGACAGTTTTTTCCCTTGCTATGCAGATAAGGAAAAAATAGTATTAATAGTTTTTGAGAGTTTGAAAAAAGATATTCTGGATATTTTATATATTAGATTTAAGTTAAAAGTTATATCATTGTTTTGTGATAAAAAAAGTTTTCTAATTGGAATAGAAAAATTTAAAAATATACAAAGGTATGGAAATATTGAAGAAATAGAAAATATATTTAAAGAACTTCAAAAAAAAGGAAATGGAGGTGAAAAGAATGAAAGTGAGGATATATATAAATCTCTTTCAATAGAAAGCCCAATAGTGGTAAAAGGACTTAGCGCAATAATAATTCATGGAGTAGAAAGAGGAGCAAGTGACATACACATAGAGCCAAATAGAGATTATATAAGAATAAGATATAGAATAGATGGAATACTGACTGAAACAGAAAAAATATCTCTGGAATTATTAGCTCCTATGATTTCAAGATTAAAAATAATATCAAATTTGAATATTACTGAAAGAAGAATGCCTCAAGATGGAAGATTTGATTTAGAGATAAAAGGTAAAAAGATAGATTTCAGGGTATCTATAATGCCTGTAATAAATGGAGAAAAAGCTGTAATAAGAATACTGGATAAAGATATAATAGAATTTGAAATAGAAAAAATAGGCATGTTAAAGTTTGATTATGATAGATTACTATTTCAATTAAATAGAAAAAATGGGATATTTTTAGTTAGTGGTCCTACTGGTTCTGGGAAAAGCAGTACTCTTTATGCTTTATTGAAAAAACTTAATACAGGAGAAGTTAATATATCTACAGTTGAAGATCCTGTAGAATATGAGATAGATGGAATAAATCAGGTACAGTGTAAAAATGATATTGGAAGAAATTTTGCTTCTGTATTAAGAGCATATCTCAGACAGGATCCAGATATTTTAATGGTAGGAGAAATAAGAGATTATGAAACTGCTGAAATAGCAGTAAAAGCGGCTATTACAGGCCATCTTGTACTTTCAACTATTCATACAAATGATTCTGTAGGAGGAATAAACAGACTTTTAAATATTGGAGTACAGTCATATATGGTATCAGCTTCTCTTATAGCTATATTATCTCAAAGATTGGTAAGGAAACTATGTCCATGCTGTCAGGAAAAAGATGAAAAATGGAAAGCTAAAATACAGCTTTTAGGCTATGAATATGAAAAATATCAAAAGAATGTATTCTATTCAAATAAAGGTTGTGAAAAATGCAACTATACAGGTTATAAAGGAAGAACAGCAGTTTTTGAAATATTTGAACTTAATGAAAAAATAAAAGAGATGATAGAAAAAGGCAGTTCATATCAGGAAATAGAAAGAGAAGCATTAAAGAATGGAATGAAAAAATTAGTAGAAGATGGAATAGAGAAAGCAGGAATGGGAATAACGTCTTTAGATGAAATATTAAGACAATGCTGAAAGAGGGAAAAAATGCCACACTATAAATATACAGCTTATGATATTAAAGGGAGAAAATGCAGAGGAAAAAAAGAATTTTCAAATGAAAAAGAATTTAGAAAATTTTTAAAAAGCAAAAAAATGCTATTGATTCAATTTGAAATTTTGAAGAAAAATAAAAAGATATCTAGGGGAGAGATACTATCTTTTACCAGAGAATTGAAAATAATGTTGGAAAGCAGAATAAGTATAATAGAAGCCTTGAAAATTTTGGAAGAACAATATGAGAGCAGCACATTTGGAGGGATTATATTTGATATAAGAAAAGATATATTAAATGGAAGTTCCATAGGAGAAGCTTTTAAAGTACATAGGAATATCTTTGGAAATTTTTATGTAGATTTATTATACCTAGGAGAAATATCAGGAAAAATCACTGAAAATTTAGAGAGAATATCAATGAATCAGGAACTAGAAAATAAAATAAGAAAAAAGATGATAGAAGCTCTTTTTTATCCATGTATAGTGATAGTTTTTTCTATAATAGTAGTGATATTTTTAATGCTTTATGTACTTCCTAATTTTGTAGATATGTTCAATGAAAGTGGAACAGAGCTTCCTTTTATTACTCAAATTTTAATGAGCATAAGTAAAAATATTCATTATACAGCTTTTTTATTTATATGTATATGTGTAGTAATAATTTATATAAGAAAGAAAATAAAAAATAATATGAGAAACAAGTATGATAAATTTATGATGAAAATACCATTATACAGCAGTATTATGATAAAAAATATAATAATAAGATTTTCTAAGAATATGGCATTGATGATGGAATCTGGAATGTTAATAACAGAGATACTTGAGCTTATGAAGGAAAGTTTTGACAATACTATTGTAAAAAAAGATATAGAAGATATGAAATATAATATTATTTCTGGTAAAGGAATAGCAGAGTCACTTAAGCAGCTGGAAATATATTCAGATAAATATCAAAAAATGGTGGTAATAGGAGAAGAAAGCGGAGAATTAGTAAATATGTTTCATAAAATATCTCAACTATGCCAAGAAGAATTAGAAAACTATATAGGAAGAATATTAATTTTAGTAGAACCAGCAATGATAACCATATTGGGATTGATATTAGGAACTGTGATTATAGCTATTTATCTTCCTATATTTAATTTGTCAGATGTAATTAAATAAAATATAAAAACTTGGAGGAGAGCAAATGAAAAATGGAGGATTTACATTAATTGAACTGATAATAGCTGTGGCATTAGTTGGAATATTATCAAGTCTGGTGACACCTAAAGTGAGAATTCAATTAGCAAAAGGAAGGGATACAAAGGCTATATCATATCTGGGAGCTATGAGGACAGCAGCAGAATTGTACTATATAGAAAAAGGAGAAGCTCCAACTACAGTGGGAGACCCTAGTGAAGCTGATGATAAAAAAGCAATAGAAAATATATTGCCTTATTTAGATCCAAAAGCTGAAGCTGTAATAAAAGAGGGAAAGATACAAATTGGTGGCAGCAGAAAAGATGAAAATGGAAAGATAACTTTTGGTGGAGAAATAAAGTTTACTTTTAAAAGTCCACAGCATGATGAAATTGCTAAAAGGGGAGATGGAGTATATATCTGGTTTGCTCCTACAGAAGAGCAGATATATGATGTACAGGGAAACAAATGGATAGAATATTAAAAGGAGAAAAATATGGAAAATTTGCTTTTAATTCTTCTTCTTATTGTTTCTTTTATAATATTTGTAATAGATATAAAAAAATTACATATTCCTAATACTATTAATATAATATTTTTTATAACTGCTGTCTGTTATAAAGGGATTGATATATATGAAATAGAAAAGGGAATACTAGGAGCAGGAGTTTACACTCTTCCACTGCTCTTTTTTTATGGATATGTGTCAGATATTTTAAAAAAAGAAGTTATGGGGTTTGGAGATATAAAACTTATGGCAGGAATTGGATATGTTCTTGGATATAGTGATTTTTATGCAGTTTATATTTATTATCTTGAAACTTTCATTATAGCTGCTATTTTTGGAGTGTTATATATTATAAAGAAAAAAACAGCAAGTGGAGAAATTGCTTTTTCTCCTTTTTTGCTTTTCTCTTTTTACTGTATATTATTTATGGAGAAAATATGAGAGGTAGAGCTTTTTCTTTTGTAGAGGTAATTATATCCATGGGCTTGTTTTTAATAACTATATTTCCTATTATGGAGCTTAATAGAGAAATATTAAAAATAAACAGAAAATATATGGAGATAGAACAAAGTGAGAAAAATTTTCATTTATTTGAAAAAACTATAATATCAAAGGGCTATAAATTTTTATTGCTAAATTTAGGAAATTATGAATACATAGTTGCAGAAAATCAAAATGTAAATCATATTTTAGGTGATATAAAATTTTTATATGAAAATAATAAAGATGAAAAAATATTACTTTCTATAAATAAAATAATATTTAATGATGAAATTGAACAGAATAATTTTGTGATTTTAAAAATGGAATTTCATAGTAAAAATAAGGTATTTAAAAAAGAGAAACTAATATCAGAATATGATGAATATTACTAGGAGAAAAATGTATAAGAAAAAAATAAAAGGAATAACTCTTTTAGAAACAATGATTTCTTTAGGAATAATGGGAATATTTTTACTTCTTTCTTTTCCTGTCATGAAAATTATTTATAAAACAGAAAATTTTTTTGTAAGTGAAAGAAATTCAGCAAGAAATAGTTCAAGAATAATAGAAATTATTGAAAAAGATATAAAAGAAAGCTGTTTTGGAAATAAAGAATATATTGGAAAAGAATATTTGAGCAATGGAAAAGAAATATTTGAAAATTTAGGTTATATTAGAAACCCATTGAGAGAAGAATTTTTTAAAGCAAAAATAGAAAAAGGAAATATGCTGTTTTTAGAGATACCATTTGTTAAGGATAACACAGTTTTATCTAAATATATTATTTATAGATTTTATACTGGAAGTTTGCAGATTATGGAGTGCAGTTTATTTAATGGAAATATTTTTGTAGAAAATACAGAAAATATACTAGAAGAAGTAGATGGATATTTTGAAAGAGATAAAAATGGAATAATAGTAAATTTGCAAATAAGAAATAGTAAAGAAAAAATAAAAAAAACATTGAAAGGCTATGAACTTATAGGAAAGAAATATGAATAGAAAAGCTTTTTTACTTTTGATAACAATCTTTTTAATAACTTTTATAATGGGAAGTTTTCTTGTGGGATATAGAATGACTCACACTAGAGGAAAAAAATTAATAAGCAGACTTAATGCTTTAAAAATTAAGGAAAAAAAAGAAATTTTACATACTTTAGCTTATCATGAACTATATAAAATAGATAAATGTATAAAAGAAGGGAAGTATGAGGACAGTATAGATTTTTTTGCCAAAAGTAATGATAAAAAAAGGGTATGGATGAAAAAGAAAGATGAGGCACTTCACTCAAGTTATGGAGGATATACTCTGCAAAAATTTTTATATAATAATTCTGAAGAGATTTATCCCAGCAGTACAGGGGAAATATATGAAAGAATATTAGATAAATTACAAAGCCATTTTGTAGAAAAAAGAAAGTTCACAGCAAAGATGGAGAAAAGGGTTAAATCTAGTGAACTTGATACGGAAGTAATATTTATTGCTGTAATAAATATAGAATATGAATTTGAAAATGGTGATATAAATAGAGCAGATGCAGAATATGTAAAGGAGTTTGTGGTATCGGAAAATGTTCAATAACTTTTTAAAAAGAGAAAAAAATATCCTTTTTTCATTGGAGGATATGAAAAATATAAAAAAGGGAATTCTAGTGCTTGAAAGTGAATACTTTGAAATAATAAAAATAATATTAGAAGAAGATTTAGATGAACGAGAAAGAGAATATGAAATAGAAGAGCAGTTGGAGAATAGAATAATAAATTATGAGGCACTAGATTATGTAGAGAAAGAAATTCTTTTGGAGAAGAAAGATGGAACAGAAGAAATTCTTATAATACTTATTAAAAGAGAAAAGATATATGAGATAGCAGACAGAGTAAGAGGACAAAATATAGAGCTTAAAGGAATAATTCCAGTTTTTCTTTTAAAATATATTTCAGGCAGAAATAAAAAAAATGAGATTTTTCTGGATATGGGAATAGGCAGAACTTCAGCTGTAGTTTTTAAAGATAATAAATTAAAGGATATAGTGACTATAGATATAGAAAAAAATGAGGTGCTTTATTCTCAAGAAGAATTTAATGAATTATTAGAAAGAATAGCTTTTTCCATTGAAGAAGAAAATTTTGATAATATAGAAAAAATAACTGTTTATGAAAAAGATAGGGAATTAGAAAGTTTTATAGAGAAAAGTAAATTTTATAGAAAAGAAACAGTGGTAGAAAACTGGAAAAATTATGAAATGACCTTTAATAAAAGTTTTGATTTTATTCCGTTAGAATATAGAAAAGGAATGGAACAGAGAAAATATATAAAGTATGGAACCGTTATTTTGACAATAATTTTGATTATAGAATTTTTCTTATTTTTCTTTTTTACAAATGTAAGAAATAATAAAATGAAAAGTATAGAAAATATGGAAAGGGATTTAGGAAGTCTCAGAGGACAAATAGAAAAAAATAGACAGGAAATAAAAAAAATTGAAAATTTTAAAGATAAAAAAAGCAAGTTAATAAAAAAAATGAATTTTGGAAAATTTAAAATGTATGAAATTCTAGAAGAATTAAAAAAATGTAAATCATCACAAATCTATTTTGTTGGACTAGAATATGATGGGAAAAATACATTGAAGGTAATTGGAAAGGCAGCAGAAGAAAAAGAAATTTATGAATTTGAAAAAAATATTCTGAAAAATAATGATTTCTTTTATTTAAATCATGATTATATAAAAAAGCAGGAGTATGATTATGAGTTTCAAATGGATATAGGAGTAAAAAATGAAAGGAATAAGTAATCTTCAGTTGACAGAATGGAAGGAAAAAGTAATAGCTTTTATTTTTATTGGACTTTGGATGATATTGACCTACAAATTTATAATAGAGCCATATAATGAAATTCAAAGTAAAAAAAAACAAAAACTATCATTAGAAGTTAAAGTAAAAAAAGCTGAAAAAGAATTGGAAGAAGTCAAAAAAATATATCAAAAAAAGTCTGGAGAAAATAAAAAAGAAAAAACTGAGTACGAAATATATGAAAAAACTCTTTTAGAAAGAGGTTTTCAAAATTCTGGAAAAATGGAGGAATACATATATCAAAAATCAAAAGAAAATAAGATAATTATAGAAGTTATAGGAGGTATAGAGAAAAATGGAACTACAGAGAAGGAAAGAAAAGGAAAAGTATATATTCCCTATTCCATAGGTGGAGAAGAAAAAAATATTTTAAAATGGATTAAAGAAATTGAAAGTTCAGAAAAATTGATATCATTTACAGATACTCCTTTTCAATTTTGTAAAAATGAGAATAATATAAAAATTAATTTAAAGATATCTGGCTACATTCTTAATGATACACCTAAAGAAAAAAATACAAAAATTACTGAAAAAGAGAAAATTTTTTATACATATAATGAGAAAGAAATAATGACAGAGAAAAATATAATTGAAATAAATGGGAAAATATATATGATAATAAGATTTAAGAATGGAAAAAGAAAAATATTTACTCATGGAGAGGAAATAAAAAAAGATAGTGAGCAGTATATACTGAGGATAGAAGATAATGAATTATATTTAGAAAAAAAGATTTAAAAAATAAACAGGGAGAAAGTATGAAAAAAAATCTTGTACTTTTATTAATTTTTTTTATTTGTTATAATATTTATGGACAAATGGAAAATACTTCTTTAAAAGAAATAAAGCTTGAACAAGAACTTGAATTAAAAAATGTAGTTCTTTCAGATGCATTGGCAGTTATATCTAAAGAAAGTAAAATGACTGTAATAGCAGATGATAAAGCTAAAGATATAATTTTGGATCTTTTCTTTGCTAAAGGAGAAAATTTTGAAAATATATTAGATGGAATTGCTATAACTAACAATTTGAAAATAAGCAATATAGATGAAATGCTGGTTTTGTCTAAAAGAAATTCAAATATATCTGGGGAAATGGCCTTAGGAGGAAGAGTCCTTATAGATGGTTATGATAAAGGTATAGAAGGGGTAAAAATAACTGTTCAAAAAAGTTCTTCAGTTCCAACTTATACTACATATGGAGGAAATTTTGTTATAAATGATTTAAATCCTGGAATATATGTGGTAAAATTTGAGAAGAAAGGATTTCTTACATCAGGGCAGATAATAAATATTGATAAAAACATAAATACTGTTACTGTTTCAATGGAAAGAAATAAAAACAGTTCTGAAAAGATAAGAGAAGAAAAACAGATTAATGGTGTTATGGAGAAAACTTTTATTAATGGAGAAGAATTTTACGCTGAAAGAATAAAATTGGTAAATATATCAGCAGATGAAGTAAGCAGTATATTGAAAAATTCTTTTGGTGATGGGATAAGAGTATCTTCTATACCAAAAATGAATATGATAATAATAGTAGGAAAAAAAGATAGTACAGTATCCGCTGTAAGATTTGTAAAAGAACTGGATAGAGAAATACAGCAGGTAAGAATAACTTCACAAATACTGGATGTGACGGACAATTTATTTGAAAATTTAGGGTTTGACTGGCTGTACAATAACACTGGAAGTATAGAAAAAAGTAATGGACTGGATATTTCATTAATAGGAAAAGCAGCAGTAGAGGGAGCAGGAATAAGTTTTGGTTCTGGAATAAATTTAGTAAGACAATTTAATGATGGAAATGATATACTTGGTCTTGGAATAAATCTTTTGCAAGCTACTCAGGATTTAGTAATAAGTGCTATGCCATCTATACTTGTAGCTGATGGAGAAGAGGGAGAATTTAAAATAACAGAAGAAGTAATAGTTGGTGAAGAAAAAAAAGAAAATGACAATACAGAGAAGACAACTTATACACCGCTATTCAGAGAAGCTGGAATAATACTTAAAGTAAAACCTTTAATTAAGGAAAATGGAACAATATTTTTAAAAGTAATGATAGAAGTGAGTAACTTCAGATTAAAGAAAAGTGAACAGGAAAATATGACTTCTGAAGGAGGAACATATAATTCAGAGGGAGGCTCTAAAATAGGGAGAAGTATAGAAACTACTGTAAAAATGAAAGATGGTGAAACAATTTTTATAGGTGGACTTAAAAGAGCAATAGTTCAAAACCTAGACAGCAGAGTACCTTTTCTTGGAACGATCCCTGTAATAAATATTTTTTTTAAAAACCAATCTGTCAAAAGGGAAATAACTGATATATACATAAAATTAAAAGTTGATATAGAAAAAGATAGTTGGGAAAAAGATAGTTTTGATAAAATAGAATTGCATCAAAAAATTAAAGATATAAAAGATAGAAAAATATACCCTGTATTCTAGCAGGAAGCAAGGAGAATTTTATGGAGAAAAAGAATAATTTTGACTTGAAAAAAATACTGGATAATTTTAAGAACATAAAAATAGGAGTAGTTGGAGATTTGATGTTGGATGACTATATCTATGGAAGTGTAGATAGAATATCTCCAGAAGCACCTGTGCCAGTAGTCAATGTATTAGAAGAAAAATTTGTGTTAGGAGGGGCAGCAAACGTTGTGAATAATTTAGCTTCTCTAGGTGCACAGACTATCTGTTTTGGTGTTATTGGAAATGATTCTAATGGGGATAGACTTATGGGAGCATTTGCAGATAAACATATAGATGTATCTGGACTCATAAGAAGTAAGGACAGAACCACTATTGTAAAAAGAAGAGTAATTGGAGGAAATCAGCAGTTATTAAGAATAGACTGGGAAGATATAACCCCAATATCTACATTTTTAGAATATGCTCTCCTTAAAAATATAGAATCAAAAATAGATGAATTAGATGCAGTAATACTTTCAGACTATGATAAAGGAGTGCTTACTCCAATGGTAGCAAAAGAGATAGTAAGAATGTGCAGAGAAAGAGGAAAAATAGTAACAGTAGATCCTAAACCTAAAAATGCAGTAAACTATACAGGAGCAACATCTATAACTCCTAATAGAAAAGAAGCCTTAGAATGTCTTGGCCTGAAAAGATCAGATGATATGGAAGCTGTTGGAAAAGAACTTAAAGCAAAACTTCAGCTTGATAATCTTCTTCTTACTAGAAGTGAAGAGGGAATGAGTCTTTTCTTAGACAATGATGAAGTTATAACTATACCAACTTTTGCAAAAGAGGTATATGATGTAACAGGAGCAGGGGATACAGTAATATCTGTATTCACATTGGCTGGAGCTTCTGGAGTTTCATGGCATGAGGCTGCAAAAATAGCCAATACAGCAGCTGGAGTAGTAGTTGGAAAGATGGGAACTTCTACTGTAACTAAAGATGAAGTACTTGAATTTTATAACAGAATTTATGAGAGATGGGAATAGTGATATAATGATAAGAATTGGAAATGGATATGATGTACATATACTTACAGAAGGAAGAAAACTAGTACTTGGAGGAATAGAAATTCCTAATACTAAAGGGGTATTGGGACATTCTGATGGAGATGTATTGGTCCATGCAGTAATGGATGCAATGCTTGGAGCATTGGCTCTGGGAGATATAGGACAACATTTTCCTGATACAGATATGAAATATGAGAACATAGACAGTACTGTACTTTTAAAAAGGGTAAAGGAATTGGTTGCTGAAAGAGGATATAAAATAATTAATCTTGATTCTATAATAGTTTTACAAAAGCCAAAAGTAAAACCATATATAGAAGCTATGAGAAAAAGAATTGCAGAAGTACTGGAAATAGATGTAGAACAGGTAAGTATAAAAGCTACTACTGAGGAAAAATTAGGCTTCACAGGAGATGAAAGCGGAGTAAAATCTTACTGCGTTGTACTTTTAGAAAAATAGATTATTAAGTTGAGGATGATTAAAAAGTTAGAATAAAATTCTGCTTATGAGTCATCCTCATATTTTTTACAGGAGGAAAATTTGTGAATTATAGTGAAGATAAAATGTGTATATATGTAAAAATAAAATTTTTTGAAGCAAAAAGAACGACTAAAATATCATTTTCTGCTGGAAGTTATAGACCGCATTTTGTAATAAAAAATGATTCTGAATATTTAGGAGTTCAATTTATAGATGGAGAAGAATTTGTTTTTGAAAAAGAAATACTTGGAATTGTTCAACCTATTTATACAGAGGCTGTAGATTATGGTAAATTAATACAAGGGGCAGAATTTTTTATTTTAGAAGGAAAAAATCTGGTAGGAGAAGGAGTGGTTATAGAAAAATTTGAAGCTGAGCTTTGTTAAAGAAAAAACATTAACAAATAGTTAAAGAGAAATATAATTTTAGAAAGTTCTCATAAAGATATTTATTATTTATTTTGTTCATAAAATAATATTTTTACTATTATATTTCAGTAATTACAGCAATTAAAATAATTAACTGCTGTAATTATTAGATATTTAATCTAGTTTTTTGATTATTTGCAAAATTATAAGTTTTTCATTTTCTTTAGAGAAGATTTAAGAAAAAATACAGATATAATAACTGTAAGATAATCAGTAACAGTCTGCGTATAAATAACCCCTGTCAAACCAAAGAGGAAATTAAGAGCATACAGTAGTGGAATAAAAAATATTCCCTGTCTGCATACACTGAGCATAGTAGATGAAAAAGGATTGTTTAATGCCTGTATGCTTGTGATACATAGGAAAAGTATTCCAAGAACAGGACCAGCCAGTGAAGTTGCCATCAGCATTTTTGCTCCATAGTTGATAACAGAAGTATTATCTATAAACAGCCTTATAATAGGATAGCGAAATACAATACATACACCAGATAAAATAGTTCCAAGCACTACTGTGCATAGGGCACTAAATTTCAATATAGAAAAAAATCTTTTATGATTTCCGCAGCCGTAATTATACCCTAAAAGTGGTTGAACACCATTTGAAATTCCCATATGAATAAAAACAATCAGCAGGTAAATCTTTGTAACAATTCCCATAGCTGCAAGGGGAGTATCTCCATAAGAAACAATTACATTATTGAATAATATAGTAGATACACTCATTAAAGCAGAATTTATACCTGAAGGAATTCCAATATTAGTTGTTTGGAGCATTATTTTTTTCTCTCCAGTTAAATAACAAGGGTTAAGAGAAAGAGAAGATTCCCCCTTGTTAAAATACCACAGATAATAAAGACATCCAGCTATATTTCCAATAACTGTAGCAATAGCAGCCCCAGCAGTTCCCATATTTAAAGTAAGAATAAATATAGGGTCTAGAATAATATTAACTATAGTCCCAATCAAACCGCCAATCATAGAAATATTAGAAGCCCCCTCTCCACGAACTATATGCCCAAAAGCATTTGAAAATAAGATAAATGGACCTCCCAAAGCAATATAGAATAAATAATCTTTTGAAAATTGATAGGTATCTGGACTGCTTCCTAAAAGCTTCAATAAGGGATTCATGAATATTAAAATAAGTAAGCAGCTTAAAATACCAATAATAATAGAAGCATAACAGCAAAATGATGAAACAGATTTAACTTTCTCCTTTTTATTCTGCCCTAGCAAAATAGAGATCATAGCACTTCCCCCAATCCCTAAAAGATTAGCAGCTGCTATAAAGAGAACAAAAACAGGATTAGCAAGAGATACAGCTGCAACTTGAAAAGCATTTTGTGTCTGTCCTACAAAAAATGTATCTGCCATATTGTATATTATTAAAATTAAAGATGAAATTACACAAGGTAAAGCCATTTTAGTGACTGCTTCTGATATAGGAGCATCAGTGAATAAAGATTTTTTGTCGTTCATAAATATTTTTCCTCCTGAAAATTGTATGCTAGCTAACAATATGAATAAATAATTGACGGCTTAAGTTAAAAGAATTAACTCATGCCGTCAATTATTTTTTTAGATATGATAAGAAATTGTTTTTTTTCTTCTTCTGTAAGATTCACAGTTAATTTCTCTTCTATTTTATCACGCATTTGGATGCACTTCTTTTGAAGCTCTCTTCCTTTTGGTAATAAAACAATTTTTTTTAATCTTCCATCTTCAGGAACACTTTCTCTGGCAATTAGCTCTTTCTTTTCCATTAATGCCAGCATTTTAGAAGTAGTTGCCCGAGTGATAAAGAACTCTTCTTCAATATCTTTTGGGAAAATATCTTTGCTTTCATGATCTGTAAGAAAATCTGTAATCCACATATTCATTAGAGAATAGTCATTATCATTTTTTCCATGATATGTTTTATAAGCCTGTCTCTGAAGAAGATTTTCAAGTTTTTTTATATAAAAACCTAAATCTGTTTTCATTATTTTCCTCCTGAAATATTGTTGGCTTGCTAACAATTATATAACTTTAAAATTTAAATGTCAAGGATATAAAAATTGACTATAAATTATATAACTTTAATTTTCTATAGAGGGTAGCAAGACTTATATCAAGAGTTTCGGCTACTTTAACTTTATCCTTAGAAGAACGACCATATTTTAAAAGAAGAGTTTCAATAGCTTCTTTTTCTATTTCAGCCAAAGTTTTTATTTCCTTTATATTAAGAGAGTTTGTAAGCTTTGGTGGTAAATGTTTTACTGTTATCATCAAATCTCTTTCTTCTAGCACATTTATTATATATTCAGTTATATTTTTCAGTTCTCTTATATTTCCAGGCCAGCTGTAAGAAAGAAAAATAGACATAACTTCATTAGAAAGCCTTCTTATAGGAATATTGAAAAGCTGAGAATATTTAGCAATGAAGAAATTTGTTAAATCCTCTATATCTTTGGGTCTTTCTCTCAATGGAGGAATATCTATTGGAAAAACATTTAATCTATAATAGAGATCTTCTCTGAATTTACCTTCAGCAACAAGAGCTTCTAAATTTTTATTGGTAGCAGCGATAATTCTTATATCTATTTCTTTTACCTTATCAGACCCAACAGGAGAGATAGTTTTTTCTTGAAGCACTCTTAAAAGTTTTACTTGAAGAGATAAAGGCATATCTCCAATTTCGTCTAAAAATATAGTCCCTTTATCAGCCTGTTCAAAAAATCCAACTTTCCCTTTCGGATTTGCTCCTGTAAAAGCTCCCTTTACATATCCAAAAAATTCACTTTCCATAAGAGTATCTGGAATGGCTCCGCAATTGACTGCAACGAGGGGCATATCAGCTCTGTTGCTGTTCATATGAATAGCTTTTGCAGCCACTTCTTTTCCAGTTCCACTTTCTCCTGTAATGAGAACAGTTGATGTTGTTTTGGCAACTTTTCTTATTTTTGAATATACAGCTTCCATTTCCTGAGAATTAAAAATAAACTCTTTAGAAAAATTATAGTTTAATTGATGGAGATATGTTTTAAATTTTTCAGATTCCTGAAATATATACAAGGTTCTAAATCTTCCCATATTTTTTGGAAAGTAGATTATATCGCCTACAACATCATGTGAAATGTCAGCATAGGAAAGAGAAAATTCTTTTTTATCAAGAAAGTTTTTTATAGGTGAAACTATAAGTTTATGTTCATAGTCTGTAAGTTTAAAAAGAGCTATTCCCTTTTCATTGATAAGCTCAATTTTATCATGTTCATTAGTTATAATAATAGAATCAGGAATTCTATCAACTATATTCATAAGAACTTTATTATTATTTTCTATCATTATTTTTTCATTGGCTTCATATACTCTGGAACTTATGAATAAAGCTATCTGTTGTAAAAATTTTATATATGAATCTTTTTTTGAAATAAACTCTTCTTTTTGTTTTTCATCAAAACATATCAAACCTATAACACCAATAGGTCCAGAATTAAACATGATAGGAGTAGAAATTTCCAATACTTCTGTACAGGTATATTTTGAAGGACAGGTTTGGCATATTTCCTCTTCTCTTGGAGAGAGAATGATTTCTGTATTTCCAGTTTTTAAAACCTGTTCATAGACATGAGATTCTCCAGCCATATCAAGTCCTACTTTTTCTTTCAATCTTCCAGTACCTGCTATTCTCATGAGGTCTTTGCTCATAATTTCCACATCTATATTTATTACTTGAGAAATAGTTTCAGCATACTTTGATATTCCATCTTTTATTTTATTTAATAAATCCATATTCCCACTTCCTTTTATTTCATATATGCATTATACAATTTTTTCTCAAAATGAGAAAGAAAAAAATAATAAAAAGAATAAATCAGAAAATACAGGACTTCAGTGAAAATTATCAAAATGATAGAAATTTCTCAAAGTGAGAAATGTAAGATTGGAATATTTTCTGAAAATGAATAAAAATGATCCTAAAAGTTCTAAAATAAAACGAAAAAATTTTTTTGAAAATTGGTATGATTTTTGCTTATATATACTGCGAAAATAAAATAACGGGAGGATAAAAAATTGGAATTATTAAAATGGGTACACAATAAAAAAAGCAGAGATGCTGGATATAAAAAATCTGAACTTTCAGGATTTAGCTCTGAGGAAATGAAAGAGGTTTATGACTTTCATAAAAGTCTCCCTGATTATCAGGCAACTCCTTTAGTTGATTTGAAAACTCTTGCTTCATACTATGGAGTTAAAAAAGTATGGCTGAAGGATGAATCTAAAAGATTTGGACTTAATGCTTTCAAAGTACTTGGGGGATCATATGCAATAGGGAAATATCTTAGTAAAAAACTTAATAGAGATATGAAAGATCTTCCTTTCAATGTGCTTATCTCTGATGAAGTAAAAAAACAGCTTGGTGATGTTACTTTTGTTACTGCTACTGATGGTAACCACGGTAGAGGCGTAGCATGGATGGCTGCAAGACTTAGACAGAAATCTGTTGTATATATGCCTAAAGGTTCTGCTCAAATGAGATTTGATGCAATAGCTAAAGAAGGAGCAGATGTAAGTATAACTGATCTTAACTATGATGATGCTGTAAGACTTGCTAATAAAGGTGCGCAGGATCATGGATGGATAATGGTACAGGATACTGCATGGGATGGATATGAAGAAATACCTTTATGGATAATGCAGGGATATTCAACAATAATAAATGAGGTTGTAGAACAGCTTGAAGCAGTTAAAGAAGAAAAACCGACTCATGTATTTCTTCAGGCTGGAGTAGGATCATTCGCAGGGGCAGTACAGGGATATTTAGCTCATCTTTATGGAGATGACAGACCAATAACAGTTATCTGTGAACCTCATGGAGCTAACTGTATATATAAATCTATGGAAGCTAATGATGGAAATCCTCATAATGTAACTGGAGATCTTACTACTATAATGGCTGGACTTGCTTGTGGAGAACCAAATACTATCAGCTGGAAAATATTAAGAGACAATGCAGACTTCTCTGTATCATGTGATGATCAGGTTGCAGCCAGAGGAATGAGAGTACTTTCTAGTCCTCTTGGAACAGATACAAGAGTTATCTCAGGAGAATCAGGAGCTGTAGGGCTGGGACTATTTACTATTCTTTCAGAAAAGAAAGAAGAATACAAAGAACTTATGAAGGAACTTAAAATAGATGAAAATTCAAGAATTCTCTGCATCAGTACAGAGGGAGATACAGATGTAGAAGGATTCAAAAATATAGTATGGAATGGAGCTTATCCAAATAAATAAATCATATTTTAAATAAAAAATTCAGGAGGAATTTAAATGTTGACTAATGAAAGAAAAGAACAGATAGTAGAAGTACTTCAAAACCTTATTCAAAGAAGAAGTTATTCAGGAGAAGAAAAAGAGGTAGCAGAATATATTAAAAAATTATGTCTTGAAGTAGGATATGACACTGTACATATAGATAAATATGGAAATGTTATTGGTTCTGTAAAGGGAAAATATGAAGGACCAAAAGTACTTATGGATGGTCATATAGATACTGTTCCAGTAGATGAGGAAAAATGGACTAAGAAACCTTTTGCTGGTAATATAGAAGATGGAAAACTTTATGGAAGAGGAACTACTGATATGAAGGGAGCTGTGTGCGCAATGCTTTTAGCAGGAGCATACTTAGCTCAAGACCTTAAAAAAGAATTCGCTGGAGAAATATTCATTGCTGGTGTAGTTCATGAAGAATGTTTTGAAGGAGTTGCAGCAAGAGAAATAAGTAAATATGTAAAACCTGATTATGTAATAATAGGAGAAGCTTCTCAGCTTAATCTTAAAATAGGACAAAGAGGAAGAGGAGAAATAGTAGTAGAAACTTTTGGTAAACCAGCTCACTCAGCTAACCCAGAAAAAGGAATAAATGCAGTATATAAAATGATGAAGATAATTGAAAATATTCAAAAACTTCCAATGACTCACCATGATACACTAGGATATGGAATACTTGAATTAACAGATGTAAAATCATCTCCATATCCAGGAGCATCAGTAGTACCTGACTACTGCAGAGCTACTTATGACAGAAGACTTTTAGTAGGAGAAACTCCTGAAAGTGTACTTGCACCTATTCAAAAACTACTGGATGAAATGATGAAAGAAGATGACACTCTGAAAGCAAAAGTATCATATGCAAAAGGAGTAGAAAAATGCTGGACAGGAGTAACAATAGAAGGGGAAAGATTCTTCCCAGGATGGCTGTTTGAAGAAAAAGATGAATATGTACAAAAAGCATTGAAAGCTTTAAAAGAAATAGGACAGACACCAACAATAACTCATTACAACTTCTGTACAAATGGGTCACACTATGCAGGAGAAGCAGGAATAAAAACAATAGGATATGGACCATCAAGAGAAAATCTGGCACATACAATAGATGAATATATAGAACTGGATAGTTTGTATAATGTAACTGAAGGATATTATGCAATTTTAAAAGCTTATTTGGCAAAGTAGTAAATTAAATTAATTTAGGGGGAATTAAATATGAATAAGGCACAGATCACAGCTTTAGTAATTATTTTACTTTACATGGCAGCAACTGTTGCTATTGGACTTATTGCTTCAAGAAAAAAAGCAGAAGAGAAAGAAAAACAAAGTAATGATGACTTTTTAATGGCAAGTAAATCTTTAGGTCCAGTAGTTCTTGCAGGAACATTATTTGCAGCTAATACAGGGGGAGCAAGTACAACTGGTATAGCAACTAACGTTTTTCAATATGGACTATCATCAGCATGGTATGTTATTGCAGGAGGGATAGGGTTCGTTCTTGTATCGTTTATAGCTCCTTATTTTAGAAGAGCACAGGCAAATACAGTACCTGAGATAATCAGTAAGAGATATGGAAAAGCATCTCATATTTTTACAGCGATTACATCTATCTCAGCGTTGTTTATGGCAACAGGAGCTCAAATTATAGCAACAGCTTCTATCATCAATGTTGTTACTGGATTTGACTTCAGAACAGCAGCAATTGTAAGTACAGTAGTAGTTATTGTATATACTATGTTTGGTGGATTCAAATCTGTAACTGCAGCAAATCTTATGCATGTTTTGTTTATTACAATTGGAATGACTATTGCAATGTTTGTAATGGTAAATAGTAAAGAAGTTGGCGGTTTTAGTGCATTATTTCAAAAAGCAGAAGCTATGAGAAGTGTAAGCGGAGCCAATATGGATATGCTTAGCATGACAAAAATTGGAGCTACAACTATTATAGGATATATAGCTATGTATTTTATGACTTTCCCTACAGGACAGGAGATAGTTCAAACTTACTGTTCAGCAAAAGATGGTAAATCAGCAAAATTAGGATCTATACTTGCTGGGCTTGTATCTGCAGCATATGCAATAGTTCCTGCTATAATTGGACTTTTAGCTTATGTGTGTATTGATGGTTATGCATTAGGCGGATCTCAAAAGAATGCCTTAGCACAAGCAACAATTACATTTGCACCATCTGTAATTGCAGGAATAGTTCTTGCAGCAATTGTTGCAGCTACAATGAGTAGTGCTTCAGGAAATATGATAGGTACAGCTACAATGTTTACAAATGATATTTTTGTTCCTTACATTAATAAAGGTGTTAAAGATAATAAAAAAGAAATATGGATTTCAAAAGTTGCTATGCTGATAGTTGGAACTGTTGGGCTTTTCATAGCATTAGAAGCAAGTAATGTAATCAGTGTTATGATGGGAGCTTTCGCACTTAGAAGTGCAGGACCTTTCGCAGCATTCATCTGTGGTATTTTTTATAAGAATGTAACAAGAAATGCAGGGTTTGCTTCAATCGTTGCAGGTACAGTTGTAGCAGCTATATGGATTTATATTTTAAATACTCCTTGGGGACTAAATGCAATGGTTCCTGGTGGAATTGTAGCATTTATAGTGATCTTTGCTGTTTCAGCAATAGAAAGAAGTATGGGTGTAAAACCAGCTCCAGAAATTGAATTTGAAAATATTTAGTGATATAAGTACAACTATTAAGGAGGAGATTATATTATGAAGAAGTTGATAAAAAATGGTTTTGTTGTTGATGGTAGTGGAGAGAAAAGATATAAGGCAGATGTTCTTATAAATGGAGATAAAATAGAAAAAATAGGAACAATAGATAATATAGAGGGAGCAGAAGTAATAGATGCTACTGGAAAAATTATAGCTCCTGGATTTATAGATACTCACAGTCACTCAGATTTAAAAGTATTGATAGAACCATTTATTGAGCCTAAACTTCGTCAAGGAATAACTACAGAAATACTTGGGCAGGACGGAATCTCAATGGCTCCTCTTCCAAAAGAATTTGTAAGTTCTTGGAGAAAAAATCTGGCTGGACTGGATGGAGACAGTGATCTTCTTGCTTGGGACTGGGAAACAACAGATAAATATCTTGATCTTATAGCAAAGACTGGTTCTGGACCTAATGAACTGTATTTAGTTCCTCATGGAAACATCAGAATGGAAGCTATGGGACTTGAAGCAAGAGTGGCAACTGATGAAGAATTAGCTAAAATGAGAGATATCACTAGAAGAGAGATGGAAGCTGGTGCAGCTGGACTTTCAACTGGGCTTATTTATATACCTTGTGCTTACTCAGATACTAGAGAATTGGTAGAAATCTGTAAAGTAGCAGCAGAATATGACAGACCTCTAGTTATACATCAAAGAAGTGAAGCAGATACAATGATAGAATCTATGAATGAAGTTATAACTATCGCTAGAGAAAGCGGAGTAAAAATTCATTTCTCACATTTCAAAATCTGTGGTAAAAAGAACTGGCATCTAATAAAAGATATCATTGCTCTTCTTGATAAATGTAAAGAGGAAGGAATTAAAATATCTTATGACCAGTATCCATATGTTGCAGGAAGTACAATGCTTGGAGTTATTATTCCGCCTTGGGCACATGCAGGAGGAACTGATAAACTTGTAGAAAGATTAGGAAACAAAGCTGACAGAGAAAAAATGAAGCATGATATAATCAATGGAATTCCAGGTTGGGATAACTTTATAGATTTTGCTGGGTTTGAAGGTATATATGTAACTTCAGTAAAAACAAAAGCTAATGAAGACTGTATAGGAAAAAATCTTATAGAAATAGCTGAGCTAAGAGGAAAAGATAAATTTGATGCAGTATTTGATTTGTTAAAAGAAGAAGAAAATGCTGTTGGAATGTATGACTACTATGGAAAAGATGAACATGTAGTTACTTTCATGACAAGAGAAGAAAGCAATATATGTACAGATGGACTTTTAGGAGGAAAACCACATCCTAGAGTATATGGAGCTTTCCCAAGAGTTATAGGGAAATTTGTAAGAGAAATGAAGGCTATGACATTGGAAGAAGCAGTTTATAAAATGACTAATAAACCTGCTAAAACATTTAAAATAGATAATAGAGGACTATTAAAAGAAGGATACTTTGCAGATGTAGTTATATTTGATGAAAATACAACTATTGATAAAGGAACTTTTGTTGATCCTATTCAATTCCCAGAAGGGATAAGTCATGTAATGGTAAATGGAGAACTTGTAATTAACAATTATAAGAAAAATGAAGTATTGCCAGGAAGAGTTATCAGAATTAAAAAATAGCTACCACTTACAAAATCATTCATGAATTTTGTACTCTAAATAATCCTTAAAGAAAGAGCATGAGAAATCATGTTCTTTTTTTTGTGAAAAAATGTTGTAAAATGTGAGAAGATAAATAGAACATGATATTAAGAAAAGGCCTTTTAAATATGGAAAAAATATAGAATTATGAAGTATGCAAAGAAATTTTTTATATCTTTTTGTATTGAATAATATCTTTAGTTTCAAAAACAGTTCAATTTTTTTTGAAAAAATGTTGATTATTTTTGTTAAATGTGGTATCTTGTTGTTAATAGAAAATAAACGTTGTAAAATGTGAGAATATATTGGAAAAATAAATAGATACAAATTTTGATATAGTATATAATTGTAGATGATGACACATATTTTGAGAAAATGTAATATTATGTGAACTGTATCAAAGGAGGTATTTAAAAAATGCTGGCAATTCAAAGATTAAAAGAGATTGAGAAAATCTTAAATGAAAAGGGAAGTGTAATAATAAGTACACTAAGCAAACAATTTAATGTATCTGAAGAAACTATAAGACGTGATTTGGATAAACTTGAGAAAACGAAAGTTTTGAAGAGAGTAAGAGGAGGTGCATACCTTCAGTCAGAAACTGACAAACAGGTTCCTTTAGAAATAAGAGAGAAGATATACCTTGAAGAAAAACATGAGATAGCTAATAAAGCTATTGAATTTATTCAAGATGGAGATACACTGATGATAGATAGCAGTACTACAGCAGTGTGTGTGGCTCAGAACATAAATAAATATGAGAAAAAGGTTACTGTAATAACTAACTCAATAAGAGTAGTGGAAGTATTTCAGGATTCTAAATGGGTAAAAATAGTATGCGTTGGTGGAAGTTTTAGAAAGAGAACAAAATCTTTTATAGGAACTCAGGCTGTAAATCAGCTGGAAACTCTTTATGCAAATAAAGCATTTGTAAGCTGTACAGCAGTTAATAGAAAATTTGGAGTGACAGATGACAGTGAAAGGGAAGCAGAAATCAGAAGAAAAATGATAGCTAATTCAGAAGAAACATTCTTGATAGTAGATAGAACTAAGTTTGATAATCTAGAATCTCATTTGATCTGCGGATTGGAAAAAATAAATTATATAATAACAGATCAAAAGTTATCAAATGAATGGGAAGAATATCTTAAAAAGCTGAAGATAGATATTGTATATATATAATTCTAAGGAGGCGTGTAGAAATTGGAAAATTTTAATTTTAAAAACAGCACAAGGCTTATATTTGGAAAAGATACTCATGAAGAAGCAGGAAAGTATATTAAAGATTATAGTAAAAAAATTCTGCTCCATTATGAGGGAGATGGTGACCTGATTAAAAAACTTGGTATATATGACAAAGTAGTCAAATCTCTTGAAGACAATGGAATAGAATATGTAGTATTTGGAGGAGTAGTTCCTAATCCAAGACTGTCTCTAGTATATGAAGGAATAGAAATATGCAGAAAAAATAATATAGATTTTATTCTGGCAGTAGGTGGAGGGAGTGTAATAGACTCTGCTAAGGCTATATCTCTTGGTGCAGTATATGAAGGAGATGTATGGGATTTCTTTACAGGAAAAAGTCAGCCTGAAGCCTCTTTAAATGTGGGAGTAGTTCTTACAATACCTGGTTCAGGATCGGAGATGTCAGAAAGTTCCATAATAAGTGATGAAAAAACATCAATGAAATGTGTATGTGATACAGAAAAGAATTTTCCAGTATTTTCAATACTTGACCCACAGGTATGTTTTACAATACCACCTTATCTGATGGGATGTGGAATAACTGATATAATGTCACATCTTATGGAGAGATATTTCAGTCAGACATCAGATACACAGCTAAGTGATGCACTTTTAGAAGCAGCAATGAAAATAGTTGTGGAATTTGGACCAAAAGTAATTAAAGAGCCAAGAGATTATAATAATTGTGCACAAATAATGTGGGCAGCCACTATTGCACATAATGGAATGATAGCAGCAGGAAGAGCAGCTGATTGGGCTTCTCATAGAATTGAGCATGAAATAAGTGCTATATATGATATAACTCATGGAGCTGGTATGGCAATAGTATTTCCAGCATGGATGGAATATGTAAAAGATGAAAATATTGAAAGATTTTCAAAGTTTGCAATAAAAGTCTTTGGAGTGAAGGCAGATGAAGATAAAGAAAAAACTGCTTTAAGAGGAATAATAGAGCTTAAAAAGTTTTTTAAGCATCTTAAAATGAAAACATCTCTTGGAGAAGCAGAGATAGGGGAAGAGAATTTTGAAGTGATGGCTGAAAAAGCCTTAGCTGGAAATAGAACTCTTGGAAGATTTAAAAAATTAACAAAAGAAGATATTGTGAATATTTTAAAAATGTCGAAATAGGAAGGTAAAAACTAAATGTTATTAGAAAAAGAAAGAAAAGAAGTAATGGAATACGGCAGACGAATGATAAAAGAAGGTCTTACCAAAGGGACTGGAGGAAATATAAGTGCAGTTAACAGAGAAAAAAATCTTATGGCAATTACTCCAAGTGGAATTGATTATCTTGAAATAATTCCAGAAGATATTGTAGTCATAGATGTACAGACTGGAAAAATAGTAGATGGAAATAAAGTTCCTTCAAGTGAAGCAGATATGCACAGAATATTCTATAAATATAGAAATGATATAAAGGCAATGGTACATACCCATTCAAAATATGCAGCAGGTTATTCATGCATCAATCAAAAACTTCCAGCAATACATTACCTGTTGGCAGTAGCAGGAACTGATGTGCCTTGTGCAGAATACGCAACTTATGGAACTGTGAGATTAGCTAAAAATGCTTTTAAAGCAATGGAGGGGACAAAAGCAGTACTTCTCAGCAATCATGGGATGCTGGCAGGAGGGGCCAACCTGTCAGAAGCCTATAATATAGCTGAAAATGTAGAATTTTGCTGTGAATTGTATTTTATAGCAAAAACTGTGGGAGAACCAAAAATTCTTTCAGAAAAAGAGATGCAGAATATGATAGAAAGATTTAAAGATTATGGAAAAAAATCAGAAGAACATGAAGAAATCTAGGGTGGATTAAAATTTATATAAAAAATATTTAGGAGGGGACATATGGAGAAAAAAGGAAATATCAAAGGCTTGACTCCACTGTTTGTATTTTTAGGGTTATATGCAGGAGCTGGAATCTTTACAGGAAGTTTTGGGAACATGCCATTACTGACAGCATTTATGATTACTATGGGAGTATCTTTCTGTTTAAACAAGGAAGGAAAAAAAGAAACATTAGATGAAAAAGTAGATATTTTCTGCAAGGGGGCGGGAGGATCTACATTGATTTTAATGGTGGTAATTTTTCTTTTGGCAGGAGCGTTTTATTCTGTAGCAGATGCTATGGGAGCTGTTAGTTCTACAGTAAATCTGGGGTTGTCTGTACTTCCAGCTAAAATGCTGCTTCCAGGTTTGTTTCTTGTGGGATGTGCACTTAGCTTTTCAATGGGAACATCTATGGGAACTGTAAGTGCTTTGACGCCAGTAGCTGTAGGAATAGCAAGAGAAACTGGGATAGCACTGCCTTTGGTATGTGGGGTGGTTATAGGCGGAGCAATGTTTGGAGATAATATGTCATTCATTTCTGACACAACTATTGCAGCAACAAGAACTCAGGAAGTAGGAATGAAAGATAAATTCAAAGTCAACTTTGCTATAGTTCTTCCAGCAGTTATCATTAATATGATATTGATATCTTTTATGGGAGGAAGCGGAGTAGAAGGGAAAGTATATGAGTATAATCTTGTGAATATAATTCCATATATTTCTATCATTGTTCTGGCTCTTACAGGACTTAATGTAATTAATGTGTTGGGAATAGGAATAGCTTTAGGGCTGGGAATAGGACTTTTCCATGGAAGTTTTACTTTTGTAGAAATATTTGGAATACTTCAAAGAGGACTTGGCTGGATGGAGGATATGTCTATAATTGCTATTGTAGTTGGAGGAGTAGTTGCTCTTATGGATCATTTTGGCGGTATCAGTTATCTGCTGGAAAATCTTACAGCCAGAATAAAGAGTAAAAAAGGAGCTGAAACAGGAATTGCAGTTCTTGTAAGTCTTCTTGATTTAGCAACTACAAATAATACTGTATCAATTATTACAGCAGGACCTTTGGCAAAAGATATAGCAGATAAATTCGGTGTAGACCGTAAGAGAGTGGCAGGACTTCTTGATTTGTTCTCATCAGCATTTCAAGGGTTGATGCCTTATGCAGGACAGATATTGATGGCAGCAGGAATGGCTCAGATATCACCAGCTTCTATTGTACCTTATTCATGGTATTCTATGCTGATGATAGTGATGGGAGCTTTGTCAATAGCTACAGGACTGCCTAATTTTAAGGATAGCAAAGCATAATATTTTTAATAGAAAGAGGGATAAATATGAATAGAATGGACCAAGGATTAGCTTTTATGCTTCAATATGAAAATATTGCATGGTATGAAAATGGAAAAGTGAGAATTTTAGATAGAAGAATTTATCCAAGAGAAGTAAAATTTGTGGAGTGCAGTGATTATCATGAGGTAAGACAGGCTATTACAGATATGGTGACACAAAGTGCAGGACCTTATACAGCAGCAGGAATGGGAATGGCTTTAGCTGCTCATCAGGCAGAAGGTTTGCCTAAAGAAGAGCAGATTGCTTTCTTAAAGGAGGCTTCTGATATTATATCTCATGCAAGGCCTACTACTGTAAATCGTATGAAACTCATAACTGAATCATGCTATGAAGTAGGAAAAGAAGCTATTGAACAAGGAAAGTCAGCTGTAGAAGCAATATTTCAAAGAACAGTTGATTCTCTTGAGAGAAGATATGGAAGAATGTCAGAAGTAGCTAAGAATCTTGTGAAGCTTTTTCCGCAAAAAGGAAAAGTGATGACACAATGTTTTGGAGAAACAATTGTAGGGTGTATGGGAAGAGAAATAAGAAATCAAAATAAAGATATAGAATTTTTCTGCCCAGAAACAAGACCATACCTTCAGGGAGCACGTCTTACAGCAAGTGTTTTGAAAGATCAAGGCTTTAAAGTTACAGTAATTACAGATAATATGCCTGCATGGACAATAAAATCTAAAGGAATAGATGTATTTACTTCAGCAGCAGATTCTATCTGCATGGATGGACATATAGTAAATAAAGTGGGAAGTCTGCAAATTGCTATAGTTGCAAAATATTTTGGAATTCCTTATTTTGTTACTGGTATTCCTGATGAAGATAAAAGACTTGAAAATATAGTAATAGAGGAAAGAAATCCAGAAGAAGTGCTGACATGCAATGGCATAAAAAATACTTTAGAAGGAGTAGAGGCATATTATCCATCTTTTGATATTACTCCACCTCATTTAGTCAGTGGTGTTGTTACAGATCAGGGAATATATTCTCCATATAATCTGGCAGAATATTATGAGAAAGAAGTAGAACAATATTATTAAGAAAGAGGGAAGACTATGAATAAATACTTAGAACATTTTCGTATGTCAGCAGCAGATGCTGTTGAATATACAAAATATTTTGGAATTTTTTCAAATGAAGCTGAATTAAGAGGGGAAGAAATTGGAGATGGAAATATAAACTATATTTTCAGAGTAGTAGAAGAGAAAACTGGAAAGTCTGTTGTATTAAAACAGGCAGATAAATTTTTACGTTCATCTGGGCGCCCTCTCGATTTAGATAGAAGCAGAATTGAAGCAGAAATACTGAAACTGGAAGGGGAATATGCTCCTGAATTTGTACCGGAGATATATCGTTATGATGATATTATGTGTGTAATAGTGATGGAAGATATTTCTGAATATAAAAATTTAAGAAAAGAGCTTATGGATGGAAAAATATTTAAAAATTTTGCTGATGAAATAAGCAGTTTTTTAGCTGATACACTTCTTCCAACAACAGATTTAGTTTTGGATAGAGGAGAGAAAAAAGACAGGGTAAAAACTTTTATAAATAAGGAATTATGTGATATATCAGAATGTCTTGTATTTACAGAGCCTTATGTTAATGACAGAAACAGAAATATTGTTATTCCAGAAAATATGGAATTTGTAAAAAAATACTTGTATGATGATAAAGAACTTCATGTTGAAGCAGCAAAACTAAAAAATAACTTTATGAATAATGCACAAGCTCTTATTCATGGTGATCTTCATTCAGGATCTATATTCATTAATGAAAAAGGAATGAAAGTCATTGACCCAGAATTTTCTTTCTATGGTCCTATGGGCTATGACATTGGAAATGTTATTGGAAATCTATTCTTTCCTTTGATAAATAGAAAATATCTCATGGAATCAGGAGAAATGAAAGAAAAGTTTATAGAATGGCTTTCTAAAACTATTATAGATATTTTTGATATGTTTGTTATAAAATTTCATAAAAAGTATAAAGATATGGTGAAAGATCCTCTTTATATAAATGAAGAATTTGAAAACTGGTATTTAAATCAGATAATGGCAGAATCAGTAGGTGCAGCAGGTATGGAAATCATCAGAAGGGTAGTAGGAGATTCTAAGGTGATGGAGATAACAAGTATCACTGATGTAGAAAAAAAGATGGAGATAGAAAGAGAGCTTATTAAGATTGGAATAAAATTTATAAAAGAAAGATATAATATAAGATCAGGAAGAGAATTGATTAAAAAAATATATTAATATATAAAAGAGGTTGACTCATAAGAAAAATGTAATTTTAGAATTTTTTCAGTAGAAGGGTTTGGTGTTAAATAAATAAACCTTTCTAATTTCTAGAATTCCAATATTTATCTTAAATTTTGATCAACCTCTTTTGTTATAATTAAAAGTTGTTTTATTTGATTTTTTCAGTTATAAATTTTTTAAATTCTTCAAAAGTTCCAATTGAAAAACTATCTTTTTTTAATATTAACCCCTGTTTTTTCCCAATCATTAAGACATAGGCTAACTTATATTCTTTTATTTTCTTGATTTGATTATATTCAAACTCCATGGATATTTTACCTTCTTTTAAAGCAATATTACTATCAGTAAATTGTAAAATGGATTCTGGTGTTTGTCCATTATGCAGATTAAGAGAAGATTTCTTCATATTTTTCAGATAAACTAAATGATAGAAAATTAATCGCAGTGAAACAATAAATATTAATATAGTCAGTGCAGCCATAACAAAACGTAAGCTTCTCATTTTAAATAAAATAAAATAAGTATAAAGCATTGCAATAAGCATGAAAAAAAATCCAATTATTCTAAGATATTTGCAATGAACATCTTTTACATATTCAAGTAGAACTTTTTTATCAGAGTAATATCTATTTTCAAATAATATATTCATTTTTTCCTCCATCCCCTATTATTATATATATTTTCAAAAATTTTTAAGTACTTAAAATATTATATAGTAATTCATATTTTTAGTCTACTTGTATTTGGAATAAAATAGAAAATGATTGCAGATTTAGGAGCATACAAAGAAAATTACTATTTATTTTAGAAAATCTAATTTTGAAATTTTATTATTTTACAGAGTAACTTCCTAATATTTTAAGGTCTTTACAATTTTTTCTCATAGCATCTATCAAATCTTTTGCTCTCTGTTCTTTTAATTCTCCTACTATTTCTACATAGAAGAAGTACTGCCAAGGAAGGTTATGAAGAGAACGAGATTTAATACTTTCCATATTGAATCCATGCTCAGCTACTATTTGAATAATATGTGCAAGCTGCCCTGCATTGTGGTCAACAGTAAATAAAAGATTAAATCTATCTCCCTTTTCTTCAAGTTTTTTAGTTAATATAATAAATCTTGTAGTATTTTCTATACTTGTGTTTATATTTTCTACTAGAATTTTTAAACCATAAAGTTCTGCAGTTTCTCTGCTAGCAATAGCAGCTTTGTGTATATCTCCAGCTTCACTTACGAATTTTGCTGCTAATGCAGTATTAGGATATGGAATAGCTTCAAAATTAGTTCCTTTTAAGAAAGTCTGACATTGAGATAATGCCTGATGGTGTGAATAAACTTTTTCTATATCTTTTATTTCAGCTTCTTTTAATCCCAATAAATTTTGATCTATTTTAAGGTCATAAATTCCAGAGATGTGGCAATCATATTTTAAAAGAAGATCAAGAACTTCTCCCACTTCTCCTGTAAATGAATTTTCAAAAGGAATAACACCATATGCAGCACCACCATCAGCAACTGCTTTAAATACATCTTCAAAAGTTGCAAATGATTTTAATTTTGAATCTGGAAAAACTTTTTTTGATGCTATATGGGAAAAAGCACCCATAGTCCCTTGATATGCAACGACACCTTTATTGATGATGGTAGCTTGATATCTTTTAGAAGTATCCATAAGATTCTGAATAAATTCCTTATATGATTCAATATATTTTTCTTCTGTGATATAGGCACAGTTTTTTTCTATAACTTGTTTTTCTCTGCCACTGTCAAAAATAGGCATATTATTTTCCAGCTTATAGAGAATGACATCTTCTACAGCCTGCATTCTTTTTTGGAAAAGGGCTGCTACTTCTTTATCTATTTCATTTATGGCTTTTCTTGCTTCTTCCAGTTTATTCATAATTTACTCCCCCTTTAAATTTTGAAATTATTATAGCACTATTTTATGTGACATTCTACATAAAATTTTTTTGCTTTTCTTAAAAGCTTGAAAAATTAGTAAAAATAAGGAGTCTTGTGGAATATAAAAATTAAAGTTTCAAAAAATTAAAAAAAAGTGTTGCAAATTTTTTAATATAGGTTTACTATAAATAAAATTCGTTTTTTCGGAGTGGTAACTTATGAGAGATAAAAAAACAGACAATATAGTATTCAGATTTTATTTTAGATAGCCTTGATACAACCATAAAGCCCTTATGGTCTTTTGTTGTATCAAGGCGAAGCATTCAAGGAATTGAATGCTTTTTTTTATATCTGGGAAAAATATAAGGAGGATTTTTATGAAACTGAGAGTGGAACTTAAAGAAAAAAGCTATGATATTCATGTTGAAAAAGGAATACTTTATAAAATAAAAGAATATATAAACTTAGATAGAAAAGTTATGATAGTGACAGATAAGGGAGTTCCTCAAAGATATATAGATATAATAAAAGCTCAGTGTCCAAATGGGGACTCTATAGCTGTAGAGCAGGGAGAAGGAGCGAAAAGTTTTAAAGTATTTGAAGAAGTATGCAGAAAACTTCTTGATCTGGGATTTCATAGAAATGATTTGATAATAGCTCTTGGTGGAGGAGTAATTGGAGATTTAGGAGGCTTTGCAGCAGCTTCTTATATGAGGGGTATAGATTTTATAAATATTCCAACTACTACACTGTCGCAGATAGATAGCTCTATTGGAGGAAAGACAGCAATAAATCTTGGAGATACTAAAAATATAATAGGAGCTTTTTATCAGCCTAAAGGAGTATTTATAGATTTAGAAGTTTTGGAAACTCTTCCTGAGAGGCACTATTACAATGGACTGGTAGAAGCATTGAAAGCAGGGTTGATATATGACAAAGAACTTTTTGAGATATTTGAAAATAAAAACATAAATAATAATCTTCAGGAGATAATATACAGAGCTCTCTTGGTAAAAAAAGATGTGGTGGAAAAAGATGAAAAAGAAGAAAATCTTAGAAAAATATTAAACTTTGGGCATACTGTAGGACATGGAATAGAGGGGTTCTTTCATTTGAAAGATGTTCTTCATGGAGAAGGAGTAGCTATGGGAATGCTTCCTATGATAGAGGATGAGGATTTAAGAGAGAGAACTAAAAAGATATTGAAGAAAATGAATATAGATACAGATATAGAATATGACAGAGAAAAAGTATTTGAACTTATGCTTAAAGATAAAAAAGCTGATCAAGATAAAATAACTTTAGTAAAGGTAAAAGAGCTGGGAAAAGCTGAATTAGTAAAAGTTCCAATAGAAGAATGTAAAAATTATCTTAAATAAGAGGAGGAAAAATGCAGAGTACAATAGGAAATAGTATAAAGCTCAGTCTTTTTGGAGAATCACATGGAACAGCTATTGGAATAGTGATAGATGGCTTGGCTCCTGGAATAAAATTAGATACTGATTTTATACAGCAGCAGCTGGAGAAAAGAAAGCCAAAAGGGAAAATATCAACTCAAAGACATGAAGCAGATGATTTCAAAATAGTAAGTGGATATTTCAATGGATATACAACTGGTACACCACTATGCCTTATAATTGAAAATAAATCACAGCTGAGCAGAGATTATGAAAAAACTAAAAGCATAATGAGACCTTCTCATGCTGATTATACAGCAGATATAAAATATATGGGGTATCAGGACTATAGAGGGGGAGGACATTTTTCTGGAAGAACAACAGCACCTCTGGTAGCAGCAGGGGCAATATTTATTCAGATACTTAAATCTAAAGAAATAGAAATAGGGACTCATATATTAAAATGTAAAAATGAAAGAGATAAAGATTTTTCATCAAATGAAATAATACTTTTAAAGGAAATCAGAGAAGTAAATGAAAAATATTTTCCTGTACTGGAAAAAGATGCAGAAGAAAAAATGAAAAACATAATAGAAAAAGCTGGAGAGGAACTGGATTCAGTAGGAGGAATACTGGAAACTGCTGTGACAGGACTGCCAGCTGGAATAGGAGAGCCATATTTTAATTCTGTAGAAAGTGTACTTTCTCATCTTGTATATTCTATACCAGCAGTAAAAGGAATAGAATTTGGAGCTGGTTTTGGAGTGACGGATATGTATGGAAGTGAAGCTAATGACAGTTTCTGTTATGAAAATGGAAAAGTAAAAACAAAAACAAATAATAATGGAGGTATCAACGGAGGGATAACAAATTCTATGCCGCTCATAATGCGAACTGCTGTAAAACCTACACCATCAATATATAAGGAGCAGGAAAGCATAGATATATCTAGAGGAGAAAATGTAAAACTTAATATTGAAGGAAGGCATGATCCAGCTATAATACACAGAGCAAGAGTAGTTATAGATTCTATGACAGCATTTGGGCTGCTTGATCTCATATGTATGAGATATGGGTATATGTGGATGACGGATAAAAAATAAAAATTAAAACATAAAAGCTGAGGGGGAACAAAAATGATAATAACTTTAAAAAAGAATGCACCACAAGAAGAGATTCAAAAGATGATTGAGGCTTTAGAAAGTAAAAATGATGTAGCTGTGACTCTTATATCAGGAGAAAACTACAATGTATTTGGTATTGTAGGGGATACAACAAAAATAGATGAAAAAGCATTGAAGGCAAATCCATATGTTGAAGATGTAACTAGAATAGCAGCACCATATAAGAAAGCCAACAGACTTTTTCACCCAGAAGATAGCATCATAGATGTAGCAGGAATCAAGATAGGAGCAGGACAGAAAATAGCTGTAATAGGAGGTCCTTGTTCTGTAGAGGGAGAATGCTCTGTTATGGAGATAGCTAAAGAAGTAAAAGAGGCAGGAGCTTCTATGCTTAGAGGTGGAGCTTACAAACCTCGTACATCACCATATGCTTTTCAGGGAATGGCAAGTGAAGGAATACAATGTCTGGTGAAAGCAAGGGAAACTTATGGACTTCCAATAGTAAGCGAACTTATGAGTGCAGATAAAATAGATGAATTTGTTGAAAATGTAGACCTTATTCAAATAGGGGCAAGAAATATGCAGAACTTTGATTTACTGAAAGCTGTAGGGAAAATAAATAAACCTATTCTTCTAAAAAGAGGGCTTTCAAATACTATTGAGGAATGGATAATGTCAGCAGAATATATAATGGCTGGAGGAAATGAAAATGTAATACTGTGTGAAAGAGGTATTCGTACATTTGAAAAGTATACTAGAAATACACTTGATCTTAGTGTAATACCTATTATCAAACAGAAAACTCATCTTCCTATAATAATTGATCCTTCTCATGCTACTGGAAACTGGGAATATGTAGAATCAATGGCACTGGCAGCTATTGCTGCAGGAGCAGATGGGCTTATTATAGAGGTACATAATGACCCTGAACATGCTTGGAGTGATGGAGCTCAATCATTAAAACCTAAAAAATTCAAACATTTGATAGAACAGGGAAGAAAAATAGCAAAAGTCATTGGAAGAGATATGTAGAACTTGCTGTAAGGAGGAAATAAAGAGATGAAAGTAAAAATATATCCATCAAAATGCAGTGGGCAGACAATTATACCACCTTCTAAAAGCATGGGACACAGAGCAATAATATGTGCTTCACTAGCAGTAGGAAGAAGTGTCATAAAAAATGTAGCTTATTCTGATGATATAAAAACAACTATTGAGGGAATGAGGAAATTAGGAGCTGAAATAGAAGAAAATGGAGATATTCTCATTATAGATGGAATAAAAGATATTACAAAAATTTCAGATGAAATAATAAATTGTAATGAATCTGGTTCAACTTTGAGATTTTTTATACCTATATTTTCTCTCACTGGAAAAAAAATAACTTTTCTTGGAAAGAACAGACTTCTTAAAAGACCTCAAAAAATATATGAAGATATATTTAAAGAACAGAAACTGCATTATTTTCATGATGAAGCTAAAATGGAAATAAAAGGTAAATTGAAAGCTGGAACATATGTGATAGATGGAAATATAAGTTCACAATTTATAAGTGGACTTCTTTTTACTCTTCCTCTGCTGGATGGAGATTCTGAAATAAAGATAAAACCTCCTTTTGAATCAGCTTCATATATAGAGCTTACCATTGAAATGCTGAAAAGATATGGAATAGAAATATCTCAGACAGATGAACTTACTTTTAAAATTAAAGGAAATCAGAAATATAAACCTTGTGATTATACAATAGAGGGAGATTTTTCACAACTTGGTTTTTTTGCAGTACTGGGAGCAATAAATAATGATATTGAATGTCTTGGGCTGAATCATGAATCTAGCCAAGGAGATAAGGTTATAATAGAAATATTAAGAAATGCTGGAATAGAAATAGAAAATATTGATGGAGGATATCTTATTCATAAGAGTATTCCTAAAAGTTGTGAAATAGATCTTGCTGACTGTCCAGATTTAGGGCCGATACTTAATGTATTGGGAATGTATGGAGATGGAGATTTCAGAATATATAATGCTGGAAGATTGAGATACAAGGAAAGCGACAGAATAGCAGCTATGGAAGAGGAGCTTTTAAAGCTGGGAGTATCTATTAAAACTACAGAAGATGAGATTTTTATATCTGGAAAAGAGATATATGATGGAGGAATAGAGGTATCAGGGCATAAAGATCATAGAATAGTTATGAGCATGGCTGTAGCAGCTACCCTTATGAATAAACCTGTCATTATAGATGGAGCAGAGGCAGTGGAAAAGTCTTATCCTGATTTTTTTGAAGATATAGAAAAAATAGGGGTAAAGGTTGAGTGCTATGATAAATAAAGATATGAAATTTTTCATTGTGGGATTAGGGCTTCTGGGAGGAGCTTATGCAAAAGCTCTCAAGAAAAACGGATATACTGTATATGCTGCTGATATAAATGAAGACAGTATAGAATATGCTCTTGAAAATAATATAATAGATGAAGGAGCAGTTTCTGATTATGAATCATTGATAGAAAAAGCAGATGTAATAATATCAGGTATGTATCCTACTACTATGGTAGAATGGCTAGAAAGAAATCAAAAATATTATAAAAAAGGCTGTATAATCACTGATGTAAGTGGTGTAAAAAGAGGTATAGTTAACAAAGTGCAAGAAAGTTTACCTAGAGATGTTGAGTTTATCAGTTCTCATCCAATGGCAGGAAAAGAAGTGAGTGGAGTAAGAAACAGTGACGAAACTATTTTTGAAATAGCTAACTTCATTATAACTCCTACAGAAAAAAATACAATTCAGGGAATAGAATTTGCAAAGGAACTTGGGAAAATACTCGGCTTTAGAAATATTACTCAACTTTCTTTGGAAGAACATGATAAAATGATTGGGTTTGTATCTCAGCTAACTCATGTGATAGCTGTATCTCTTATGAATACAAATGATAATACACATCTTGTAGAATATACAGGGGATTCATTTAGAGACCTTACAAGGATAGCTAAAATTAATGAAGTTTTGTGGAGTGAACTTTTTCTTTTAAATAAGGAAATATTAGTAAAGGAGATAGATGATTTTGCAGCAGAGCTGAATAATTTTAGAGAAAAACTCGTAAATGAAGATGTGAAAGGAATGAAGAAACTCTTTATTCAGTCTACAGAGAGAAGAAAGCTTTTTGATAAGAAAGATGTAAAGAATAGAAAATAAATTTTTTTAATAATTAATGATGTAGTGAAGTTTTTTAGATAATTTATTTTAATAGTCAAGTGATTAAAGAATGAATTTTATATTTGCTAGGATAATAATTATTAGATATCATCAATATATTTTTAAATTTAGTGTTTAAGTAAAATAACTATTAAAAAATGTGAATAAAAAATAAGGGTACTCAAAATCAGAGTACCCTTTACTTTTATTTAAAACAAAGAGCCAAAGCTCCCAAAATTCCAGCATCTTCTCCAAGAGCTGGAGGAACGATATATTCATCAATATTTTTTAAAATATTTTCAGTTTGAATATATCCATTTAAAAGCTGAACTACTTTTTTTCTGATTATAGGGAAAAGATGTTTCTCTCTCATTACTCCCCCACCTAACATTATTTTTTCAGGTGACAGAACAAGTATATAATTTACAAGGGCATGGGCTATATAGTATCCTTCCATTTCCCAAGCAGGGTGATCATCTGGGATATCTACACCTTTCATTCCCCATCTTCTCTCAAGAGCTGGACCTGAAGCCATACCTTCCAGACAGTTTCCACCATGAAATGGACAGTTTCCAACAAATTTATCTCTAGGATGTCTGTTGACAAAAATATGTCCCATCTCTGGGTGAAGCATTCCATGGACAAGTTTTCCTTCAACTACTGCTCCTCCTCCAATTCCAGTTCCTACAGTGAGATAGATTGAGCTTTTTAAGTCTTTTCCAGCTCCCCATACATATTCACCAAAAGCAGCAGCATTTACATCTGTATCAAAATATACTGGAATATCAAAGTTCTTTTTAATTTCTCCAACAAGATTGAAATTTTTCCATGCAGTTTTAGGAGTGGAAGTTATATAACCATAAGTTTCGGAATTTTTATTTAAGTCAATAGGACCAAAACATCCTATTCCAATTGCTTCAATGTCTTTACCCTTAAAAAAAGATATAACATTTTTCATTGTTTCATGTGGCAGTTCTGTAGGGAAAGAAACTCTTTCTATTAATTCACCAGATTTAGTTCCTATTCCACATACAAATTTTGTTCCACCAGCTTCTATTGCACCAAAGAACATAGTATTTCCTCCCATTCCCATATATTTTAAAATCATTTTATCTGCTATGATATATTTTACCATTTCTTTGAGAAAGTTTGTAGATAATAAATAAAAAAATTTAGAAAAATTAATTCTCTAAACCACTGTAAGAAATGGGTTTTGAATTTGAAGAGAAAAGGAGTATAATAAAGATTAAATATAGGAGAAAACTATATAATTTGATATAATGTATTAGATAATATAGATTTAGGAGGAAAAAATGATACTAGCAGGAAATAAGAAAGCATTTTTCGATTATTTCATAGAAGATAAATTTGAAGCCGGTATTGAGTTAGTGGGAAGTGAAGTGAAATCTGCAAAAGCTGGGAAAATAAGCATAAAAGAATCTTTTATAAGAATAATAAATGGAGAAATTTTTATTATGGGAATGTCAATAGTTCCATGGGGATTTGGAAGTGTGTATAATCCAGATGAAAGAAGGGTGAGAAAACTTCTTCTTCATAAAAAAGAAATAAGAAAACTTTACGAAAAAGTATCTCAAAAAGGATATACTATTGTTCCTTTGAATGTTCATCTGTCTAAGGGATATGTAAAACTTGAAATAGCTCTGGCAAGAGGTAAGAAAAACTATGATAAGAGAGAAAGTCTAGCTAAAAAAGATGTAGAAAGAGATCTTCAAAGGATAGCAAAAGAAAGATAAAATTGAAAAAAATTTAAAAATGTGCTATACTCTGATGTAGTATAAAAATTGAATAATGGGGATGCAAAGGTTTCGACGGGGTTCTCAGGTTATAAGTAGCAGGCCAGGATGACCGCTGTGAGAGGTCAACTCATCGTTTAGATGGAAATAGAAATTACGCTTTAGCTGCTTAATGTCAGCTCACCTTTGAACATATTCTTCTGTAAATGTGTTCAGCCAAGGTGTCACTAAAATACAGATTACCCTAAATGATTTCTCTAAGTTATAGGGGACATTCCAGAGGATAGCTTTAGTTAGCCCTGTCTGTGGGATTAACTACTGCGAAATCTAATAGCAGACTAAGCTTGTAGAAGCCTATGGCGCTGGTAATTTCGGACACGGGTTCGATTCCCGTCATCTCCACCATTTCTAGCCATGTCCATCATTGAAAAATTTTTCATGTTGATAACAACACGGTTATTGTAGACAATGACCTTTTCAATGAATGTTTCTAATATATTTTTCACAATATTATCATCTTTAGAATCAAGGGTTTTACTTAATTCTATGAGGTGATTTTTTATTTTATTTTTATCAATAAATTCTGGGTTAAAATCATATTACTTTATTTTTCTTTTCAATTCAAACATCTTCAATTCTATTTCATTATTTTTTTTATTGAAAACCTCATCAGATATTTTTTTATTTAAATTACAATCTAATAATTTTTCTGCTTTTAATTTATTCTTACTTTTGAAATATATATTATAAAATTCATATTTCAATAATCTTAAATTTATTAAATATTCTGTCAATAGGCTAGTATTTCTGAAATATATCATAGAATGGCTGCCTTATTTTTTGATTTTATCCTTTCTGTCAATTTCTAAAATAATGATATTTTACTGTTTAAAAACTCAGGATATTGTAGAAATACTAATATTTATATGTTATACTAATATCAAATTATACAAGCAAAAATATGAAAATTGTTTTATTTTTAGCTGATTAGCAGCAGATGAGGTGTACTAGATATGATTCAATGCAAAATACGAACAGAATATGGTAAGGAAAAAACTGTTGCTTGGGAAGAAATTAGGGAGGAGCTTTTCTCACTTGATAATTCTGAGCGTGGAGTTTCAAACAGAGAAGGAGCTTTTGTTACAATGTGGTTTGAACAAAATGGGACTGATGATGAATTTATGCAGTGCATGCCTGACTACCCTAAATCAGAAGGTTTTTTCAAAAGACTGTTTGGTTTATCAAAAAGGGTATCTGTAAGTATTTCTTCTTATACTGTAGAAGTGGGCACTGGTGAAAAAATATACATATCTCAAGTTGATACAAAAGAGCAAGTTATTCAAATTTTTTATAATTATTATTTGAGCCGAAAATTACCAGATATTACTGACTGGAAAGACAGTGGAATCATTTAAGATAAATTTATTGAGGTTATATTTTTTAGTAGCCAAATTTATCTCTAGATTAAATTTTTAAGGGATTATGTAGATGTATAAATGTTTATTAAGGAAATAATTTTTATATTAATAACAGCATAATTAATATATACTGTTATTTTTTAAAGTAATGCTTTTAATATATTCTTATGAAAAACTCATCTTTAAAATGAAAGAAATTATATAATTTAAAAAATTAATTTTTTAATATCAGAAAAAGAAAATTATATATTTTAAAATTAATGAAAAAAATTAAAAAATAAAAAAGGAAAATATATAGTGCTGGCAGTATAAGTATAATAGATATGGAAATAAATTACGATAATACAGGTGATTTATTTATTTAAAATAAAAATAACTAGGAGGAAATGGTATGAAAAAATATGAATGTAAAGTATGTGGATATATTTATGATCCAGTAGAAGGAGATCCAGATAGTGGAATAGCTCCAGGAACAGCATTTGAAGATATTCCTGATGATTGGGTATGTCCTTTATGCGGTGTAGGAAAAGACGATTTTGAAGCAATCTAATAAAAAAATTAAAAGATAGAAGGGGCTGTTGCAAATTAGTGATTGATAAACTAATTTGTGCAGCCTCTCTTAT
>ERZ773144.514-NODE-514-length-39142-cov-18.409011_pt1 | contig 39142 bp, 37 predicted proteins | sample MGYA00580849_ERZ773144 | MGnify/ENA primary metagenome ERZ773144 (study PRJEB29015, sample SAMEA2737861) | human gut metagenome | biome: human gut; feature: human-associated habitat; material: faeces | place: China | collected 2012 ...
TGGAACCGGCTCTTCCTTTGCATATGCCTCGCGTTTAATCGTATCAAACTTTATTTCTCCGCATTTAAGACATATATCATTCTGTACAAATTTCCTTCTTGTCAGGCTTCTGATACGTGCCTCAAGCTCCTGCAGATGGAATGGTTTTTCCATGTAATCATTTGCTCCTGCATCCAGTCCCTCTACCTTATCAGCAATCTGACCTCTTGCAGATAATATCAAAACCTTAGTTTCATCATTGTATTTTCTAAGCTCCTTAAGAAGCTCCATGCCATCCATCCCCGGCAGATTCAAATCCAAAACTATCAGATCATAATTCTCCGACAGTATACATTCAAGAGCCTCTTTCCCATCATAACAGGTATCCACCTCATAACCGGCAGCATACAGACTCTTTGCAACCATATCACATATTTGTTTCTCATCCTCAACAATTAATAATCTCAAAATGTTCTCCTGATTCTTAACAATAATTTTACAACCCATATTGTATAATACCAAAGTCAGCTGGTCAACAATACAACAAAAAGGAGCAACATTATGTTGAAATACCAAAAAACATGTCAAATCATTCTGCTTATCCTTGGTGTATCCATGATAAGCTATGGTGCAGTCAGAGGTGAGGCGGCTACAGTGCTTGGTAAAGCAATAAAACTATGTCTGGAGTGTGTCGGAATTGGATAAGGAGAAGAAATTACTATCAAGAAAACTGGCAAAAATACGTGGCTGGATACAGGCCGCAGCAACGCTGCTGACCAATATTCATATTCCAAATTTATTTAAGGGTAAAATATATCAGGGCAATGCAAAAACAGTATGCGTACCCGGATTAAACTGCTACTCCTGCCCTGCCGCGACAGGAGCCTGTCCAATAGGGGCATTTCAGGCAGTTGTCGGATCATCAAAATTTAAGTTTTCATACTACATAACCGGATTTTTTATTTTACTCGGTGTAACTCTCGGCAGATTTATATGTGGTTTTTTGTGCCCATTTGGATGGTTTCAGGATTTACTTCATAAAATCCCCGGAAAGAAATTATCCACAGCCAAACTAAAGCCTCTTAGGTACCTAAAATATGTCATTCTTATTGTTTTCGTTATACTTCTTCCGATGCTTGTAACGAACTCTATAGGAATGGGAGACCCGTTCTTTTGCAAATATATCTGCCCTCAGGGTGTTTTAGAGGGTGCTATACCGTTATCTATTGGAAATGCTGCTATCCGTTCTGCACTGGGAAAGCTTTTTTCTTTCAAGTGTATGATTTTAATTGCAGTAATTGTACTAAGTATCTTATTTTACAGGCCCTTCTGTAAATGGATTTGTCCGCTTGGAGCAATCTACTCATTATTTAATAAGGTCAGCCTGCTCAAAATCACCGTTGATAGCAGCAAATGTGTCGGATGCGGTCAATGCTCAAAGGCATGTAAGATGGATGTGGATGTGTGTAAGACACCGGATCACCCCGAGTGCATACGCTGCGGTGACTGCATAAAGGTCTGTCCGAAGGACGCCATCTGCTACCGGTTTATGGGAAAATCATGTCAAAAAAATGACAACAGATAGCTATTAAACATTTTACTATTATTTTAAAGGAGAAATTACTCATGAAAAACAAATTATCATTTATTTCTATTTTTACACTCTGCATAGCATTATCACTTACAGCATGTGGCGTAAAGCAAGCTTCCACAACAGATTCTAAGAACACTCAGACTGAAGCCGGCTCAGAAGCATCCGGCAAATCAGATTCCAGGCTTGATGATTTATATCAGCAGGAAAATCAGCTTTTTGCAGATCACGCTGATGTGTGGAACAAGGCATTTGGCATGATGAACAAAAGTGCCGCCAATCCAAACGGAAATTATGCTGATTATCTTGCCGATACCGTAGAATCAAACAAGAATTCATTCACAGACGATGAGCTTAAAACACTTAATGAGGATATTGAAACCATACGAAAAATCGAGGAACAGATAGCAGAGCTTGAAAACAAAAATACATCATCAGACGATAACAAGAAGGACAGCTCTAAAGACTCATCTGTATTCAGTGATTTTTCCGGTGAGGATTTTGATGGCAATAAGGTTGATGACAGCCTGTTTTCCGGTAATGCAGTAACAGTCGTCAATTTCTGGTTTACCGGTTGCAAACCATGTGTCGCTGAATTATCCAAGCTTAACGAATTAAATGATGCTATCAAATCAATGGGCGGAGAAGTTGTTGGCATCAACACTGAGACCTTCGATGGCAATAAAACAGCTATCAAAGAGGCTGCCTCTGTTCTTGAAAGCCAGGGTGTCAAATATCGTAATCTGTCAATTGACTCCTCTAGTGCTGCCGGTAAATATGCCTCAGAAATCATGGCCTTTCCAACAACTATACTTGTTGACAGAAATGGCAATATTGTAGGCGAACCAATGCTCGGCGGAATTGATAACAAGGACAACTATGATGCCCTTATGAAGCAGATTCAGTCTGTAATTGATGCAGACAACACAAATAAATAGAGGTCTGCATATAAAAAGCTCCTGTGCATTGCACAGAGAGCTTTTTTTGAACATTACTATAATGTTGAAGTAAAAGCTGAGGAAATGGCTAAGAAGTATGATTGTCCCTTTGTGGATAATGAAATGCCTTATGGCAGAGGCCCGCAGGGACATCCGGTGATCGTGGATTATTTCTATCATGAGGAAATCCCAGGGTCAGAAAATACAGGAAAAAGAAATTGTTAAATAAAGCCTTAAATAGAACTAAAAACAGTAGGTGTCTTTTCAAATTACAATGGAGGGGAGATATATTTTGGCATTGACGAATTATGTTAAAAATGTTATTTAGTGTTGCATTTCCACAAAGACTATGATATAGTGAACATATGAACAGATATTCATATGTTCATAAGATAATAACAGGAGGCGTTCAGACGTGAATACCGAGGAAAATAAGGCTCTGGAAGCAGAGGCAGAATGTTGTGAAAGTTTTCAAGTGCATAGTGATATGGTAGAGGCCGTGCGGTGTCATATGCCGGAAGATGAGCTGCTGGACAGTATTTCAGATACCTTTAAGGTATTTGGCGATAAGACGAGAATTAAAATACTGTATGTATTGCATACATGTGAGCTCTGTGTATGTGATATTGCACAGCTTCTGGATATGAACCAGTCGGCGATTTCCCACCAGCTGCGTGTGTTAAAGCAGGCAAAGCTGATTAAAAGCAGACGGGAAGGCAAATCTGTATTTTACTCGCTTGATGACTCTCATGTGCGAATGATTTTAAGCATGGGTATGGAACATGCAAAAGAACAAATATTATAATAAAAAGTAGAAAGGTGGAAAAAGTTATGAAAAAGAAATTTAAGTTACAGGATTTAGATTGTGCAAACTGCGCAGCAAAAATGGAGGATGCAATTAAGAAGATTGACGGTGTACAGGATGCAACTGTAAGCTTTATGACTCAGAAGATGACAATAGAAGCAGATGATGCACGCTTTGATGACATCATGAAGGAAGTTGTATCTGTATGTAAGAAAGTAGAACCGGATTGCGTTATTTTAATGTAGGAGTTGCGTATGACAGATAAGCAGAAAAAAGTTTTATACCGTATTATTGCTACAGCACTGCTGTATGCGGTGCTGCTTGTAATGGAACACATCGTAAAGCCTGTCTTTATGGAACAGTGGTATGTGACACTGGTATTATTTCTGATTCCGTATTTTGTAATCGGCTGGGACATTATGTACAAAGCCGTGAGAAATATATCACACGGACAGGTATTTGATGAAAATTTCCTGATGCTGATTGCAACAATCGGCGCGTTTGTGGTCGGAGAATATTCCGAAGGTGTTGCGGTAATGCTGTTTTATCAGGTCGGTGAACTGTTCCAGAGTTATGCAGTCAACCGTTCCAGACAGTCTATTACGCAGTTAATGGACATTTGTCCGGAATATGCCAATCTGGAAGAAGACGGCAAAGTCAGCCAGGTTGACCCGGATGATGTAGAAGTCGGCAGTATTATTGTTGTAAAGCCGGGTGAGCGTGTGCCGCTTGACGGGATTGTCATCGAGGGTGAATCCATGGTGGATACTTCATCCCTGACCGGTGAATCCGTGCCGCGCCGGGTGGCAAAAGACAGTGAGATTATCAGTGGCTGTGTGAATGGCAGTGGGCTGTTGCGTGTAAAGACGACAAAAGAGTTTGATGATTCTACCGTTACAAGAATCCTTGAACTTGTTGAAAATGCAAGCAGTAAGAAGGCAAAGGCAGAAAACTTTATTACAAAGTTTGCAAAATATTATACGCCGGTCGTTGTAATCGGTGCGCTGCTTCTGGCAGTGATTCCGCCAATAATCTTTGGTGGAAATTTCTTTGACTGGTTACAGAGAGCCTGCATTTTTCTTGTAATTTCATGCCCGTGTGCGCTGGTTATTTCAGTGCCGCTTAGTTTCTTTGGCGGAATCGGTGCGGCATCTTCGTCCGGTATTTTAGTAAAGGGCGGCAATTATCTGGAAGTGGCAGCAGATTTGGATACAATTGTATTTGATAAGACCGGTACGTTGACAAAGGGTGAATTTGAGGTCAATGAACTGCTGACGGCAGACGGCGTGTCCGAGGCGGAACTGCTTGAAGCTGCCGCATATGCGGAAAATTTTTCAGACCACCCGATTGCCGCTTCCATTAAGCGTGCATTTGCAAAGGAAGGAAATGAAATTGCTGCAGAACGTATTTCTGATGTAAAGGAAGTGGCAGGTCACGGTATCCGCATCCTGCTTGATGGTGCAGAAGTATTTGCGGGAAATGAAAAGCTGTTAAGTGACAACAGCATTGCGGCAGTACCGACTGAAAAGCCGGGAACGGTTGTTTATGTGGCAAAGAGCGGCAGCTATATGGGCTGTGTCATTATTTCAGATACGATTAAGCCGGAAGCAAGGCAGGCAATTAAGAGCTTAAAGCAGGCAGGCGTAAAGCAGACGGTTATGCTTACGGGCGACCGCAAAAAAGCGGGGGAAGCCGTTGCAAAGGAACTTGGAATCGATACGGTTTATACCCAGCTTTTACCGGCAGATAAGGTGGCAAAGGTTGAGGAACTGTTAGCACAACACACGGATGGAAAAGGCAAGGTTGCCTTTGTCGGTGACGGTATTAACGATGCGCCGGTGCTTTCCAGAGCGGATATCGGTATTGCAATGGGCAGTATGGGTTCCGATGCGGCGATTGAAGCGGCGGATATTGTGCTTATGGATGATGACACCACAAAGATTGCCAAGGTTGTAACAATCGCAAGAAAGACTCTTGTGATTGTAAGACAGAATATCGTATTTGCACTGGCAGTAAAGGCATTTATCCTGATTCTCGGTGCATTCGGACTTGCCAATATGTGGGAAGCGGTATTTGCAGATGTCGGTGTATCTGTGATTGCGATTTTAAATGCGATGCGTATGCTGCGTGTAAAATAAAGCTTTCATTAAGCTTCAATTAAACTTTAATAAAGTTTGTGTTCTTTTCCATACATCTATTGCACAACGAAAGAAAGTGTATTATAGTGTAACCTCGAACAGGAAAAATGGAGGAAAAGAACAATGAGAAATTTTAAGAAGCTTGCACTTGTTGGTGCATTCGTAGTAACAACGGCATTTTCTGTAACAGCTTGTGGTTCATCAAACGGCACTACACAGGAAGCAACAACTGTTGACAGCCAGGCAGAACAGGACAGCAAGAGAGCAGCTTACAGAGAAGAACAGTCAAGACTTGCAGAGTCTAAGGCAGCAGCTGCTGCAGAAGAAGAAGGCACAGCAACAGAAGCTGCAAAGTAATATAAATAAAATCGGCGGACAGCCGGAACAGGGGACAGCAGCACGCAGCGGCGTGGGGCTGTCCCTTGACTTTGTCTGTAAAAATATGGTACTATATACATTGTCTGCGGGTATGGCGGAATTGGCAGACGCGCCAGATTTAGGTTCTGGTGGGAGACCGTGCAGGTTCAAGTCCTGTTACCCGCATTAAAATAACAATTAGGTGTGATAAAGACGGCGGTATCGAAATATAAAGATGCCGCTGTTTTGTTATTTTAAAAACTTATAAAAAGTTTATAGATTTATCCGGTAAAAAGTGGATTTTTGACTTGAAATATAGTAGTATATGTAATATAGTATTTAATACTATGTAATGCAGATTGACATTACACGATGTGAAGTTAATGTGATACACGGAAATGAGGATGAATTATGGAATATAAAATTATAGCAGACGGGGCATGTGATCTTTACGGTGAAAATGCAGATAAAATCGGAGTTCAGATTGTACCGTTTTATGTTGCGTTTGAGGAAAATGTATATAAAAAAGAGGGTGCGGAAATTGAAGTCCGCCACTTCTATAAAGAAATGGTAGAAAATCCGACGGTTTTCCCAAAGACGTCCATGCCGTCTGTACAGGACTATGTAGATGTTTTTACACCGATTGTTAAAGCAGGCGAGGGCGTGCTTTGTATCTGTATTACCACAAAGTTCAGCGGCTCTTATAATTCAGCGGTCAATGCCAGAAATATGCTCTTGGAAGATTATCCAGATGCAAAGATTGAAGTGATTGATTCTACATTAAATACGGTTGAGGAAGGAATTTTTGTCAGGGAAGCTGCGCGGATGAAAGCGGCAGGACTTTCGCTGGAAGAAAGTGTGCAGGCACTGGAACGGATTAAATCAACCGGCAGAATTATCTTTACGGTAGGCAGTCTGGATTATCTGATTCACGGCGGAAGAATCGGCAAGGTGCTTGGCGGTGCGGTCAATATGCTCGGCATTAAGCCGATGATTGTCATGCAGGACGGCGAGATTTTCTCAAGCGGCATGGCAAGGGGCAGAAAGAAATCCATTGACAAACTGCTCGTGCAGATTAAAGAGCATTTTACGAAAAACAACCTCAATGCCAATGATTATGAAATTGTGGTGGGTTACGGTTACGACTATGATGAAGCGGTGTCCTTCAGGGACAGACTGCTGGAATCCGTGAAAGAATATTCGGATATTACATCAATCGACATTTATCAGATAGGTGCAACAGTCGGCGTGCATACAGGACCGTATCCGCTGGGTGTCGGACTGTTAAAGAAATATGATGCATAAGGCAGAACGGAAAATGTATGCTGATAACTGAAAGGCATATCGGGCAGAACGAACAAAACAGGCAGTGCCGCAGGAGAATTCTAAAAAGAAAAGTCCTGCGGCACTTTTTGTATAAAAGAAGACTGGACAACCATGCTTTCGGGTGCTATACTCACATTGCAAACAAATATATAACAAATAATGAAATATATAACACGAGGAGATTATTATGGAACTGGCGTTGATTACAGTGAAACAGGTAATTGTTTTATTTATACTGATTTTTGCGGGATTTGTCTGCGTGAAGACCAAAGCCGTTAAAATGGAAGGGAAAAAAGCATTTTCGGATTTACTCTTATATCTGATTGTACCGGCAATGGTTATCAATTCGTATATGATGGAATTTAATGCAGAGATTTTACAGAATCTGCTCAAAGCCTTTGGACTTAGCATTTTACTGCTGTTTATAGGGCTTTTAGTGACAATGGTGCTGACGGCAAAGCACAAAAGCCCGGATTTGCCGATTATGCGGTTTGCCTGCATTTTTTCAAATGCGGCATATATGGGATTTCCACTGATTCAGGCGCTGTTTGGCTCGGAAGGACTGCTTTATGCCAGCGCATTTGTAACGGTTTACAATATTTTACTGTGGACGGCCGGATACGGCATTGTCAGTAAAAAGGTTCGTGCAAAAGAGGTTTTGCGTACAATCTTTACCAATCCGGTGCTGATTTCAGTTGTGGCAGGACTGCTTATTTATCTGTGTCAGATTCCTGTGCCGGACATTATAAAACAGCCGGTCAGTCTGGTTGGCAATATGAATACACCGCTGTCGATGTTTATTACAGGTATGATTATTGCGGGAAGTGACATAAAAGGACTGGTTTATAATAAAAATATATGGTATATTATTCTAGTGCGTCAGCTGGTGATTCCGGCGGTGTGCTTTGGCGTATTTTCGCTGTTTCATGTGACAGGCATGGCGGCGCAGGTGGTACTTTTGCTGGAAGCCTGCCCGAGCGCGGCGATTACGTCTGTGTTTGCAGTGCAGTTTGGGTATGATGAAAATCTGGCGGCAGGAGCAGTGGTTATCACTACATTTTTTAGTATCCTGACACTACCGGTCTGCGCAATGCTGCTGACAGCTTAAATAAAAGGAAATGGAGATAGAAACAAGAGATGAAATCAAAATGGAAACTATTTTTTCCGTGCTATTTTGCATTTTTTGTAAATGGCGCGATGGTGCTTCTGGTAGGGGCAATTCTGCCATATCTGATTGAAGAAGCGGGTATCAGCTACAGTGTGGCGGGCGGACTGCTCTCCGCATTTGCAATCGGAAATCTGCTGGCAAGCTTTGTCAATCCTCCGCTTGCGGGTAAAATAGGCAGAAAAGCAACGATTGTGAGCATGTCGGCACTGATTCCGCTGATGTGGCTTATCATTACATGGATTCCGCCGGTGCCGGTATTATATGCGGCATTTGTACTGCTTGGTATCGGCAGGGGTTCGGTCAGCATTATCAACAATGCGGTTGTCAATGATAATTCGGATGGAAAACCGGCGGCGTTAAATCTTTTGCATATGACATTTGCAGTCGGTGCATTTTTATCGCCGTTTTTAACATCACTGTATATCGGTGCAGGCATGGGCTGGCGTGCGGTTGCGTACACGGTTGTTACAGGTTCGGCGCTTGCCTGCCTGTTTTATGCATTGATGGAGCTGGATTATAACTGGCCGAAGGAATCCAAAAAGGCACAGCAGGAAAATAAGGAGCAGTCGAAAGAAACATTTTATAAAAATCCTGTATTTTATATTATGGGATTTCTACTGTTTTTGTATCTGGGACTGGAAAACTGTGTCAACGGCTGGTTTGTAACGTATTTTAAGAGTATGGGCATTATGAGCAGTGCGTATGCGACAAATCTTGTATCTGTCACATGGATTATGGTAATGCTCGGAAGGCTGCTTACGGCAAAGCTTTCCACAAAAATTGATAAAAATAAGCTGATTTTTTCATATTGTATTGCTACAGCCGCATTTTTTATCCTGTTATTAGCGACACACAATCTTGCAGTCATTACCGTAGCGATTGCGGGACTCGGATTTTTCTTTGCGGGCATTTATCCGACCAGCGTATCCAGCGCCGGTGCGGTATTGAAAGGCTCAAACACAGGAATGTCCATGTTTCTTGCGATTGCAGCACTCGGCGGTATCGTAACACCGCAGATTGTCGGCGTGCTGGCAGATTCTTTTGGCATGACGGCGGCAATTTTGGTGCTGTTGTTTAATGCGGCAGGCATGTTTGTATTGTCATTGGTGAATTTAAAGGTAAACAGTAAAAGCAGACTGTTTTGATGACAGATGAGAAATCGCCTGCGCGAATTTCTCATCGTCACTTCGCGATATAAAATCGCTCAGTATGGAGGGTATATGGAATATAAAATTGAAAATGAATTTTTAGAGGCGGTGGTTTGCAGTAAGGGCTGCGAACTGGTTTCCGTAAAGACCAAAAAGGACGGCGCAGAGCATATCTGGCAGGGGAATCCCGATGCGTGGAAGCGCCATGCGCCGGTGCTGTTTCCGTTGGTCGGAAAGTATAAGGACAACAAAACAGAATATCAGGGAAAGACGTATGAAATGTCCCAGCACGGTTTTGCACGGGATATGGAATTTGTACCGGTGTCAAAGACGAAAGATTCGATTGTGATGAATTTAACAGATACCAAGGAAACACTTGAAAAGTATCCGTTTCATTTTGAATTACAGTGCAGTTTTACGTTAAAGGGCAGCAGTATTGAAGCAGGATGGAAGGTCATCAATTCCGTTGCGGAAACGATGTATTTCAGCATTGGCGGACATCCGGCATTTATTTGTGACGACAGACAGTCGATGGCAGGCTGTGAAGTGGTTTTTGGGACGGAAAAGCCGGCATTATCCTATAAGCTGTTAAATGAAGACGGTTTGGTGGAAAATGAAGCGCATGAAATGAAGCTGGATGAAAGCAAAGTCACCGTCACGGAAGACTTTTTTGACAAAGACGCATATATTTTTGAAAACAGCGGCTGTCGGGAAGTTTCAATTCAGGCAGACGGTAAAGCGGCTGTCACCGTGACCTTTGATGCGCCGGTATTCGGGCTGTGGTCGCCGGTCGGTAAAAAAGTGCCGTTTATCTGCATTGAGCCGTGGTACGGCAGAGCCGATGCGGCGGATTTTGACGGAAACCTTCAAAAACGTGCATGGCAGAATGAATTAGAACCGGGAAAAATTTTTGAAAAAGCGTATACAATCGCATTTTAAGTATATAATAAATACAAGGCAAAGGCAGAATTGTAAAGAAATATTTACGGTTCTGCCTTTTTTTTGTGCAAAATACACTAAAAACGGTCAAATTTTTTGCGGTTTTGACTGATTGATTTTGACCGAATTTGACGGTATAATCAGATTAACAAAAGGAACAGTGAATGAACAATTAAAAAGGCAGCGCAGGACGTTTGCAGAATGGAGAAGAATATGATTTATACAGTGACGTTGAACCCTTCGCTGGATTATATCGTTTCTGTAGAGCATTTTAAACTGGGGCTGACAAACAGAACCGGTTTTGAACAGATTCTGCCGGGTGGCAAAGGCATTAATGTGTCAATTGTGTTAAAGAATCTCGGAATTGCCAGTACGGCACTGGGATTTACGGCAGGCTTTACAGGGGATGAAATTATCCGTGAACTGGAAAATACCGGAATTTCACAGGAGTTTATCCGGCTGGAGGAAGGCATTTCAAGAATTAATGTAAAGTTAAGGTCCATTGACGGAACGGAAATCAATGGCAGAGGCCCTGAGATTAAAAAGGAACGGTTAAAGGAACTGACGGACCGGCTGTACCGGTTACAGCGGGGCGATGTATTATTTTTGTCCGGCAGCATTCCAGTATCGGTGCCGGAAAATATTTACAGCACGATTATGCAACAGTTGAAAGACAAAGGTGTGATGATTGTTGTTGATGCGACAAAAGATTTACTGATGAATGTACTTCCATATCACCCATTTTTAATTAAACCCAATAATCATGAATTAGGAGAAATATTTGGCGTAGAATTAAAGACAAGGCAGGAAGTTGTGCCATACGGAAAGAAACTTCAGGAACTTGGCGCGGAAAATGTACTGATATCCATGGCAGGAGAAGGGGCTGTACTGATTACAAAGCACGGTGCGGTTTACAAAAAGGAAGCACCGGAAGGAAAACTGGTAAACGGCGTTGGTGCAGGGGATTCTATGGTGGCAGGATTTATGGCAGGATGGCTTGAAAAACAGGATTATGAATATGCATTTCATATGGGGATGGCGGCAGGAAGCGCCAGTGCATTTTCAGAAAATCTGGCGACAAAAGCAGAAATTCAGGCAGTATATGAGCAGGTAACAAGGATAAATTTACAGGAACAGACAGGAGGGATTTTATGAGAATTACGGATTTACTTGATGCAAGAAGCATTTCCTTACAGGCAGCACCGGGGAATAAGGAAGAAGCACTCAATCAGGCAGTAGAACTGATGACACAGCGGGGAAATATTTCAGATAAAGCAGCATACCGCAGACAGGTTGGGGAACGTGAAAAGGAAAGTACAACGGGAATTGGTGAAGGCATTGCGATTCCACATGGGAAATGTGCAGCGGTATCTGCTCCGGGACTGGCAGCGATGGTGATTCCGGGCGGTGTGGATTTTGATTCGTTAGACGGAGAACCGGTTACACTGCTGTTTTTGATAGCAGCACCCGATACAGAAGACAATATCCATCTGGATGTACTCGGTAAGCTGTCCATGCTGTTAATGGATGAAGAATTTACACAGCGGTTACGCGGTGCGGGCAGTGTAGAAGAATTTATAAAAATTATTGACGAAGCAGATGAAGAAAAAGCGGGAATTGAAGAACGGCTTGAAACAGCAGGAGAAACCAAAAAGAGCAGTGAAGGCGGCGTAAAGATTCTGGCAGTAACATCCTGCCCGACAGGAATTGCACATACGTACATGGCAGCAGAGGGGCTTGAAAAGGCGGCAAAAGGGAAAAACTGCACGATTAAAATCGAAACGCGGGGTTCGGGCGGTGCTAAAAATGTGCTGACAGAACAGGAAATCAAGGAAGCCGATTGTATTATCGTGGCGGCAGATGCCAAAGTGCCGATGACACGTTTTAACGGCAAAAAAGTGATTGAGTGTCCGGTATCAGACGGTATCAGTAAGGCAGATACATTAATTGACCGGGCAATAAAGGGGGACGTTTCCATATACCATGCGGGGGAAGAAGAGCAGGAACCAAAAAATGAAGCAAAAGGCGGGATTGCACATCAGATTTATACACAGTTAATGAACGGTGTATCGCATATGCTTCCATTCGTAGTCGGTGGCGGAATCTTAATTGCCATTGCATTTTTAATTGATGGTCTGTGTGTGGATGTCGGTGCATTGACCGCAGAACAGCGTTCTAATTTCGGTACGATTACACAGGCGGCAGCACTGTTTAAAGGTATCGGTGGTGTTGCCTTCGGATTTATGCTTCCGGTGCTGGCAGGGTATATCGGCATGGCAATCGGGGACAGACCGGCACTGGCAGTCGGTTTTGTCGGCGGCATGATGGCGGCAAACGGAAAATCGGGATTCCTTGGCGCACTGGTTGCAGGCTTTGCGGCAGGATACATTATTCTGGGACTGAAAAAGCTTTGTGTGAAACTGCCGGAAACAATTGAAAAACTGACACCGGTATTGATTTATCCGGTAGCGGGTATTTTAATCATTGGACTGCTTATGCAGTTTATTGTAGAACCGGTGATGGGCGGCATTAATACAGGATTAAACAGTGCGTTAACCGGCATGAGCGGCACAAGCAAGATAGCACTCGGATTTATTCTTGGCGGCATGATGGCGGTTGATATGGGCGGCCCGTTTAACAAAGCGGCGTATGTATTCGGTACAGCATCCATTATTGCAGGCAACTATGATATCATGGCGGCAGTTATGATTGGCGGTATGACACCGCCGTGTGCAATCGCACTGGCAACAATGTTGTTCCCGAACAAGTTTACAAAGCAGGAGCGGGAAGCAGGACCGACCAACTTTATTATGGGACTGGCATTTATTACCGAAGGTGCAATTCCTTATGCAGCATCCGACCCCCTGCATGTCATACCGGCATGTGTCATTGGTTCGGGGATTGCAGGAGCAATGTCTATGGCATTCAAATGTACACTGATGGCACCGCACGGCGGCATCTTTGTCGTACCGGTAATCGGGAATCCGTGGATGTATCTGATTGCACTGGTTGTCGGAATGGCGGTTTCAACGGTGTTACTCGGAGTATTAAAAAAGAAAGCAGAGGTATAGGTATGAAAGAATTTCAGTACACAATTACAGATCCGGAAGGGATTCATGCAAGACCGGCAGGAGAGCTGGTTAAGGCGGCAAAGGCATTTACAAGCAGTATTAAGATTGTAAAAGACGGAAAAGAAGGCGACTGCAAAAAGATTTTTACGGTTATGGCACTGGCAGTAAAAAAAGACAATGAAGTGACAATCCGTATTGAAGGTGAAGACGAAGATGCCGCATTTACGGCAATGGAAAAATTCATGAAAGAAATGCTTTGATTTAAAGTGTGCGGATTAAGGAGGTGCGGCGATGCGTGTATATAGTGGAAAAAGTGTTTTTGGCGGCATTGCAATCGGAACAATACAGGTTTATAAAAAAGGGGAACAGCAGGTCAAAAGAAGAAAGATTGAAGATGTTCCCGCAGAAATCGGACGGTATCGCACGGCAAAGCAGACAGCGTTAGAACAGCTTCAGAATCTATATGACAAAGCGTTAAAAGAAGTCGGACAAGCCAATGCGGCAATTTTTGAAATCCATCAGATGATGTTAGAAGATGACGACTACAATGAATCCGTAGAAAATATCATTGAAACGCAGAGGGTCAATGCAGAATATGCCGTCGCCGTAACCGAAGATAACTTTGCGCAGATGTTTGCATCCATGGAAGATGAATATATGCGTGGAAGGGCGGCTGACGTGCGGGACATTTCCGAGCGGCTGGTATCGGTGTTGAGCGGAAACGCAGGCGGCGGTGTACAGACCGAAGAACCGGTCATTATTGCGGCACAGGACCTTGCACCGTCAGAAACCGTGCAGATGGATAAGCAGAAGGTGCTTTCCTTTGTGACAATAGACGGTTCTATGAATTCCCATACGGCGATTCTTGCAAGAACCATGGGAATCCCGGCACTTGTCGGTGCATCAGTTCCGCTTGACGATACGATTGACGGCAGGCTTGGCATTGTAGACGGAGTCAGCGGCGTGCTTTATGTAGAGCCGGATGAGGAAACACTGGCGCAGATGAAAGAAAAGCAGGCACAGCAGGAAGAACAGAAGCGGCTTCTTGAATTATTAAAAGGCAGGGAAAATAAGACGTTAGACGGAAAGACCATACAGCTGTATGCCAATATCGGAAACAGCAAAGATCTGGCGGCTGTGCTTCAAAATGATGCAGGGGGTATTGGATTATTCCGCAGTGAATTTATCTATCTGGAGCGGGAAGATTTTCCGACGGAGGAAGAACAATTTCAGATTTATAAGACGGTTGTGCAGACAATGGCAGGAAAACGTGTTATTATTAGAACACTGGATATCGGCGCAGATAAACAATGTGAATATTTTCACATGGATAAAGAGGACAATCCGGCAATGGGGTGCCGCGCAATCCGCATCTGTCTGACGCGTCCGGAAATTTTTAAAACACAGCTGCGGGCATTGTTTCGGGCAAGCGCCTTTGGAAAACTGGCAATTATGTATCCGATGATTACCAGTGTGAAAGAAGTGCGGGCAGTTAAACAGATAGTTTCAGAGGTAAAAGAAGAATTAGACCGGCAGGGTATTGAATACAACACACCGGAGCAGGGCATCATGATTGAAACTCCGGCGGCAGTTATGATTAGTGATGAGCTGGCAAAAGAAGTTGATTTTTTTAGTATCGGAACGAATGACCTGACACAGTATACACTGGCAATTGACCGTCAGAATACAAAACTGGAAGCATTTTACGATGCACATCATCCGGCAGTTTTAAAGATGATTGAAATGACGATTGCCAATGCACATAAGGCAGGAATCTGGGCGGGTATCTGCGGCGAACTGGGAGCAGATACACAGCTTACGAAAGAATTTCTTGCAATGGGAGTTGATGAACTCTCTGTTTCACCGGCAAAAATTCTGCCGGTGAGAAAGGTTATTCTGGAAACAGATGTAGAAGCATACCGCAGAAGAAAGCAGGAGTAGTCATGTTGACAGAACAGCGTTATGAAATGATATTAAATCTGCTGGAAGAAAACAAAAGTGTTACTGTAACACAGATTAAGGAACTGCTTCATATTTCAGAGTCTACGGCACGCCGGGACATTACGGCACTGCATCAGGCAGGAAAGCTGATAAAGGTTTTCGGTGGCGCAGTGGCGCTGGAGGGTGAAGTGATTTCAAGGGAACCAACCGTACAGCAGAAGGAAAATGTAAACAAAGAACAGAAAATACGCATTGCAAAGTATGCGGCATCGCTGATTGAGCCGGATGATTTTGTGTTTATTGATGCGGGAACAACCACGGCATATATGATTGACTATATTACACAGAGAAATGCCACGTATGTGACCAATGCAGTATTACATGCGAGAAGACTTGCCGCGGCGGGATTCCGGGTGTTTTTAACCGGCGGCGAATTAAAGGGCAGTACGGAGGCACTGATCGGAACAGAAGCAGTCGGAGCATTACAGCGGTATCATTTTGTCAAAGGTTTTTTCGGTGTAAACGGCATCACCGTAAAATGCGGATTTACAACACCGGATATTCATGAAGCTTCGGTGAAGAAAGCGGCGGTGACACAGTGCCGTAAATGCTACATACTGGCGGATTCGGAAAAATTTAACCGTGTCAGCCCGGTGACCTTTGCACCATTTTACGGTGCAAAGATTATAACGGACAGCATTCCGGCGGAATATGCCGAGTATAAAAATATTGAAAAATGCAGGTGAAAACAAAAAATCTTAAATAAAAAAGCAAAACCGGAATCAGAAAATAAAGCTGATTCCGGTTTTTGTTTCATAAATACGGCGCAGGGCATTGTATTGAATTGAGGACTGTACAAAATCCCGGTAAATGTTGTATGATAAAAACAGTTTTGTTACAGAAAACAATGCAGTCAAAAACGGCAGAGAGAGAGGTCATCATGAGCAGATATACTAAAAATGATATTTTCAGAATGGTAGAGGAAGAAGACGTTGAGTTTATCCGTTTACAGTTTACGGATATTTTCGGCGTGTTAAAAAATATTGCAATTACGTCCAGCCAGCTTGAACGTGCATTAAATAACCAGTGTATGTTTGACGGCTCGGCAGTGGAAGGCTTTGTGCGGATTGAAGAATCTGATATGTATTTGTATCCTGATTATGACACATTTGAAATCTTTCCGTGGCGTCCGCAGCAGGGAAAGGTCGCAAGACTGATTTGCGATGTCTATACGGTGGACGGAAAGCCGTTTCAGGGTGACCCGCGAAATGTTTTAAAGAGAGCAATTCAGGAAGCTGCTGATATGGGTTATGTCTTTGATGTCGGACCGGAATGTGAATTTTTCTTATTCCATACTGATGATAACGGACTGCCGACAACGCTGACTCATGAAAAGGGCGGTTATTTTGATTTAGGTCCGATTGATTTGGGTGAAAATGTAAGACGTGATATGATTCTGACACTTGAAGATATGGGCTTTGAAATCGAAGCTTCCCACCACGAGGTTGCGCCGGCACAGCACGAGATTGACTTCCGCTATGATGAAGCGTTAATTACGGCGGATAACATTATGACCTTTAAACTGACGGTCAAGACGATTGCTAAAAGACACGGTCTGTATGCAACCTTTATGCCAAAACCGAAATACGGCATCAACGGTTCGGGCATGCATGTCAATATGTCCCTTGCAACATTGGACGGCAGAAATATTTTTACAGATGAAAATGATGAACGCGGACTCTCGGAAGATGCGTATCATTTTATTGCAGGACTGATGGCACATGCAAAGGGCATGACGGCAATTACCAATCCACTGGTCAATTCTTATAAAAGACTGGTACCGGGACATGAAGCGCCGGTTTATATTGCATGGTCGTCTGTCAATAGAAGTCCGTTAATCCGTATCCCAGCAGGCAGGGGCGAAACAACCCGTGTGGAACTAAGAAGTCCGGATCCGGCAGCCAATCCGTATCTTGTACTGGCGGCATGTCTTGCGGCAGGCTTGGACGGTATTAAAAGAAAGCTTACCGTGCCGGACAGCGTAGACCGCAATATTTTTGAGATGACACAGGAGGAACGTGATAAGGCAGGCATTGAAAAGCTGCCGGAAAATCTTTACGAAGCGATACAGTGCATGCAGGAAGATAAAGTTATCTGTGATGTTTTAGGAGAACATATTGTATCCAAATACACCGAAGCCAAGTTAAAAGAGTGGAATGATTACCGCACCCAGGTTTCCCAGTGGGAATTAGATGAATACCTGTACAAGTTCTAAGCAGGAATAAAGACAGCCAATACAGTAAAAACGGAGGAAAGGAAAATGGCAACGCTGATTGTAGCATTTCCTAAGTTAGAAGAAGCAAAAGCTGTCAGAAATCTTTTGGTCAGGAGGGGCTATGAAGCCGCTTCGGCGTGTACCTCTGGTGCGCAGGCAATCAATATGGCAGACCGTCTGTCAGATGGAATTATTATCTGCGGTTATAAGCTTTCAGATAATATGCTGTATTCCGAACTGTATGAGTATAAGCCGAAAAGCTTTGAAATGCTGCTTGTAGCATCAAAAAATCTGTGGGATGACTGTCAGGATAATGATATTGTCTGTGCGGCAATGCCGATTAAAGTCAATGACCTGATTAATACGATTGAAATGATGCTTCAGGTACAGGTGCGCAGGCGGAAAAAGAAACGCATGCAGCCGAAACGCCGCAGCCCGCAGGAGCAGAAAGTGATTGATGATGCAAAAGCAATCCTGATGGAAAAAAACAATATGACAGAACCGGAGGCATTCCGCTATATTCAGAAATGCAGTATGGACAGTGGAAACACAATGGTAGAATCCGCTTCAATGGTAATAGGAATTTATTCAGAATAAATATATCAGAAATGTGGAGAAGTGTGAACAAGCCATAAATCTAAGCTTGTTCATATGGAGATTTGTTTCTGAGCGAAAACAAATCTCCCTGATTGCAGATGAGAAATCGCCTGCGCGAATTTTTCATCGCAGCTTCGCGACAAAGTCGCTCAGAAATGAGGAGTAGTATGAAATTTACAAAAATGCAGGGAGCAGGAAATGATTATGTCTATGTGGACTGTACCCAAAATGAATTAAAAAACGCGTCAAAAGTGGCAGTTGCGGTCAGCGACAGACATTTCGGAATCGGTTCGGATGGACTGATTCTGATAAAAAAATCCGACAAAGCAGATTTCTTTATGGAAATGTATAACGCGGACGGTTCACAGGGCAGCATGTGCGGCAACGGTATCCGCTGCGTCGGCAAATATGTATACGACAACGGACTGACAGATAAGACGGAAATTACCGTGGAAACGTTATCCGGTATTAAGATATTACAGCTTTATCCGGGCAGTGATGGCAAAGTAAAGACGGTCAAGGTCAATATGGGTGCGCCGATATTACAGCCGGAACAGATTCCGGCTGACATTCATGCTTTTAAAAATGCAGAAGCCCTTAAAAATGTGGACAAGCTTGTTGCACAGCCAATCAGCGTAGACGGAAAAGACTACGAAGTGACCTGTGTATCCATGGGAAATCCGCATGCAATTGTTTATTTAGATAAAAATGTGGATTTAAAAGCATTTGAACTGGAAAAAATCGGTCCGATGTTTGAAAATCATCCGGCATTTCCGGACAGGGTAAACACTGAATTTATTCAGGTGTGTGACAGTGAAAACTTAAATATGCGTGTGTGGGAGCGCGGCTCCGGCGAAACATTTGCCTGCGGCACAGGTGCGTGTGCAAGCCTTGTGGCAACCGTGTTAAACGGCTTGTGTGATGATACTGCTACACTGCATTTGTTAGGCGGCGATTTAAAAATTACATGGGATAAGAAAGAAAATACCGTATATATGGAAGGACCGGCAGAAACGGTATTTACGGGAGAATGGCAGTTAAAGGAGGAAAACTAAAATGATGGCAGAACAGAATATGCAGGAATTTATTGAAGTGCTTTCCTCTAAGGCAGCAGTACCGGGTGGCGGCGGCGCATGTGCATATGTGGCGGCAGCAGGTATGGCACTTGGCGCAATGGTTGCCAATCTGACAACCGGCAAGAAAAAGTATGCGCAGTATCAGGAAGAAATCGAAGAACTCTTATCAAAGACGGAACAGCTTTCTAAAGAATTGATGACATATATGGATAAAGATGCCGAAAGCTTTGAACCGCTTTCAAAAGCTTACGGACTTCCAAAAGACACAAAAGAACAGCAGAAATATAAAGATGTAGTTATGGAAAAGGCATTAAAAGAAGCGAGCCTGACCCCGGTTGCCTTAATGGAAAAGATATTGGAAGCATTAAAAATCCTAGAACGGCTGTCCGTTGTGGGAAGCCGTCTTGCCATCAGTGATGTCGGCGCAGGTGTGCAGCTTTGCAAGGCTGCATTAAACGGCGCTTCTTTAAATGTATTTATCAATACAAAGCTGATGAAAGATACAGAAACGGCAGAAGAATTAAACACAAGAACCGATGCACTGTTAATTGAAGGCAATGAACTGGCAGACAGAATTTATGAAGAAGTCGTGGATGCGATAAGATAATTGGATTTGCAGGCGGTACAACAGAAATGTAGGGATAAAGTATTGCCTATGGATACGGAACTAAAAAAAGGTTTGGAAAAGAGGAAACATGGAATTATTAAAGGGAATAGATGTTGCAAATGCAATCAATGAAAAATTAATCAAAGAAAGTGCGGATATGGGCGGCAGAGTACCGAAGCTTGCCATCATCCGTGTCGGTGAGCGTCCGGATGATATGTCTTATGAGCGCGGTGCAACAAAGAAAATGGAAAAGGTAGGTTTTGCCTGTGAATCCTTCGTTTTCCCGGAAACCATCGAAAATGAAGCCTTTCAGAAAGAATTTGATGCAATCAATGATAATCCGCAGATTGACGGTATTTTACTGCTTCGTCCGCTTCCAAAACACTTAGATGAAGAAGCGGTGGTGGACAGGATTTCCCCGGAAAAGGATTTAGACGGCATTTCCCCGGTCAATTTAGCCAAGGTTTTTGCAGGGGATAAGACAGGCTTTGCACCGTGTACGGCAGAGGCAGTTGTTGAAATGCTGGATTTTGCGGGAATTGATGTCACAGGGAAAAGAGTCACGGTTGTCGGCAGAAGCCTTGTAATTGGGAAACCGGTATCCATGCTGTTATTAAAAAAGAATGCGACAGTCACAATCTGCCATACAAAGACAAAGGATATGAAAGAAGAATGCCGCAGGGCAGACATTTTAGTAGCAGCGGCAGGTGTCGCAAAGATGATTACCGCAGAGTATGTCGGCAAAGGTGCCGTTGTGATTGATGTGGGTATTAATGTGGATAACAACGGAAAATTATGCGGCGATGTGGATACAGACGGTATTTCTTCGCTTGCATCCGTGGCAACACCGGTTCCGGGCGGGGTAGGTTCGGTTACAACATCGGTGCTTGCAAAGCATTTGTTACAGGCAGCAAAAGAAAACAGATAAAAATTACAAAAAGTGAAAGGTTATGGCATGAAAGTTGCAATTTGCGATGATAGTGAACAGGATATTGCAGATCTGAAAGAAAAACTATTAAAAATCATTGAGGGACAGATAGAAAATTGTGAAATTCATGTATATACGGATGTTACAAAGTTCTTAAAAGAGATTCATACAATTTCTTTTGATGGAATATTTTTGGATATTGATATGCCGCAGATGACAGGAATACAGGCAGCACAGCAGGTCAGGGAGGTTTTGCCGGATGTTGGACTGATTTTTGTGTCGTCCTGTGAAAGCATGGTTTTTGAAGCGATTAAAACCACACCGCTTCGGTTTATCAGAAAAGCGCGGCTTGAAGAAGAACTGGAAGAGGCAGTTACGGCATTATTAAACAGATATCATAGCTTGAAAAACTACTATGATTTCTGTGTCAATGGCAATACCGTGCGTTTAAAGCTGTCAGAAATTTACTATTTTGAAAGTGCCAAGCATTATGTAAAAATAAAGACACTTCAGGAAGATTATATGGTTCGTGCTAAAATGGCAGATCTAGAACAGATTTTTTATGAAAAGGGATTTGTGCGTGTCCAGTCAGGATATATCGTTAATCTGCGCCATGTGGACAGAGTCCGTTATAAAGATGTATTGATGAATAACGGAGAGTGTATTTCCATCAGCAGGGAACGGCTGGAAAGCCTGAAACAAAAACATCTGGAATTTATCCGCCATGAAAATAATTTGTGAGGCAGATTGGTAAATGGTAGAACTGGATATAGTAACAAATATTATTTCAACATTAATTGAATGTACAATTTATACGGCAATTTTAAATGCATACTGGAAATATGAGAGTAAGTACCGTTATGTTGTCAGTACGCTTGCAGCAGCACTTTTTTTTGTTGTTGGATTTTTCTTTTCGGACAGTCCGGTGCTTCAGATGGTGTTGGGGGTTGTCGTAATTATTGGATATAGTATGATTGTGATGCGTGGCGGGCTGTGGCAGTCGATTACAATCGCACTGGTACTGCTTGTCAATACACTGCTGGTTAATTTAGCCACCAGCCTGTGTGTTGAGATTTTATCATGGTACCGCGGGGCGGAACAGATTATTAATACGACGGCATCAAAGATGGCATATGTGGCATTTAACCGAATTGTATTTATTATTATCTTTTATATCTGGGGCAGAGTGCTTGCCAAAAGACGCATTATTAAAAAAGAAGAATGGCTGATGCTGGCAGTTTATTTTATTGCGGACAGTGTTGCTGCGGTAGCGTTGATTTTGTGGACGTTTGTGCGGCATTTTGACGGACGGGATTATATTTATGTTCTTGCAATTGAAATATCCATCATTGTAATGACTGTTGTACCGCTTGCGATTGCCAATTCAATCAGTTATAAAAATGATTATGAAAAACGCAATGAACTGGCAAATTTAAAGCTGCAGGCACAGCGTGCGGATATTATCCGCATGGATAAAGAGTATCAGGATATCCGCAAAATCCGCCACGATATGGTGAAACATCTTAATATTTATATGCACCTGTTAAATGATGGAGATTACGAAGGATTAAGGCAGGCAATCGGTGAACATATTGAAGACTGTGGACAGAATAAGTATGTTTATGTGGCGGGAAACAATCTGGTCAATTCCGTGTTAAATGAAAAAAAAGTATTATGCGAACATGAAAATATTAAAATGCAGGTAGAAGTGACGGCTTCCGTGGACGGAGAGCGGGAACTGGATATTGCGGTGATGCTTTCAAATCTGCTGGATAATGCGGTAGAAGCACAGAAAAAAATCACACCGGATAAGCCGCGCAGCATTTTTCTTAAAATTTTCTCATATGAGAATAAATATTCAATTCTTATAAAGAACACCGTTGCAAAATCAGTGTTGCAGAATAACCCGCGTTTTATTACTGATAAAGCCAATCGCTATCTGCATGGAATCGGCATGAAAAGCATTGAACATACAGTAGATAAAAATGGCGGATATATCCAGCGGTATGAGGAAGACGGGATGTTCTGCGTACATATTTTGCTGTAAAACAACGCAGATTATGCCAAAATAACGTGAATTATGCCACCTGACTTGAATAAATATGCACAGTAAATTATAGTATAAGTGACAGGAACACATATGAAGGTCTTTTCTTTTCCGTTAATATTCACTGGGGAGAGTAAGAATATGAACAGCAGCCGGAATGCGGGTTTAGGCTGCTGGGATAAGTATCGTGAGAGAGTTTTAACTTTATACGAATTGAGTTTGTGCGGTTGTTATAAAGCTGGGTGTTTGCAAGAACATACAATGAGGGATTGTAATAAGAATACAAACGATAAGAGAAAGAATTGGTAAGTGTATTCAGTCATAAATGTATGGGATATTGGTGGTTGTGAAAATAGGAACGTGTATAATTTAGTGTGTTAACAAAAAAGGATTAGCAGGACAGGGCTAATCCTTTTTTGACTAAAAGAAAGAAAAAATATACCACCGAATTGGAAACCGGGAGGAATTATAGTTATGAAAAAACACATTGCATTTAAAATCATGTTACCGTTAATTGTTATTTTTATTCTGACTGTGACGGTCAATGTCAGTACAACAAGCCAGTTCCAGTCATTCCGTGAGGTCTGTGAGGGAATGTCTAATACCACAACAGAAGTGCCACAGGAAATCCGGGATACGGCGGGCAGCATGGCAGAAGGAATTACGGCGGGATTATCAAGAAATGGTGTGATTTCATCTTTACAGCTGGCAATGGTTATTGTAACGATTATCGTAACGTATGTTTCGGTTGTAAAGCCGTTGCAGAAGACACAAAAACAGCTCAACGATATGATTGAAAAGCTGGAAAAGAATGAAGGCAATCTTGAAGAACGGATTGAAACGAAAAAAGAAGATGAAATCGGACGTCTGATTTTCGGTATCAACATGTTTTTGGATAAATTACAGGTGATTATGAAGCGGATTGAAGGCCATTCAATTTCACTTGATGGGGCATCCGGCAATATTATAAAGAAGGTAGAATCCTCAGCAGAAAGCGCAGGGGAGTTATCGGAAGAAACAGCAAAGCTTTGCAATGAAATTGATGCAATTTCAGACGCAGTTGAAATGATAACAGGGGATATGAAGCAGCTGGAAGCAGGCAGCAGTGAAATCGAAAAAGCGAGTGCTGACGGTAAAGAATATACAGTCCACATGAAAGAAAGAGCCAATGAAATCCAGGCACTGGCAGGAAACAGCAAGAACGCTTCCAAAGAAATTACATCTTCTTTAGAGAAGGATTTAAGAACATCTGTTGAAAGCAGTAAGAGTGTCAATGTCATTAAGACACTGACAGAGGATATTTTATCCATTGCAAGCCAGACCAACCTCTTAGCACTGAATGCTTCCATTGAAGCAGCAAGAGCCGGAGAAGCAGGAAAAGGTTTTGCGGTCGTAGCAGATGAAATCAGACAGCTTGCGGATAACAGCCGTAACACGGCAAACAGTATTCAGGAAATCAGTGAAGAAGTGGTATCTTCCGTAGAACAGCTTGCAGTTTCATCCGATAAACTCTTAGAGTATGTCACATCGAATGTACAGGCAGATTATGATAAGTTTGTAACAGCTTCTGCACAGTATTTAGAGGATGCAGATACACTCGAAAATATGATGGCTGATTTTGAAAATAAGACCAGTAACCTGTTAGAATCATCGGCTCATGTCGGAAGCAAGATAGTGGAGATTTCCGATACGATTGAGGAAGAAAAGAATCGTGTAGAGGCATTTTCCGGTTCAGTGGACAAGGTCCTTTCCAACATGGATGAAATACAGGAATGTACCAATGTCAATGAGGCAGTGTCAAAGGATTTAAAGAAAGAGATTGCAAAATTCAGTGTAATCTGATTTAATTCTTGCATTTTGCCTGACCCTATGGTATTATCAAAATTATCAAAGATAGGAAAAGGCAAAGAAGGAGACTCTTTTTCATGGAACCTGACAGGAAGGCGGTGTCATCGACTGAGAACCCGCTAAGGGAATTGTTAAAGGGAACACTCCGGAGCTGGATTGTTGAAAGCGGTCAAAGCCGTCGTAGGCAGTTCCGTATGCGCGCGTTAAGCGGTTGAAGGAGTGCTTATTTTAGTACTTGAAGCGGGTGGTACCGCGGATAAGATGAATTATCTGCCCCGGAATATTTCTTGAAAGAGAAGTATTCCGGGGATTTTTTGGTTTGAAGAAACTGTTATGCAGTATTCGTAAGAAAGCCTGAATGTTCCGGTACACAGACTGATGAGGCGGCATAAATATTGTGCGCGTTTTACTTTTCCCACAAAGCGGATAGCTTGTGAAATAAATGACAAAAATATCTATAAATTTAAAGAAAAGGAGTCAAAAAAAGAATGGGAAACATTTACAGAGATACCACATTGAACAATGTGAGTGAACAGGACATCGGAAAGGAGTTAAAGGTTGCAGGCTGGGTTGAAAATATCCGTGACCACGGCGGTGTATCTTTCATTGATTTAAGAGATATGTATGCCGTATTACAGGTTGTTATCCGTGACCCTGAACTTTTAAAAGGCATTAAGAAGGAAGAGTGTATTTCTATCGAAGGTCTGGTAGAAAAAAGAGATGAAGAAACATACAATCCGAAGATTCCGTCAGGAACAATCGAACTTGAAGCAAAGAAGATTACAATGCTTGGACAGGTTTACTCAGCCATTCCTTTTGAAGTTATGACTTCTAAAGAGGTTCGTGAAGATGTCCGCTTAAAGTACCGTTATCTGGATTTAAGAAATGAAAAAGTAAAGAACAACATGATTTTCCGTTCACAGGTTATCGCATTTTTACGTCAGAAGATGACAGAAATGGGATTTCTTGAAATTCAGACACCGATTCTTTGTGCTTCTTCACCGGAAGGCGCAAGAGATTATATCGTACCGTCTAGAAAATACAAGGGCAAGTTCTACGCTCTGCCACAGGCACCACAGCAGTATAAGCAGCTGTTAATGGTATCCGGTTTTGATAAGTATTTCCAGGTTGCACCGTGCTTCCGTGATGAAGATGCAAGAGCAGACCGTTCACCGGGAGAATTCTATCAGTTAGACTTTGAAATGAGCTTTGCAACACAGGAAGATGTCTTCCGTGTGGGTGAAGAAGTGCTGACAGCCGCATTTGAAAAGTTTGCACCGGAAGGTTATGAAGTAACAAAGGCACCGTATCCGATTATCAGCTACAAGCAGGCAATGTTAGAGTTCGGTACAGATAAGCCGGATTTAAGAAATCCGCTTCGTATTATTGATGTAACAGATTTCTTCCAGAGATGTACATTTAAGCCGTTTATCGGAAAGACAGTCCGTGCCGTAAAGGTTCATGCAAATATGTCTAAGGGCTTCCATGAAAAGCTGTTGAAGTTTGCAACAGGCATTGGCATGGGCGGACTGGGTTATCTGGAAGTTCTTGAAGATTTATCTTACAAGGGACCGATTGATAAGTTTATCCCGGACGATATGAAGAAGGAATTCTTAGAACTTGCGGGACTTGAAGCCGGAGATACAATTTTCTTCATGGCAGATAAGGAAGAAAGAGCTGCATACTTTGCAGGACAGATTCGTACAGAACTTGGTACAAAGCTTGACTTACTGGAAAAGAACGCATACCGTTTCTGCTACATTAATGACTTCCCAATGTTTGAAAAAGACCCTGAAACAAAGAAGATTGGATTTACACACAACCCATTCTCTATGCCACAGGGCGGTCTTGAAGCATTAAATACAATGGATCCGTTAGATATCTTAGCTTACCAGTATGATATTGTCTGCAACGGTGTAGAATTATCATCCGGTGCCGTAAGAAACCACGATATGCAGATTATGGTAAAGGCATTTGAAATTGCAGGCTATGATGAAGAAGTATTAAAAGAAAAGTTTGGCGCACTCTACAATGCGTTCCAGTTCGGTGCACCGCCACACGCCGGTATGGCACCTGGTATCGACCGTATGATTATGTTACTGCGCAACGAAGAAAATATCCGTGAAATTATTCCGTTCCCAATGAGCGGTACAGCACAGGACTTAATGTGTGGTGCACCAAACGAAGTAACAGAACAGCAGTTAAGAGAAGTGCATATCAAAGTGCGTGATTAAATATTGACCTGCGGCGCATAACGCCTGCGGAATGGAGAGGAGTGTGAAAAAGCCGTAAATTACAGCTTTTTCACACAGATATTTTGTGGAGCAGGCACCACAAAATATCTTTTATCGCAGGACGGATTTAAATCCGTCCGCGGAACCTCCGGCACAAGTGCCTGCGGATTGGAGAGGAAATATGGCAAATGTAATTAGTGACGAAACCATTGAATATGTCGGCATTCTGGCAAAGTTAGAGCTTTCTGACGAGGAAAAGGAAGCAGCTAAAAAAGATATGGCAAGCATGTTAGACCATATTGATAAGTTAAATGAACTGGATACAACGGGCGTTGAACCGATGTCCCATGTATTCCCGGTTGAAAATGTGATGCGTGAAGATGTCGTAACCAACGGGGACGGCAGTGAAGCCACACTTGCAAATGCACCGGAGCGTAAGGAAGATGCATTTGTTGTGCCAAAGACAGTCGATTAAGTAAAACGGTAGCGTGAAACGCTTCGGAATGGAGATAAATATGAGTTTGTTGGAATTGACAGCCGTGGAACTGGCAAAAGAAATCAAAGCCGGTAAAACCACAGCAGTAGAGGCAATGAAAGCAGTGTTGGAACAGATTGAAAAAACAGAAGAAACGTATCACTGCTATATCACGATAGATAAAGAAAAAGCAATGCAGGCAGCCAAAGAAGCACAGGAAAAGATTGAAGCCGGAACACTGACCGGACCTTTAGCCGGTGTGCCGGTTGCCATTAAGGACAACCTTTGTACAAAGGGCGTTGTGACAACGTGTGCATCAAAGATTCTGGAAAATTTTGTCCCGCAGTATGATGCAGAAGCCGTTGTGAAATTACAGGAAGCCGGTGCGGTTATGATTGGTAAGACCAACATGGATGAATTTGCCATGGGTTCTACCACAGAAACCTCTGCATATGGCGTTACAAAAAATCCGCGCAACCCGGAACACGTACCGGGCGGTTCATCAGGCGGTTCGGCAGCAGCGGTTGCAGCAGACGAGTGCTTTTTTGCATTGGGTTCTGATACAGGCGGTTCTATCAGACAGCCTGCATCTTACTGCGGTGTTGTCGGCATGAAACCGACATACGGAACAGTATCCCGTTACGGACTGGTCGCTTACGGTTCATCCTTAGACCAGATTGGACCGCTCTGCAAGGACGTAACCGATTGTGCAACGATTATGGAAATCATCGCTTCCCATGATTTAAAGGATTCTACATCAGTAGAGCGCAAAGATACTGATTTTACAAGTGCGCTGGTTGATGATGTAAAAGGCATGAGAATCGGCATTCCAAAGGATTACTTCGGGGAAGGCTTAGACCCTGATGTCAAGGCATCAGTGCTGAATGCAGTTGAAGTCTTAAAGGCAAAGGGAGCAATTGTTGAAGAATTTGATTTAAGCCTCGTAGAATATGCAATTCCTACGTATTATACGATTGCGGCAGCAGAAGCCAGCTCCAATCTGGAACGTTTTGACGGTGTAAAATACGGATACCGTGCAAAGGATTACGAAGGTCTGCACAATATGTACAAAAAGACCCGTTCCGAGGGCTTCGGACCGGAAGTTAAGAGAAGAATTATGCTGGGTTCTTTCGTATTAAGCTCAGGCTATTACGATGCGTACTACTTAAAGGCACTGCGTGTCAAATCGCTGATTAAAAAAGCATTTGACGAAGCATTTGCAAAATATGATGTCATTATCGGACCGGCTGCACCGACAACCGCACCGAAGCTTGGCAGCTCTTTAAGTGACCCGATTAAAATGTATTTAAGTGATATTTACACCATTTCCGTAAACCTTGCAGGTCTGCCGGGCATGACCGTGCCTTGCGGAACGGATAAGAACGGTCTGCCGGTCGGTATGCAGCTTATCGGCAACTGCTTTGAAGAAAAGAAACTCATTCAGACAGCTTATGCGTATGAACAGAGCAGAAAGGAGAACTAAAATTATGGCAAAAGAATATGAAACCGTCATTGGTCTGGAAGTCCATGTAGAACTTGCAACCAAAACAAAGATTTTCTGCGGCTGTTCTACAGCCTTCGGAGGTTCTCCAAACAGCCATACATGCCCTGTCTGCACCGGTATGCCGGGTTCGCTTCCGGTATTAAACAAGCAGGTTGTGGAATATGCGGCGGCAGTCGGTCTTGCAACCAACTGTACGATTACACAGAATTGTAAATTTGACCGTAAGAATTATTTTTACCCGGATAATCCGCAGAATTATCAGATTTCACAGTTATATCTGCCAATCTGCCGCAACGGTCATGTTGATATCGAGTTAGAAGACGGCACGACAAAGCAGATCCGGATTCATGAAATCCATATGGAAGAAGATGCCGGAAAACTGGTTCACGATGAATGGGACGATGTATCTTATGTGGATTACAACCGTTCCGGTGTGCCGTTAATCGAAATCGTATCCGAACCGGATATGAGAAGTGCAGAGGAAGTTATCGCTTACCTGGATAAGTTAAGACTGATTATCCAGTATCTGGGTGCTTCTGACTGTAAGCTTCAGGAGGGTTCTATGAGAGCCGATGTCAACCTATCTGTCAGAGAAGCCGGCAGTGAAGCCTTCGGTACAAGAACCGAAACAAAGAACTTAAATTCCTTCAGTGCCATTGCAAGAGCCATTGAAGCGGAAAAGAACCGTCAGATTGACCTGATTGAATCCGGCGAGGCCGTTGTACAGGAAACAAGAAGATGGGACGACAATAAGGAATATTCATATGCCATGCGTTCAAAGGAAGATGCGCAGGATTACCGCTATTTCCCGGATCCGGACCTTGTACCGGTGCATATCAGTGATGCGTGGTTAGAGGAAATCCGTTCCCGCCAGCCGGAATTTAAGACGGAAAAAATGGCAAGATACAAAGAAGAATTTGGAATCCCGGACTATGATATCGGTATTCTTACAGATTCCAAAAAGCTTGCGGATTTATTTGAAGCCACCACGGCAATCTGCAGCCAGCCAAAGAAGGTTTCCAACTGGTTAATGGGCGAAACGATGCGCATTTTAAAGGAAAAGGAAATGGAACCGGAAGACATTACATTTTCACCGGAAAACCTTGCAAAGCTGATTGGTCTTGTTGAAGCAGGAACAATTAACGGTTCAGTTGCAAAGGAAATCTTTGAAAAGATTTTCGATGAGGATATTAATCCGGAACAGTACGTGGAAGAACACGGCTTAAAGCAGGTCAATGATGAAGGGGCGCTGCGTGCGACAATTGAAGAAGTCATTGCGGCAAATCCACAGTCCGTTGAAGATTACAGAAACGGTAAGGAAAAGGCAATCGGATTTTTAGTCGGTCAGACAATGAAAGCCATGAAGGGCAAAGCAAACCCGGGCATGGTCAATCAGATTTTAAAAGAATTATTGTAAAATGTATGCGCGGTAAATTTAGTTTTGCCGCGCATATCACAAAATAGCGGCTGTATGCAGGCAGAATGGAGTACATAAATGACAGGAGCAGATTTTTTAATTACCCTGCCGGAATTTCCGGATAAAAAGGTGAGCATTAAAGATTTCGGTGCAGTGGAAAATCAGACAGACATTGCGGGAAGCAAAAGAAATGCGGCGGCAATCAACAGTGCCATGAGTGTTATTTCAAACGAGGGCGGCGGAACGGTTGTGATTCCGAAAGGAATCTGGATTACCGGACCGATCCGTCTGCAAAGCAATGTGTGTCTGTATTTAGAGCACGGCGCGGTTGTAAAGTTTTCAAAAAATATAGAGGAGTACCCGCTGATTCTGACCAATTACGAGGGACAGGAGTGTATCCGTACTGTTTCACCGGTTACGGCAGACCATGCAGAAAATATTGCAATCTGCGGTGATGGTGTGATTGACGGAAGCGGCGACTTATGGCGGCCGGTCAAACAGTTTAAGATGACGGAGCGCCAGTGGGCAGAGCTGATGAAGAAAAACAGCAATGTCCTCGATACCAAAGAGGGAGGAATCTGGTTTCCGACAGAATCAGCCTTTCTGGGCAATGAAAAGAATATCCAGAAGGACGAAAAAGATGCTTTAAAGAAAGCGGAACAGCATTACGACTTTTACCGTCCGGTTATGGTAAGCCTTGAATACTGCGACAGGGTGCTGCTAGAGGGCGTGACCTTTATGAATTCACCGGCATGGAATATTCACCCGTTTTTCTGTACGAATCTGACGGTAAAGGACGCAGTGATCCGCAATCCGTACTATGCGCAGAACGGGGATGGCATCGATGTGGAATCCTGTAACGGTGTTGAAATCTATAATTGTACGTTTGAAACGGGTGATGATGCAATCTGCATCAAATCCGGTAAAAATGCAGAGGCGCGTACCTTTGAAGGCCCTTGTGAAAATGTGTATATCCATGACTGCCTTGTCAATGAAGGACACGGCGGCTTCGTTGTGGGAAGTGAAATGTCCCGCGGCGTAAAGCACGTTTTGGTGGAAAACTGTACATTTTTAGGTACGGATGTCGGTGTGCGCTTTAAGAGTGCCATGGGACGCGGCGGCGTGGTAGAGGATATTGAGGTAAGCCATATCCAGATGACCGGTATCAAGCATGAGGCGGTGATTCTTACAATGTCTTATGTGCTTAATCTTTTAAACCGCGAACAGGGTGCAGAAGGATTTTCAGAAGACGATATTCCATATTTTAAGAATATCACCATGCACGATATCAACTGCATGGGCGCAGAAACAGCCGTAAAAATTGAGCCGATGCAGGGAAAACCGGAAACAATCAGTGATATTACAATCAGGGATTCATGGTTTGAAGCAGAAAAAGAAAATGTCATTGACGGTGTGAATATCCACATCGAAGCATAATAAATATACGACAAATAGCTGTGTAAAAATGTCTTTTAAAAAGCGTTTTTACACGGCATTTTTAAAATAAGAGCAGGAAAAAGCATGGAATATCAGATTTTAATTGTGGATGATGATAAGGATTTATCGTGGATAATTGCAGAAATGTTACAGGATTATGGGTATAAAGTATTGTGTGCCGCAGACAGTGCATATGGATACGACACCTGAAAAGCGCATGAAATTTGCCGAAGTTATTATCAGAAAATGTGATGAAGTATCGGCTCTGACCAACGACTTATTTTTACATGCGCTTTCCGATATGGACAAATTGGAAATGAATATGCACGAAGTGAAGCTGTGCGCGTTTATGCGGAAAGCGGTAGCGGAGCTTATCAGTGATATGGACAGTGTACGGCTTATCCTGCCGGATTCGGAATGGGTGATTTCAGCTGATGAAAAAAGGCTCATGCAGCTTACGGAAAACATTTTAAATAATGCAGCAAAATATGGGGAAATGCCAGTGGATATTACAATACGGCAGAAAGATAACGATACGGTGCAGATAAATTTTAAAGATTATGGAAATGGAATGAAAGACGAAGACATACCGTTTGCACTGATTGTGGTTATCATGTTCTGCCACAGAATGTTTTTGCAGGAAAAAACGGATCTCGGCATTTTAAAGCCAATGGGGATTACACATTTAATCATTTCACTGCGCCTGGCTTCGGTGCTGTTTCCGATAGGACTTATCTGTGTCAGCTTCTTTTTATTTGCGTTTTTGGTATCCCGCGGGATAAAAAAGCTTTCCGCTACTGTACTAATTGCGGAGTAGAAATGAGATTTTCTATATTGCTTTTGCTAAAAGTGTGTTATATAATTTTATAGTTAATACAGCAAAATTTTATGGAGGAGTCAATGAAGAACTATCTTAATCAGACCGACAAAACGGTTGAAGATGAATTACATGATGAATGTGGCGTTTTCGGCGCATATGATTTCGACGGAAATGATGTAGCATCAACGATTTATTATGGTTTATTTGCATTACAGCACCGAGGACAGGAAAGCTGTGGCATTGCAGTCAGTGACACAGAAGGTCCGAAGGGAAAAGTCCTTGCACACAAGGATATGGGACTTGTCAATGAAGTGTTTAATGCAAAAAATCTTGAGAATTTAAAAGGAAATATCGGTGTTGGACATGTCAGATATTCCACAGCTGGAAGCAGTGTCAGAGAAAATGCCCAGCCATTGGTTTTAAATTATGTAAAAGGAACGCTGGGACTTGCTCACAACGGTAATCTTTTAAATGCACTGGAATTAAGAGAAGAACTTTCTTACACAGGAGCAATTTTCCAGACGACCATTGATTCTGAAGTAATTGCATATTTAATTGCCAGACAGAGATTAACGGTTGGAACCGTTGAAGAGGCGGTAAAGGGTGCAATGCAGAAGTTAAAGGGTGCATATTCCCTTATTGTCATGAGTCCCAGAAAGTTAATCGGCGCAAGAGACCCGTTTGGCTTTAAGCCGCTTTGTATCGGCAAGCGTGACAATGCGTATTTTCTGTCATCAGAAACCTGCGCACTTGATACGGTTGGTGCAGAATTTGTCCGTGACGTGCTTCCGGGTGAAATCGTAACGATTACAAAGGACGGTATTGCATCGGATACCAGTCTTTGTCAGGAAAAGAAAGCAAGATGTATTTTTGAATATATTTATTTTGCCCGTCCGGACAGCGATATCGACGGCATGAGCGTTTACGAATCCCGTATCAATGCAGGAAAGATTCTTGCAAAGACCCACCCGGTAGAAGCAGACCTTGTTGTCGGTGTGCCTGAATCCGGAAATGCGGCGGCACTTGGCTATTCTATGCAGTCCGGTATTCCATACGGCAATGCCTTTATTAAGAACAACTATGTAGGACGAACCTTTATCAAGCCGAAGCAGGAGCAGCGCGAGTCCAGCGTAAAGGTAAAGTTAAATGTTTTAAAAGAAGCGGTGGCAGGCAAAAGGGTTGTCATGATTGATGATTCCATTGTGCGCGGTACAACGAGTGCAAGAATTGTCAGCCTGTTAAAGAATGCAGGCGCAGCAGAGGTGCATGTAAGAATCAGTTCTCCTCCGTTTAAGCACCCATGCTACTTCGGAACGGATATTCCGTCAGAAGATCAGCTGATTGCTTCAGGACACACCGTAGACGAAATCTGCAAGCTGATTGGTGCAGATTCCCTCGGCTATCTGGAAGTAGACCGTTTAAGTGAAATGATTAACGGACAGAAAGATTACTGTGATGCCTGTTTTACCGGAAATTACCCGATAGAGCCGCCGACACAGGATATCCGTGGCGAAATGGGCTAAACAGACAGAGAAGTAAAGCTTTCTTCGGTCGGTTTGATGAAACGGCACGAATGGAGAATGAGAAATATACAGCTTGTATATAATATACGATATATAAATACACTCAGTATATAAAGTATGAAAGATGTATAGAATGTGTGCAATATATAGAATGATGTAAAAAAAGAAAGGCGGATTAAATCATGAACGACAGATACCAGACACCGCTTGCAGAACGTTATGCAAGCAAGGAAATGCAGTACATTTTTTCACCGGATATGAAATTTAAGACATGGAGAAGACTTTGGATTGCACTTGCCGAAACAGAAAAGGAATTAGGACTTGATATTACAGACGAGCAGATTGCCGAATTAAAGGCACATAAAGATGATATCAACTACGAAGATGCCAAGAAGCGTGAAAAGGAAGTACGCCACGATGTAATGTCACACGTTTACGCATATGGTTTACAGTGTCCGAAAGCAAAGGGCATTATCCACTTAGGCGCAACTTCATGTTACGTAGGCGATAACACCGACATTATTATTATGACAGAGGGCTTAAAACTGGTTCGTAAAAAGTTAGTCAACGTTATCAACGAACTTTCAAAGTTTGCGGACAAGTATAAGGCACAGCCGACACTGGCATTTACACATTTCCAGCCTGCACAGCCGACCACTGTCGGTAAGAGAGCAACACTGTGGCTCAATGAACTGGTTATGGACTTAGAAGACCTCGACTACGTGCTTTCAACCATGAAGCTGCTCGGATGTAAGGGTACAACCGGAACACAGGCTTCTTTCTTAGAGCTGTTTAACGGCGACCATGAAAAGATTAAGCAGATTGATAAAAAGATTGCACAGAAAATGGGCTTTGAAGCATGTCATCCGGTATCAGGACAGACTTATTCAAGAAAAGTAGATACAAGAGTATTAAATATTCTTGCAGGCATTGCGGCAAGCGCACATAAGTTCTCTAACGATATCCGCTTATTACAGCATTTAAAGGAAATCGAAGAACCGTTTGAAAAATCACAGATTGGTTCATCAGCCATGGCTTATAAGAGAAATCCGATGAGAAGTGAAAGAATGGCATCTTTAGCAGATTATGTCATCTGTGATGCGTTAAATCCGGCAATCGTATCTTCTACACAGTGGTTTGAAAGAACACTGGACGATTCAGCCAACAAGAGATTATCCGTTCCGGAAGGATTTTTAGCAGTAGACGGTATCTTAGACCTTTACTTAAATGTTGTAGACGGACTGGTTGTATATGATAAGGTTATCAACAGAAGACTGATGTCAGAGCTTCCGTTCATGGCAACCGAAAATATCATGATGGACGCTGTAAAGGCAGGCGGCGACAGACAGGAACTGCACGAAAGAATCCGCGAGCTTTCTATGGAAGCAGGCAAGCGTGTAAAGCAGGAAGGCTTAGACAACAATCTGCTTGAATTAATCGCAGCAGATCCGATGTTTAACGTAACGCTTGAAGAATTACAGGCAAAATTAGACCCGATGAAGTATGTCGGACGTTCTAAGGAGCAGGTTGAAGAATACTTAGCAGAAGTGATTCAGCCGATTCTTGCTGCAAGCAAAGACGAGCTGGGCATGACAGCAGAGATTAACGTATAAAAAGAAAAAAGAAACAGCTGATAACGGCATTGTATATTGGTAGACAGCGATATACAGTGCCGTTATTTTTATGGTATAATGCAAGCGTGGATTTTTTAAATCGTAATTTAATTATTTAAGGGATGAATAATGAATAATAAGTCAATTATCAAAGGTTTTTTATTTCCGACATTGCTTCAGATAACTGTTGTTGCGGCACTGGTTGGGATACTAAAAGCAAAAGGGTATGAATTGGGATACAATTCGTTTTTGGGAATGGTTTTTATTATATTTGGCGGTGTGTCATCTGCACTTTGGGGTGTATTTTATCAAATCAAATATAATGCTAAAAGACCGTTAAGTATATTAAAAGATTTTTTCGATATAAAGCAATCAATTAAAATCTATGCAGTAGTACTGGTATTTTTATTTATGGATTTTTGTTCTGTGATAGTAAGTAAAGGATTTAAAATAGAAAGTTTACTGATTCTGCTAGTTCTTTTCTTTAAGGCAATAGCATTTGGCGGAATAGAAGAAATAGGCTGGAGATATTCATTTCAACCTTGCTTAGAGAAAAAGATTCCATATATTGCTGCAACGATTATTACTTTTTTGTGTTGGAGCATATGGCATTTCCTGTTCTTTTATATTGATGGCAGTATAGAAATTGTTAATGTTCCGTATTTCTTATTGGGATTATTAACAAACTGTTTTATTTTTTCGGCGTTGTTTGCATATTCAAATAGTTTGTGGATATGTGTAATGACACATGCCTTAATTAATACATTATCCCAAATTACTGTAAATGATAATGCACTTATAGGTAATATATTCAAAGTAGTATGTATATGTTTTGCGTGTTTTTTATTTCATGTATCAAAGAGGAAAAGAATATAAGTTATTGTATCCCCGCAGATCGAAAGTTGTTTAATGGAGAATGTATGAAGAAGAGAATAACGCTTATTGTTTTTTCGGTGCTAATAATTGTTGCTTTATATGTGTTGTATTGTTTTAATTATATTCCACATAAAAAATATACAAATGCAGATTTCAATATAGAAGCTTACAAGAGCAATATTGATAAAGACAATGATGGTATAGATGACCAAACAGATATATTAAATAATGCAAATAATTACATAAAAACTAATCCAAAATATAAAAGCAAATATTACAATACAGGTTATCCAAATGATGAATATGGGGTTTGTACTGATGTAGTAGCTTTTGCTTTAAAAGATGCAGGATATGATTTGATGGAATTAGTAAATGAGGATATAAAAAACAATAAAGAATTATATGATATGGATGCCGTTGATAAAAATATAGATTTTAGAAGAGTTAAAAACTTAAAAGTATATTTCGATAATAATGCAATAAGTCTTACTACAGATATAAATGAAATAAAAGAATGGCAAGGTGGAGATATTGTTGTATTTAAAAAACATATAGGCATTATATCTGACAAGAGAAATCGAAAAGGTATATGTTTTGTTATCCATCATGCAAATCCATATCAAATATATTATGAAGAGGATATACTGGAACATCGTGATGATATCATAGGACATTATAGAATCAGTTAAACAACTTCCGGTTTGCAATGCAAAAGTTTTTAACAGCAATGATTATACAGAATGATTGTAAAACAATTATAAAGCCTTAAATATAACTAAAAACAGTCGTAAATTCAATCGTAAAAAAATACGATTGAATTTATGGCTGTTTTTGCGTATAATAAATATAACAAATTGGAAAGGAATAAATGGTATGCGTGAAACAAGGATAATAGAATTTAAAGAAACAATTACAAATACATTTTTAAAAACAGTAAGCGCCTTTTCAAATTACAATGGAGGGGAGATTTATTTTGGCATTGATGATAATGGGAATGTCAAGGGAATAGCAGATGTAAAACAATCCTGTCTTGATATAGAAAATAAAATTAACGACAGTATTTCGCCACAACCGGATTATACACTTGAAATACAAAACGACAGTACGATAAAGCTTACTGTAAAGAGTGGAATTCATAAGCCGTATCTATACAAGTCAAAGGCATATAAGAGAAATGATACTGCAACGATAGAGGTAGATACATTAGAGTTTTCACGTCTTATATTGGAGGGCAAAAATATAAGATTTGAAGAATTACCATATAATGAACAGAAATTAACATTTGAAGTTTTGCATCAAAAATTAAAAGAAAGCATTCAGATTGAAACTTTTAATAAGGATACTTTAAAAATACTTAATTTATATGATAATAATAATGGATATAATAATGCAGCAGGACTTTTAGCGGATAGAAATCATTTTCCCGGCATTGATATTGTAAAGTTTGGTCAAAATATCAGTGTTATTCAAAAAAGGGCAACGATTGAAAATATATCCATATTAGAGGTATATGATAAAGCAATAGATATGTTCAGAGATTATTATCAATACGAAATAATAGAGGGGGCAGAGAGAAAAAATGTAGAAAAAATACCGGAAGCAGCTTTTCGTGAAGCGATTGCAAATGCTTTAATTCATAGAGCGTGGGATATAGAATCACAAATAAGAGTTCTGATGTTTGATGACAGAATTGAGGTTATTTCGCCCGGAGGTCTGCCATCAGGAATAACAGAAGATGAATACTTATCAGGTAAAATTTCTGTTTTAAGAAACAGGAATCTTGCAAATGTATTTTATAGGCTTGGGTTTGTTGAGATTTTTGGAACCGGAATTACAAGAATAAAGCAATTATATGAAAGTGCATTAAGAAAACCTGATTTTGAAGTATCAGAAAATACGATTAGGATTATGCTTCCTGTTTTTGAAGAAAATATAAATTTAACGGAAGATGAAAAGCAGGTGTATGCGCTGTTAAGCACGACAATGCTCAAGCCTATCAGTGAAATAGCACCCTATACACCATTTGGTAAATCAAAAACAACACAGTTATTGAAAGAAATGAGCAAAAAGGGAGTGGTAGAGGTTAAAGGAAAGGGCAGAGGCACAAAGTATATAATAAAACGTATGAATTAATACAAATGATTTTTATTTGCTGCAAAATTAGTATCAGAATACCTGTTTTATGTTTTCTGACGGGGACAAAATACAATGAAAATAAGTGAACATATGGATTGTGATATTTGAATTTAGGGAGGATATTGACTGATGAAAATACGTATTATTGGTTGCAGTGGTTCTGGAAAAACCTATTTAGCAAATGCACTTTCAAAGAAGTATAATATTGCTCATTTCGACTTAGATGATATTCAATGGGATAACAACGCCAAAGAATATGGGAAAAAGAGAACACTTGATGAACGAAAAGCGTTATTACAAGAAATATTATATAATAATGATGAGTGGA
>ERZ773144.539-NODE-539-length-38038-cov-11.034858_pt1 | contig 38038 bp, 36 predicted proteins | sample MGYA00580849_ERZ773144 | MGnify/ENA primary metagenome ERZ773144 (study PRJEB29015, sample SAMEA2737861) | human gut metagenome | biome: human gut; feature: human-associated habitat; material: faeces | place: China | collected 2012 ...
CCAAAGGTATGAATAACAGTAATCAATCCATAATGAATGATATCTGAGTTAGTAAAGTATTTAGAGGAATATTTTGAAATTTTATGAATTCTTTGATTTTTTGCTTTAATGTTATGAAATTGATATTTAAAAACATCATTAACAGCATAAGCAAGCTTAGTTAAAAGGTCTCTATCATAGAAGAAAAACATTCTAAGTTCTTCAGGAATAGTAAAAAGGACACTTCTATGTTTAACATCAATAAGAGAAGTGGAAGTTTTTTCAGTTCAAACAGCAGAATAACGTTTACCGCAGGAAGGACAAAATCTAGATTTACAAGTAACTTTAATTTTATGCGCCTCATGACACTTAGGGCATTGAAGAGAGAGAAAAGATTTATCAATAGAACAAGCTAAGAATTTTTGAATAGTCTGTTTAACATCCTCAAAATGCTCATTTTTAAAATATTTCTTGATTTTACCTAAAAGATTTGTTATATTGATTTTAGAGATAATATGTTTGATTTGCATGAATGTCTCCTTTGTATAATTAGGGTGGTAACTATATTATACAAAAAAGAGAGCTGAGTAAAACATTTTTTTTAAATGTTACTCAGCTTTTTTTATTTGTTGCAATTATACATTAAATTTAAATTTTAAGAGAATAAATAATTAAAAAAGCTGTTTTTATGACAGCTTTTTTTAATTATTTATATTGAAATTTTCAATTTTATCTAAAAAGAAAAATACCTTAAAATCTAAAAAACAAGAGTATTCGTGTTAATATAATAAGGCGAACACTTTATACTACTCATTATACCCTTTAAATTTTAAAAAATCAAGATTTAGATATTTGAAAAAATACAAAGTGAAAAAAACTAACTCTTTAAAATTACGACTTAAGGCTATTTATTGTTCGCCTTATTATATAAAAGAGAATATTTGGTATTTTTTATTGCTTTAGAGAATATTTCTAATAAACAAATATTGAGAGGGAAAAAGTATGAAAAAAGATAATAAAAAGAGGGTTAAAGAAAAAATAGAAATAACATTGAGAATTTTACTTTTATTTATAATTGTTAAAAATATAGGATATAGTGAAGAAAATTTACAAGATATAGAAACGGGAATAGAAATTAAAAATAAAAGTAATGAAGTAATAGATGTGTCTGATATAAATCATGGAGCCTATAAAGAAGTGAATGGATTAAAAATAGAAAATTCAGAAAATCTTACAGTTAATATAAAAGAAATAAATACAACATTAAAAAAGAAAACGGGAGGAGCAACTGGCATTATTTGGGGAAAAGGATTGGAGAATATTGGAACTAAAAATGAAGTTTATATGTCAGATGGGCTGAAAATAAATGTTACTACAGGAGAATTAGGTGGAAATGCAACAACTCTTGTTGGGGTTACTAATCAAGGAAAATTAACTTTAGGAGAAAACACTAAAATAAATGTTCTAATAAATACAAAAGAAGTTGGCTCATCTTCAACAGCTTATGGTGCAGAACTTAAGTACAGCTCTTCAACTTATTTTGGAAAAGGAAGCGAGATAAATGTTTCTAATTCAACAGGAATTGCAGTGGGAATTTCTGTTGATTCTACTGGATTTTCTAATAAAAGTAATGTTTTTATTGGAGATGATGTAAAAATTAGAGCAGAAGTAAGAGAGGCAAAAAGTGAAATTAAAAATGGTCATTGGGCACTGGGAATTTATCAGTTGTTGGGAGATACAATAACAATTGGAAATGGGTTAATATTGGAAACAGAAATAACTCTTTCTAGTGGAGTATCAGGGCAATCTTATGCAGTTTATAATATGGCGAATGGAAAAATAAATATAGGAAATAATGCAGCAATAAGTGCAAAAGGAACAAATGCTAGTTCTGTAATGGGTTTGAATAATAATAGTGGAAAAATGAATATAGGAAAAAATTCTCAAATAAGTGCGGAAGGAACAGATGCAAGTAAAGTATATACAGTATGTAATGATGGTTTATCTTCAGAGGTAACAATAGAAGATGGAGGAACTATAACAGCTATAGGGGAAAATACAGGTTTTGTAATGGGGTTGTATAATAGTGGAAAAATGAATATAGGGAATGGAGTAAAAATAATTTCAATACTTAATTCAGAAAAGGAAAAAGATAATGTATATGGAGCTTATAATACTAAAGGGTCAAAATTGGATATAGGAAATGGAGTAAAAATATCTTCAACTATCAATTCAAAAGAACAAAAGAATTCTGCTTATTCAGTATATAATATAGAAAATTCAATATTAAATATAGGAAAAAATTCTCAAATAAGTGCAGAAGGGACCGATACAAGGCAAATATCAGCGGTATATAATGATGGTTTATCTTCAGAGGTAACAATAAAAGATGGAGGAACTATAACAGCTATAGGGGAAAATATCGTATTTATAATGGGATTGTATAATAATAATGGTGGAAAGATGAATATAGGAAATGGAGTAAAAATAATTTCAATACTTAATTCAGAAAAGGAAAAAGATAATGTGTATGGAGTTTATAATACCAAGGATTCAAAATTAAACATAGGAGATGGAGTAAAAATATTTTCAACTATCAATTCAAAAGAACAAAAAAATTATGCTTATTCAGTGTATAATAAAGGAGATTCAATATTAAATATAGGAAAAAATTCTGAAATAAGTGTAGCAGGAAAAGATACCAATCAAATAAGAGCAGTACATAATGATGGTTCATCTTCAGAGGTAACAATAGAAGATGGAAGTATAATAACAGCCATAGGGGAAAATACTAGTTTTGTAATAGGAGTATCTAATAAAACAGGTTCTATAAAACTTAATGGAGGAACTAGCATATATTCAGATGGATATGCAGTATATAATGATAATGGAAATGTATCAATAACTGATGAAGGATACAACAAAAAAATTCAAGGACTTATATTTTCAACAAAAGCTGGCTCTATAACTGATATCTTGTTAGATACTGAGGATTCGTATTTAGAAGGAAGATCCGTTCAAGAAAATGGGGGTGTATTTAATTTAGGATTAAAAAATAATGCAGTTTGGTATATTCCACAAGATAGTACAGTAACAAATTTTAATATAGAAAATGGGATAGTGGATATGGCACAGAATTATAAAGGGGAAACTATCAATGGAAAACAAACATTATCAATTGATAATACAACAGGTGAGGGAGGAAAATATATCCTAGATATCTCTCCAGAAGACAAAGACCAAACTGGGAATAAAACAGATTATATCTATATAAAAAAGGCAGATACATCACAAAAAAACTATGTACAGGCAGGGAAAACTTCTATTAGTGATTTGGTAAATCATAATTTTTCAAATAAAGAAAATTCTTCTATCATGATAGCTGCTTCTGATAAAAATGTAACATTTGAAGGAAGTGAATTTTCTGATATATCAAATATATATAATTATACACTGTCAATTGAAGAAAATGTACACGGGGATGGTGAAAATAACAAAGAAAATGAAAATAATTGGTATGTAACTGGAATAAGTAAAAAAGAAGGAGAAGTAGTTGAAAAAGTAGAAGAAGATCTTACTTTGAACTACATGAATGCTGCATTATCACGTTTAGAATTAGATACTATTCATAAAAGACTTGGAGAAATACGTGATTATACCTCTGAAAATGGAGTATGGGCAAGAATAGTATCTGGGAAAATGGAACATGATAAATCATCTGGAAAATTTAAGAATGACTATAATATGCTTCAAGTAGGATATGATAAAAGAAAAGAAACAGAAAAAGGAAGTGTATTTACTGGATTTGCAGTACATAAAAGAGATGGAAAGGCAGACTTTAGAAACGGTGATGGAAAAAATCATAATATGGGAATTTCTATGTATAAATCATTTGCATATAATGATAATAGCTATACAGATATAATTTTTAAATACAGCTATCTTGATAATGATTATAAGAATTATACTGAAAATAATCAAAAACTGGAAGCAGATTATAATACTTGGGGTGGAAGTCTTAGCTTAGAGCATGGGAAAAAATATGAAAATAATGCTTGGTATGTAACTCCACATGTACAAATGAATTATACATATGTAAAAGGTGCTGATTATTCAATGAACAGTGGAGTAAGAGTAGAACAAAGAGATATAAAAAGTGTAATAGGAAGAGCAGGAATATATACAGGGCATGATTTTAATAAGAGCAGCCATTTTATAAAAGTAGGAGTATTACATGAATTTGCAGGAGAATATGGTGCTAAAATAACTGGAGAAGATGCAAGTATAAATAAGAGATACAGTGGAAGAGATACATGGATAGAGATAGGAATAGGCGGACAGTTTAGAGTTGGAAAAACAGGAACTACACATTTATATTATGATTTAGAAAAAACATTTGGAAGTGACTTTGAAACAAACTGGCAGGCAAGTATAGGAATAAGAATTAGATTTTAAGTAAAAAATATTTTGAATATTATTATATTAAGAAAACTTTTTATCACTGAATGAAAAAATATACTACACCCAAAGTTCTAGATAACTAAGATTTTGGGTGTAGTTTTTTATATCTGGACTGACAAAAGAATGGAGAATAGAAATTTATAATTTTTTTTAAGAATCTATATATTTGATAATTGATTTATAATATATTGCAGCTGAGAATATCTTTAACTATTTGTTCTTTAGTAATTCCATTTTCTTTTAGAATTTCATCTACATCATATCTGTCAATAAATTCTTTTTTGAAACCATAATTTTTAACTTTAATATCTGATGTTCCATAGAAGGCTGATACTTTTTCTCCAAATCCCCCATTTAAAATACCATCTTCAAGAGTAATAACCATATCATGATTACTTAATAGATCCTTAAGCATGTCTTTATCTAACCCTGTAATATATCTTGGATTAATCAATGTTGGTATAAATTTTAATTCCTTTTCTATTTCCTTTGATACTTCCTCTCCTAATTGATAAAAATCTCCTAAAGCAAGTATAGCTACTTTATTTCCTTTTATTTCCATTTTATATTTATTGATATTGCTGTAATCAGTATCAATATTCCTGTTATCTGATATAACTCCATTACTTGGGATACGAATTGCCACAGGATATTGAGATTGTTCTATACTCCAATCCAGCATAGCTAGATATTCCTCTTTAGAAGTAGGTGCCAGATAAACAATATTTGGAATGTTTGAAATTAATGGAATATCAAAAATACCTAAATGTGTAACATCATTCATACTGTATATAGATGCACCATTTACTAATATAGTTGCAGGATTATTGTTAATACATAAATCTTGTGATATCTGATCATATGTTCTTTGAATGAAGCTGGAATATGTTGCGAATACTGGTTTGCAGCCATTTTTAGCAATCCCTGAAACCATAGCAACAGCATGTTCCTCAGCAATTCCTACATCTACAAATTGTTTTCCTGCTTCTTTTCTCTTTTCTGCTGTAAATCCAATGTTAGTTGGAACTCCAGCAACAACAGCAGTTACTTTATGATCTTTTTTCATTTTATTTAATAAATAATCTCCAGTTATTGAACTATAGTCTTCGTCAAAGTTTAATGATACATTTCCAGTTTCTATATCAAATGGGAAATTCCAATGCCAATTTTCTTTATTTTCTTCAGCGAATTTATACCCCTTACCTTTTTGAGTATTGATATGAACAACTATTGGATGATCTATATCTTTTACTTTTGAGAATGTTTCAATCAATTTTTCAATATTATTTCCATCGTTCTCATAAATATAGTCTAAGCCCATTGCTTTGAAAAGATTACACTCATGAGTTCCATTGCTTTCTCTTAATTTTTTTAAATTTTTATATAATCCACCATGATTTTCTGCAATAGACATATCATTATCATTGACAACAATAATAAAATTACTGTTTAATTCTCCAGCAAAGTCCAATCCTTCTAATGCTTCTCCACCACTTAGAGAACCATCACCAATTACAGCAATAATATTTTCATTATCATTTTTTAAATCTCTTGCTTTTGCCAGCCCAGAAGCTAAACTTATAGATGTTGAAGTATGACCAATATTAAATATATCATGTTTACTTTCATCAGGATTTGTATAACCTGAAACATCATGAAAATGTTTTTCATACAAATAAGCATCTTTTCTTCCTGTCAGCATTTTGTGTGGATAACTTTGGTGAGACACATCAAATACAAATTTATCTATTGGAGAATTAAAAACATAATGCATAGCAATGATAGCTTCAATCATTCCTAAATTAGGTCCTATATGTCCTCCAGTTTTACTCAGTCTGTTAAGAAGAGCTGTTCTCATTTCATCTGCCAGTTTTTTTAACTCTTCCATATTCATTTTATTTAAATCTTTTGGGTTGTTTATTTTTTCTAAATACATATTCTTCTCCTTACATAATAATATTTAATCTCAAATAAAATATTTCTGATAAGAACTTTTTATGAGATATATTAAGTCTAACATCTGGAGTAGACTCTAGGTCAAGAATTAATTTTTATTTTTTTCTTTATTTTATAAATCACCTTTCAAAATATTGTTTGAAGGGTGATTTAGTCTTTAGTTTAAATTTGTTTTAAAGAAATTGGTTAATTTATCAAATGGAATCATATCAACACGATCATATAAATCTACATGCCCAGCATCAGGAACTACATATAATTCTTTTGGCTCAGCTGCACGTTGATATGCATCTTCACTGAATTCTTTTGAATGAGCTTGTTCACCAGTAATAAATAACATTGGACGAGGAGAGATAGTTTCAATGTCATTAAATGGGTAGAAATTCATAAATTTTATACTGCTTGTAAGTGTAGGGTGTGTTGTTGTTTCAGAAGTGGCTCCTTCAGGGGTAAATTCTCCACGTGAAGTACGATAAAAATCATAAAATTCTCTTTCAATTGGTGATGAATTTTCATCAATTTTATGTACAGTTCCACTGGTATATTCTGTTTTTCCACCATTAAATTCAACATAACGTTGCTCTGCAGCTTCAGCAATAAATTTTTTACGTTGTTCTAATGTTAGAGAATGATTAAGTGCATTACGACTGGCTGATCCCATATCATACATACTTATTGTGGCAATAGCTTTCATACGAGGGTCAATTTTTGCTGCACTGATAGCAAAACTTCCGCTTCCGCAAATACCAAGAGCACCAATTTTATTTTGATCGATAAATGGACGAGTTCCTAGATAATCAACTGCTGCACTGAAATCTTCAGCATAAATATCTGGTGATACAGCATTACGAGGCTGTCCTTCACTTTCACCCCAAAATGATAAATCTATTGCAAGTGTTATAAATCCCTGTTCAGCAAGTTTTTGAGCATATAAATTAGAGGATTGTTCTTTTACTGCCCCCATTGGATGTCCAATAATTATTGCTGAATTTTTAGTGTTCTGATTCATATTTTTAGGAATAAATAAATTACCTGTAACTCCCATTTTATATTGATTTTGAAATGTGACTTTTTGTAGAATTACTTTATCACTTTTATAAAAGTTATCAGCTCCATTAGACATATCTGCACCAAAAATATTACCTGCTCCAGCAGTCATTAAAGTTATTCCAAACACAGCTTTTTTACAAATTAATAATAATGATGATTTTTTCATTTTTAACCTCCTTAAATTTTAATGTTTCTTATCTTGAATAAAGTATATAATAAAAAAATTAAGATAACAAATACTTATATTGGATATCTTAATATGCTTATTTGCTATATTTAAATTTTGATTCAAAGGAGGTGTGGTAAAGAAAATAAAAAAGGCTTTGGCAAATAAATTGTTGCCAAAACCTTAATAATAGTTATAAAAATATTTTAAAATTCTAACTTTTCAAGCTATGTATTTACTTCTCTTTTATTATCCTATTGAACATATTTCAACTTCATTTCCATGTTCTTTGATGATGTCAATTAAATCTTCAGCCTGCATCCATACTGTTGCTGTATTATCATTAGGATGGACACCAATTAAGCCGTTTCCTTTCAAAAAATAATCATCCAAAAACATCTTTACTTTTCTTTCCTCATCATTCAATATTCCCAGTGGTGTCACTGCTCCCGGTATCAAGTGCATGATTTCTTTTAGTTCATCTTCCGAAGCGAAACTTAGTGGTCTTGTTTGATTTTCTTTTCGAAATTCTTTTAAGTTTACTCTTTTATCACCTTTTACAGTAATTAGATAATAGTTTTTCTTCTTATCATCTCTGACAAATAAGTTCTTTGCATCTGCTTCAGGATATGGAATATCAATTTGTGATAATTCTTCCATATTGAAAACAGCTTGGTGCTCTGTTGCTTCATATTGTATATTTTTATCATTTAGGAAATTATATAACTCTTGCTTATACATTATTAGTCACCTCTGCAAATTTCAATTTGTCGATTATACCTTTTCATTAAAGGTAAATTGAATAATCACATTATACTGTATTTGTTCATTTCAGGCAATGAAAAGTTTGTCCATTCTGTATGCTTCATTCTACAGCAACTTTATAGTATGACCTGCATGATTAATGTATAAAATTTAAATATTTTTCCCCATATTGTAAGCTTCATTTAAGGTATCTGGAAAATTTTTAATAGTTCCAGCAGCATCAGTACCTAGTCCTTTTACTACACCTTTTAAACTTGTTTTTTCAAAACATTCTATCCAGCCTTGTAATCCTTTGATTGCTCCATCTATAGAACTTTCATTATTGTCTGCTGCTGTTGCCAGAAGATAGATGTCAGCGAATGAGTAATCCGAGGAAAATAAAGGATTTGTTCTGTCTAATAAAGTTTTCATCTGTCCACACATCTCATAAAAATATATTGGAGTAGCAAAAACTATGACATCTGCATAAAGCATTTCTTCTATAATATTATTTGCATCATCTTTTATAATACATTTTTTGGTGGATTGACAAGTTAGACACCCTTTGCAGAAACTGATAGTTTTGTTATAAAGAACTATTTTTTTTACCTGATGTCCAGACTTAAGAGCACCTTTTTCAAATTCATCTGCTAATATATCTGAATTTCCTTTTTTACGTGGACTGGTAGAAATAATCAAAACATTTTTTTTCATATTTTTTCTCCTTAATATGTTTTAAATTTTTTTTATAACTTTTGCAGGAACTCCGCCAGCAAGAACATTTGCAGGAATATCTTTTGTTACTACAGCTCCAGCTGCAATTATTGCATTTTCCCCAATTCTGACTCCTGATACAATAGTTACATTAGCACCTATCCAAACATTTTTTTCTATAATAATTGGAGCAGGGTATGTGGTGTTTCTATTTTCAGCAGCAAAACCATGATTAAGAGTTGCTAAAGTTACGTTATGCCCAATAAGTACTCCATCTTCAATAAAAATTCCTCCTTGATCCTGAAAATGACAACAAGTATTTATGAAAACGTTTTTTCCAATATGAATATTTTTTCCACAATCAGTATAAAAAGGTGGAAATATACAAAATGAACTGTCAATAGCTTTTCCTGTTAACTGGGCAAATATTTCTCTGACTTCTTCAGGTGTATGGTAAGAATTATTTAGTCTGGTTGTTAATTTCATAGCTTCATTGCTTAGTTTTACCATAAAAGCATGGATATCTGTATTTGCAGGAATTGGGTTTCTACTATTTACATAATTTAAAAATTCTTCAACATTCATTTATAACCTCCTTATAATAAGACTTTTAACTATAATATTAATTGATTTTATCAATTGTATTAAGTTAATAACTTGGGTTGAACAAAATAAAAATTTTCATTTATTTATTTTTATGTTAATTTATGACTTTATTATATAGCAGAAATAATTCAATATCAAATACCTATATTAAATACTTATTCATGCTTGATAAGCATATATTTTTATATAAAATTGGAATATTTAGATAAAGATAAAAATTCTTTATCCAGAAGAATATAAAATTTTACTAACTTAAATTGATAAAGAGTGAAAAAAGATTTGAAATGAAATTTTTAAGTATATAGAGTATTTTCGAACTTTTTTCAGACATGATTTTATTTACTGTTCTATTTTATATATATTGATTACGAGATATATTCAACTCAAATTAAAAATGTATTTTAAAGGAACGACATATTTTTCATCGTATTATGTATGTAATATTAAAAGAGCTATTTTAAGGTGTTTAATTGCTGGCTGACTTTAAATTTTTTATATCAGCTTTAATATATAGAAAATACGAGGTGATTGTAATAATGTCAAAAAAATTTATAAGGAAAAAAGAGTTGAAAAAGAAAGTATTATATCCACTGCTTACAATGAGTGTAATGTCTATTTGTATATCTAGTGGAAATATCTGGGCAAGTGAGGTTAAAAATGTTGTGGGAACAGTCAATGAATCTTCTTCTATTGGAACAGGTCCAGTAAATGCGAATGATAACTGGACAGTGACTATTGGTGATGGGACTACTCCAACAAAAGTTACACAGAATGGTGGTACAGTAATTAGTTTGAATAATGATGGCAATATCACAGTTAAAGCTAATGCCACTGTAGAGGGAAACAATAATTCCAGTGGTGGTGGTCATTTTAATAGTGGACCCAATGTCATTGAGTTTAATAGCAACTCCAAATTGACTATCGAGGCTGGAGGTACTGTACAGCAACTAGGATCCACTAACAATGGTGAAGCTATTAATGCCCATGGATTTGGAAATACTATTACCAATAATGGTACTATTCACAGCAACAATGGAGCAGCTTTATGGTTTCAAGATACCTCTGTCTCTGGGGCAGATGCTGATAGAAATAAGGTTATAAATTATGGAACTATTTCAACAAGCAAAGGTGATGGATACAATGTTTTTGGTAGCAGTCGTAGTGGTGGTGGTCCTGGTTTAGTGTTTGAAAATTATGGAACTGTTAAGGGGTCACTACAATTTGGTAATGGTAATGACAGTTTGCTTTTTGGGCCTGGGTCACAGATTACTGGTAACGTTGATGGAGGTAAAGGAACAAATGATCTCACTCTGGATGCCAATTTAGGAGAGTCAGCTACATTGGCTGGTTCGGTTTTGAACTTTTCAACCATTACTAAGAAAGGAGAGGGTTCGTGGGCTATTCTTGGAGGTGTTCCAGCAGTTTCTGGGGATATTCATCCATCATCACCTATTAATGGTTCGTTGAAAGGGGTAAATTCTCTGGCTGTTGAAAATGGTCTGTTATCCCTAGTGGGAGCTAACTCAGAGTTTAATGGAACTATCAGGATTGATGTTTATGGTGTATTAAGTGTTCAAGCTCAGGGGATAAATGGAAATACAAATATGACAAACAATGGTAAGCTGGTTTTTGACCAACCTATTGATGACAGTTACACTGGAAGTGCTATAAGTGGAACTGGGCAGGTTGTTAAAAGTGGAACTGGTTCTTTGACCATGAATTCCAGCAGTGATAATACCTACAGTGGAGGAACTCTGATCAATGAGGGGGTTCTGGTTATAGATAAGGATAGTGATCTTGGAAATGCATCTGGCAGCATCATACTTGGTACGGGCAATATAGGAGGAACTACTAATGGGACATTGCGTTTTGATGCCAATTTTAATCTGGAATCTACTCGGGCAATTACTTTGATGGAAGGTGGAGGAACTATTGACACTCAAACATATGATACAAGTATTATGCAAAATATTACAGGAAATGGAGCTTTGACAAAAACTGGTTCAGGTAGTTTGACTTTGAGTGGTATGAATAGTTATAGTGGAGGAACTGTTCTTGAACAAGGTACATTAGGTATTAATTCTGATTCAGCTTTGGGAAATGCCAGCAGCCGTCTAGTAATGTACAATACTACAACACTTCAACTTGATGGAGATGTTAACTCAAGGCGGACAGTCACTTTGGCTGGAGGACCATCGAGTACTATGACAATCAATACACAAGGAAATAATGGTGTTTTTAGTGGGAATATAGATGGACGTGGAGGTTTAGTGAAAAGCGGCTCTGGTATGCTGACTTTGTATGGAAATAATCTGTATCAAGGTGATACCGTTCTTGAAGAAGGAGTATTAAGTATTAATTCTGATTCAGCTTTGGGAAATAGCAACAGTCATCTGGTAATGTATGATACCACAACACTTCAACTTGATGGAGATGTTAACTCAAGGCGGACAGTCACTTTGGCTGGAGGACCATCGAGTACTATGACAATCAATACCCAAGGAAATAATGGTGTTTTTAGTGGAAATATAGATGGACATGGAGGTTTAGTAAAAACTGGTTCTGGCATGCTGACTTTGTATGGAAACAATCTATACCAAGGTGGTACACGGGTTGAAAAAGGAATATTAGCTATTAATTCTGATGCCTCTCTTGGAGGAGATGTTGGCTCACTTGAGTTGTGGGATAACACTACCTTAAAACTTGATGGTAATGTTTCTATGAATTCAAGACCTGTGATTATTGGGGATAGTGGCAGTACAGTGCCACAATCAGTAACTATTGACACACAAGAATATACAGGACTTATTTCACAAAATATTGGACAGAGTATAGGGGGAGATACTAGATTAGTCAAAACTGGTACTGGTATATTAGGGTTATATGGTAATAATACATATAGTGGAGATACAATGGTGAAAAATGGTACAGTGGCAGTAATATCATCTTTTGGTTTAGGAAAAGGGGATGTGTATCTGGGTGATTATGAGGGAAATGATAATACACAAGGTGTCTTACGTGCTGATGCAGATATTGATTTCAGAAATTCAGGACAGTCTATTTTTTTAAATAAAGGTGGGGGAGCAATCAATACTAATGGTAATATTGTCATATTAGGAGAGAATACTATCAAAGATAGTACTTTGGGAGTTGCTCCCAATACTGGAGGAGATTTGCATAAAACTGGTGCAGGAGTATTGACATTACTCAATAATCAGTATTATTCCAGTCATACTTTTATTGATCAAGGAATTCTGCGTTTAGATGCTGTTGATTCAAATACACCTATGAGCAATTCCAAAGGATTATTGAATACTTCAGAAGTGACTGTTGCAGCTGGAGCACGATTGGAAGGGCAGGGTATTGTGGGAAATTCTATGAATGCACAGCTTAATAATCCAGATGCTCCAAGGACTTCTAGTGTCACTACTATTATTAACAATGGTACCATTGCTCCAGGTCTTGAGCGTTTTAATAATACCTTTGATAATACGAATTCTGAGTTTGTGCCTCTGACTTTGGCAGGTAATTACAGAGCTGAAAAGGGTGCTGCAGTAGAGATTCATACTGAACTTCTGGATGATAAGTCCAATCATGGGTCATTAACTATTGATGGTGTGATTGATTCTGCTTCAGACAAAAATGGAACTGGTGTAGTTGTTATTCATCAGGGTGGGGATGGTGCCACAACAAATCATGGGATCGAGATAATTCGTCTGCGTGGTAATGGTTCTGGAGTCAGTCAGGCAGATTTAGTTAATCAGCTTAATGAAAATTTCCATCTTGTTTCAGATTTTAAGACAGCTAAAGGGCAGAATGCAGTTGTAGCTGGAGCTTACAGCTATGTTATGGAGAGTGATGTAGATTGGTATGATAATCCAGCTAATCAGGCAGGACTTTTCTTGCGTAACCCTAATAAAAGTGATGGGACTCCAGTACTCCATCCAGCAACACCACTTTATGAATCATATTCATTGATTTTAGGAACTCTTAATAAGTTGCCTACATTGGAGCAGCGGGTTGGTCATCGTCCTTGGTTGAAGGATAAAAGTGGACAGGAAGCAGACTATGACAGAGGTGAATCTGGTATTTATCCAAGAAATGTCTGGATGCGTGTTGAAGGAATGAAAGGTTATTATAAACCAGATTTAGATTCTGATAAAGGCAGTGAAAGTTCTTATAGGTTGCGTTTCAGCAGAATTAATGTTGGAATGGACATACCTATCTATGAAAATGATGAAGGTTCTCGTCTATTTGCTGGAATCAATGGTAATATGAGTAAAGCTTGGTCTGATATAGACTCACCACATGGTAATGGAGATATCACCACTACTGGACATGGATTTGGAACTACTCTGACTTGGTACAATCATAATGGTTTTTATACTGATGCTCAAGCTTGGTATAATTGGTTTAAAAGTGATATCGATTCTGATACAATTACTTCAAGCTCACATCAGGTAAAAGAAAATCATGCTACAGGTTATGCATTAAGTCTTGAAATAGGACGTATTCTTAATCTTGACGAGCACTGGTCACTTACACCTCAAGCTCAAATTGCTTACTCACGAGTGAATTTTGATAATTTTACTGATATCCAAAACAGTAAAATTATAAATGAAAAAGATTATACTGGACTAGAAGGAAGACTTGGACTAGCTCTTAACTATGAAAAGAGTCATCTGAATACTGCTGGTAAAGTCAGTCGTAACAAAATATATTTATTAGGAAATATTCGTCATGAGTTTAAAGGAGATTCAACCATAAGTATTTCAGGTGTAGAGTATGAGAGTAGGTTGAACAATACTTGGGTAAGTCTGGGTGTTGGGGGATCACATAATTGGAATGAGGACAGATATTCTGTATATGGTGAAGTGAATTTAGCCAGCAGCACAAAAAAATTCGGTGAAGAATATGAATTGGTTGGAGAGATAGGTCTGCGTATAGCTTTTTAGATTTTAATAGTTGAGAAAAGTGTAAAAAATAAGAAAAAAAGAAATTTTGAATAATGAATAGTATAAATGTTACTATAAAGAATTTAATTGAGATATTTGATAAAAAAGCAGAGAATTATTTTTTCTGCTTTTTTTTTAATTTGAACCTAAAAATGATGTCATAGAAAAATTTTTGGGATAAAATTTTTTAATAGAGAAATTCAATCAATTTCAGTATTTGGAAGTGTATAAAAGTCTTTATAAAATAAAATCAATTGAAAAAAAATAAAAAATGTGTTTATATATAATAAAATTGTGTAAAATAAAATCGTTTTATATCAAAAGGAGATAAAAATGGAAAAAAATAGAGTGATACAGGAATATGTTCCTGGGAAACAGGTGACTTTAGCACATTTGATAGCTCATCCAGACAAAGATATTTGTAAAAAAATAGGATTGAATACAGAAACTACACAAGCGATAGGAATACTAACAATTACTCCAGGAGAGGCAGCTATAATAGCGGCAGATATAGCTACAAAATCTGGAAATATAGAGATAGGATTTTTAGATAGATTCAGTGGCACTTTAGTAATAAATGGTGATGTATCAAGCATAGAGAGTTCACTAAAGAGCGTTATTGACTTTCTTGCTGTAACATTAAAATTTTCTGCATCTGAAATGACAAGGTCGTGATATTTTATGAAGATGATGCTGGTAGGAAAAACAGGAAGTGGAAAAACTACCCTTGCACAGAGAATTAATGGAGTGGATATAAATTATAAAAAAACACAAATGATATCATTTGAGGAGAATATTATTGATACTCCAGGAGAATATATTGAAAATAAATATTACTATAAAGCCTTAACAGTAACAGCAAGTAATGCTGACATAATAGCATTTGTCCAATCAGCCTTAGATGAAGATACACTCTTTCCACCTAAATTTTCTACTATGTTCGCAGGAAAAATTATAATAGGAATAATAACTAAAAAGGATCTCCAGTTTGACAGCAGCAATGCAGAAAATTTTTTAAAATGTGCAGGAGCAGAGGAAATATATTATATAGGACTAAATGACAAAAATGAAATTATGAGACTTAAAGAAAGGTTGGGTATAGGGGATGAAAGTAAGAATAGTAATAGCTGAAGATGAAACATTGACAAGAATGGATATTGCAGAGATGCTTAATGAAAATGGGTATGAAGTAGTGGGAGAGGCTTCAGATGGGTTGGAAGCTTTGAAAATATGTCGTGAAAAAAAACCAGATATTTTATTGCTGGATGTAAAAATGCCTTTGATGGATGGTCTTCAAACAGCAAAAGTTCTTAACGAAGAAGGATTTTCTGGTTGTATTATTATGCTGACAGCATATAATATCAAAGAATATATTCATGAGGCAACAGAAAGTTCTGTGATGGGATATTTAATAAAGCCTATAGATGAAGAAATATTTCTTTCAAGAATGGAAATGATTTATAGTACATATATGAGACTTTTAAGATTTAAAGACGAAGCTGAAGGAGCGAAACAAAAATTAGAAGAACGAAAAAAAATAGAAAAAGCTAAAGGAATATTAATGAAAAATAAGAATATTTCTGAGAATGAGGCTTATCAAGAAATGAGAAATATAAGTATGAAGAAAAGAATAGCTTTAATTGATTTGGCTGAAATAATAATATTGACAGGTGGAATATTGATATGATAAAAAATTACTGTAAAATGTGTTCAACATTGACAGCTTCAGATATTGAAAAAATAGAAAGAGTATCTGAAACTGTATCTATACTCAGCAATATACTTAATATGGATGTATTTTTAGATTGTCCTACAAAAGATAAAGATAATGCTGTTGTTGTGTATCATGCAAGGCCTGAAACAAACAGTCTTTATTCAAAAAACATAGATGGGGAAATGGCGCATTCATCAAAAGAACCAGCAGTTTTTCGAACTTTTTTAACAGGATTGCCTTCTAAAAACTATAAAGCTATTACTCAGGAAGAACAACATGTATTTCAAAATATAATGCCTGTTTTCAATGAACTTAAAGAAGTTATAGGAGTTATAATTGTAGAATATAGAGAGAGTCAGGAACATGAGTTTAATTCTGATCTTTTTAATTTTACAGCGACAAAACTTATTAGAGATATAGATATTTCAAGAAGTAGAATACCAGAATTTGTAAAGGATGGTATAGTAGTATTTAATCAAGATGGAATAGTGACATATATAAATAAAATAGCTGAAAAAATATATGCCTCTTTGGGATTTTCAAAATCAATTGTAGGAGAACAGTTTGAAAATATAGCTCTTACAAAAACGAGCATTCAGGAAATTTTAAAGCAAAAAACAGATAAAACCATAGAAATTACTATTTCAAATATAATTTTAGCAATAGCTTATTTTATTACATCTCTGGAGGAAGATAATTACAGTATAGTAATGGTAATCAGAGATATAACAAAAGAAAAGAACAATGAACAGGAGATTTTATTAAAATCAGTGGTGATAAAAGAGATTCATCATAGGGTAAAAAATAATCTTCAAACAATTGCAAGTCTTTTAAGAATACAGAAAAGACGTGTGGAAAATGATGAAACTAAAAAAATATTAGATGAAACAATAAGTCGGATATTAAGCATAGCTGTAACACATGAAGTACTATCTGAAAATGGAATGGATAGTCTTAATATAAAAACAATATTACAGTTATTATATAAAAATTCTTTCGAAAATACTATTGACAAAACAAAAAAAATAGAGTTTAATATGATAGGAGATGACTTTATCATTAGTTCAGATAAAGCAACATCAGTAGCTTTAGTAATAAATGAACTTATTCAGAATGCAATACATTATGCTTTTCACAACAGAGTAGAAGGAAAAATTGATGTTATTATAGAAAAGAAAACCTTTTTTTCTAAAATAACAATTTCTGACAATGGAGTTGGAATGGATGCAAAAAAATACAGAGAAAACAGTTTAGGACTCATGATAGTGGAAAAGCTTGTTACTGATAAACTGGAAGGAAATTTTGAACTAAAAAGTAAAATTAATGAAGGAACTACAATAGAATTTGAAATAAAAAATAATTAATACACAAGGTTGTGTATTCAAAAAGGCAATGAAGCCAAAGAGATAGGTTATCCTATTTTTCTTTGGCTTTTTTTATTTTCATTTTTCAGGAGGAAGTTGATGAAAGAAGAAATCATCAGTGTAGGAATAGATATCGGAACTTCAACTACTCAGCTAGTATTTACCAGAATTACATTGGAAAATATAGCTTCTGGAGCAAGAGTTCCACAAATAAAAATTATATCTAAAGATGTATTTTACAGAAGTGAAATATATTTCACGCCTCTTTTGAGTCAGACTGAAATAGATGCTGAAAAAGTTAAGCAGATAATACAGGATGAATACCGAAAGGCAGGAGTATTTATCAAGGATGTTTCTACAGGAGCGGTAATAATAACTGGAGAAACAGCAAGAAAATCCAATGCTAAAGAGGTTCTTAATGCTTTAAGCGGAATGGCAGGAGATTTTGTAGTAGCAACAGCAGGACCTGACTTAGAAAGTGTAATAGCTGGAAAAGGAGCAGGAGCAATGGATTATTCTGAAAAGAATAATACCACAGTCTATAATCTGGATATAGGTGGAGGAACAACTAATATAGCTTTATTTAAAAATGGAGAAGTGATAGATACTACCTGTATGGATATAGGTGGAAGACTTATAAAGTTTAAGGATAATTCATTGGAAATAACATATATTTTCAAAAAATTTGAAAAATTGATTGATGATATGAAACTTCAGACGCTGAAAGTAGGGAAAAGGGCTGATAAAGAAGAGATAAAAAAATTATGCAGAAAGCTGGGAGAAATACTTTTGAGCTCTGTAGGAGCAGTACCTAAGGATGATAGTTATAAATATCTTATTACTGATAAGGATTTTAGAGGAGAGGGAGAATTAAAATTTGTAAATTTTTCAGGTGGTGTGGCAGATTTTATATATAATCAATATTCTGGAGATGAATTTAGGTATGGAGATATAGGTATCATTTTAGGGAAAGAAATACTTAAGATTTTTAAAGAAAAAAATATCAATATTATAAAAAGTAGAGAAACAATAGGAGCAACAGTAGTAGGAGCAGGATCTCATACAACTGAAATCAGTGGAAGTACAATAACATATACAGATGATATTTTTCCACTTAAAAATATACCAGTATTAAAAATTGCTCAAAGTGATGAAAAAGAAATAGAAAGTTTTAAAATGAATTTGCGAAAAAAAAGAGAATGGTTCAAGGTTGAAGATGGAATTCAAGAGGTAGCTATAGGTCTTACAGGAAAAACCAATATGAAATACAGAGAAATATTAGAACTGGCAGATGGAATTTATGATGTTTTCACAAATGCAGACAGATTAATACTGGTAATAGAAAATGATATAGGAAAGGCTCTTGGACAGGCACTTTCACTAAAATATGGCAATAAAGTTCCAATTATCTGCATAGATAGTATCAAAGTAGCAGATGGAGATTTTATTGATATAGGCAGACCATTAGGAAGCGGAAGTGTGCTTCCTGTTATAGTAAAAACTTTAGTATTAAGTAGTTATCAATAGGTGGGGTGAATATTAATGAGATTAGAAGCGAGACTTTTTGGTCAAGATTACAAATTCGATTCTTTGATGGATGTAATGGCCAAAGCAAATGAACAAAAGTCTGGAGATGAACTGGCTGGAATAGCAGCAAGGTCAATGAAGGAAAGAGTAGCAGCAAAAGAAGTTCTTTCAAACATTCAGCTGAAAGATTTAAAGGAAAATCCAGCAGTACCTTATGAAGAGGATGAAGTAACAAGAATAATTATTGATAGTTTAAATCTGAAAATTTATGATGAAATCAAAGAGTGGACTGTTGGTGAGTTAAGAGAATGGCTTTTGAGTGATGAAGTAGGAGATACTGAAATCAAGTGGATTAGAAGAGGACTTACTTCTGAGATGATTGCAGCAGTAGCAAAGCTTATGTCAAACCTCGATTTGATTAAGGCTGCAAGAAAAATGATAGTTACAGCTCATTGTAATACAACAATTGGAGGAGAGGGAATATTGGCTGCAAGATTACAGCCAAATCATACTACTGACGACCCAGATGGGATAATGATTTCTCTTCTTGAAGGTCTTACTTATGGAGTAGGAGATGCTGTTATAGGTCTTAATCCAGTTGATGATACAGTTGACAGTGTAATAAGAGTTCTGGAAAGATTCCATGAAATTAAAGAAAAATATCAGATACCAACACAAACTTGTGTTTTGGCTCATGTAACTACACAGATGGAAGCTATTAGAAGAGGAGCACCAACTGATTTAATTTTCCAAAGTATAGCGGGGTCACAAAAATCAAATGAAGCATTTGGAATTACAGGGGATATGATTGAAGAGGCTAGATTACTTGCATTGAGAGAAGGAACAGGAGCAGGACCAAATGTTATGTATTTTGAAACAGGACAAGGCTCTGAACTTTCTTCAGATGGGCATCATGGAGTAGATCAAGTAACTATGGAAGCAAGATGTTATGGATTTGCTAAAAAATTCTCTCCATTCATGGTAAATACAGTTGTTGGATTTATAGGTCCAGAATATCTGTATGACAGTAAACAGGTAATAAGAGCAGGACTTGAAGATCATTTCATGGGAAAACTGCATGGAATACCAATGGGAGTAGATGTTTGCTATACAAATCATATGAAGGCAGATCAAAATGATATTGAATGTTTGTCAGTTTTACTGACAGCGGCAGGATGTAACTATTTCATTGGAGTTCCAGCAGGAGATGATATTATGCTTAACTACCAATGTACAGGGTATCATGATATTCAAACTTTAAGAGAGACATTGGGAGTAAAACCAATAAAAGAGTTTGATGAATGGTTAGAAAAAATGGGAATAAGAAAAAATGGAAAACTTACAGAAATAGCAGGAGATGCATCAATATTTTTAAAGTAGGAGGATAAAATGGTTTCTGAAAAAGATTTAAAGGAAATAATTTCACAGGTTCTGAAAGAGATGGGAACTGAGAATAAAATTAGAGAAAAAGAAGCAGAGCAAACAGAAAGTGATCTTCAAGATATTACTAAAATAGATCTTAGAGATGTAATTGAACTAAAAAATCCTGCAAATAAAGCTGAATTGATGAAATATAAAAAGAAAACTCCAGCAAGAATAGGAATATCAAGAGCAGGGACTAGATATACAACAAATACAATGCTGAGATTCAGAGCAGACCATGCTTCAGCAGTAGATGCAGTATATACAGATGTTTCAGAAGAATTTCTGAATGCAAATAATCTTTTTACAGTACAGACTAAATGTCATTCAAAAGATGAATATATGACAAGACCAGATTTAGGAAGAAGATTGAATGAAGAATCAATAAATATTCTTAAAGAAAAAGCTAAAAAATCTCCAAAAGTAGAAATTTTTGTATCTGATGGGCTTAGTTCTACAGCTATTGAAGCAAATGTAGAAGATACACTTCCAGCTATAATCAATGGATTAAAATCTTATGGAATAGAAGCAGGAACACCATTTTTTCTAAAATATGGAAGAGTAGGAGCTGCTGATGAAGTATCAGAAATACTGGATGCAGAAGTGACTTGTGTACTTATCGGAGAAAGACCTGGACTGGCAACTTCAGAAAGTATGAGTGCTTATATCACTTATAAAGGATATATGGGAATTCCTGAATCAAAAAGAACAGTAGTTTCAAATATTCATAAGAATGGAACACCAGCTTCTGAAGCTGGAGCACATATAGCTCACATAATCAAAAAAATATTAGATGCTAAGGCAAGCGGACAAGACTTAAAACTTTAATTTGTGGAGGGAAAAATGATTAATGATCCTTTAAAACCAAATGTATTAGGGGTAAAACTTATTCCTAATGTAGATGACAAAATGGCAGAAGAATTAAATTTACCAGCAGGATATAAAAGTATTGGAATAGTAACAGCAGACTGTGATGATGTTACATATACAGCACTGGATCAGGCTACAAAAATGGCAGAAGTAACAGTGGTATATGGAAAATCTTTTTATGGAGGAGCTGCAAATGCCAATACAAAACTGGCTGGAGAGGTAATTGGAATAATAGCTGGACCTACACCAGCAGAAGTGAGAAGCGGATTGAATGCAATAGTGGATTTTATAGAAAACGAAGCATCTTTCTATAGTGCAAATGAAGATGATACAATAGCATACTATGCTCACTGTGTATCAAGAACAGGAAGCTATCTTTCTAAGACAGCTGGTGTGGAGGAAGGAGAAGCACTAGCTTATCTAATAGCTCCCCCAATTGAAGCTATGTATGCTTTAGATGCAGCGTTAAAAGCAGCAGATGTTACTCTTACAGCTTTTTTTGGACCACCTTCTGAAACAAACTTTGGTGGAGGACTTCTTACAGGAAGTCAGTCAGCTTGCAAAGCAGCTTGTGAAGCTTTTGCTGATGCAGTAAAGTTTGTTGCTCAGAATCCTACAAAATATTAAGGAGTAAAATATGAAGGCTTTGGGAATGATAGAAACTATTGGACTGGTAGGAGCTATTGAAGCAGCAGATACAGCTTTAAAAACAGCTGAAGTAGAAATAGTAAACAGGCATATTGTAAAAGGTGGTATTGTTACTGTTGAACTTAGTGGAGATGTAGGAGCTATAAAAGTTGCTGTAGAAGCAGGAACAGAAGCAGCTAAAAAGTTAGGAGTCTTTGTAAGCAGCCATGTAATAGCAAGACCTGATGAGATGGTTTCTAAAATGATAGAGGAAAATAGTATAACTACTGTTGAAAATATTAATGAAGAAATAACAGAAGTTATAGAGAAAAAAGATTCAGAAATAGAAGAAATAAAAATAGAAGCACAAGAAGAAGTCAAGATTGAAGAAACAGAAATAATTGAAAAATCAGTTGATACTTTAGCAGAAAAACCAATGATAAAAGAAAATAAATCTAAAAGAAAATAAGGAGTTGATTTGAATGGCAACATTAAACGCATTAGGAATGATAGAAACTAGAGGATTAGTAGCAGCAATTGAAGCAGCAGATGCAATGGTAAAAGCAGCAAATGTAACATTAGTAGGAAAAGAAATGGTAGGAGGAGGACTTGTGAGTGTCCTTGTAAGAGGAGATGTAGGAGCAGTAAAGGCAGCTACTGATGCAGGTGCAGCAGCAGCTGACAGAATAGGAGAATTAATCTCTGTTCATGTAATACCTAGACCTCACTCAGAAGTTGAGATCATATTACCAAAATCTTCAAAATAATTCTGATAGGAGGCTGGCTGCTTCAGTTAGCCTCCTATATTAAAAAAGAGGTTCTATGAAAACTATTGGGATAGCAGAATTCAACAATATTCCAGAAGGACTAAAAAATCTGGATATGGTTTTAAAAAAAGCAAATGTGACTATATATAAAGCTGGGGTTACATGCCCTGGAAAATATTATTTTATTGTTTATGGGGAAAATGAAGATGTGAAAAGTGCTTTTCAAGAAGTTGCTGGTGAAATAAAATTTGAGATTATTTCTGGTGTTTCTAATAAAATAATAGAAATATTAGAAAAGAGAGCTAAAAAAGAATTAGGAAGTTCTATGGGAATAATAGAATTTTTTACAATATCTGAAAGTGTAAAAGCACTGGATATGATTTTAAAAAGCAATGCAGTAGAAACTTTGAAGCTTATATTAGGAAATGGAATAGCAGGGAAGAGCTATTTTGTTATCACAGGAGATATCAGCTCTGTAACAGAAGCAGTTAATTCCATTGATGAAAAAATAAGATATAGAGAGAAATCTCTGATTAATAATCCAGACAAGAATATAATTAAGTTTATTTGATATAGAAGGAGATACATATGGATAAAGATTTATTATCAATTCAACAGGTGAGAGATTTGTTAAAAGCAGCAAAAACTGCTCAGGCTATATATGCAGAATTTACTCAGGAACAGGTAGATAAAGTAGTAGAAGCTATGTCTATGGAAGTGAGAAAATATGCTGAAAAACTTGCTAAAATGGCTAATGAAGAAACTGGTTTTGGAAAATGGCAGGATAAAGTAATCAAAAATAAATTTGCTGCTGAAATTGTTTATGAGTCTATAAAAGGGATGAAAACTATTGGAATACTTGGTGAAAAAGATTCTGTCATGGATGTAGCTGTTCCAGTGGGAGTAGTAGCAGGACTTATTCCATCAACTAATCCAACATCTACAGTAATATATAAAACGTTGATAGCTTTAAAAGCAGGAAATGGAATAGTTATAAGTCCACACCCTAATGCAAAAAAATGTATTATTGAAACAGTTGAAATTTTAAGAAAGGCTGCTTATGGAGCAGGGGCACCGGAAGGATTGATAGGGGTAATAGAAATTCCTACAATGGAGGCAACAGCTGAACTTATGAAACATAAAGACACAGCATTGATTCTTGCTACTGGGGGAGAAGCAATGGTAAGAGCAGCATATAGTTCTGGAACTCCAGCTATAGGAGTGGGACCAGGAAATGGGCCAGCATATATAGAAAAAACTGCTGATGTAAAAAAAGCAGTAAAAAGAATAATGGACAGCAAAACTTTTGATAATGGAGTTATATGTGCTTCTGAACAGTCTATTATAGTAGAACCTTCAAATAAACAGGAAGTAATGGATGAATTAAAAAAACAAGGAGGGTATTTTTTAACAGAAGAGCAATCAGAAAAACTTGGTAAATTTATATTGAGAGCAAATGGAACAATGAATCCTCAGATAGTAGGAAAAGATGCTCAGACACTTGCTAAACTGGCAGGGATTGAAATACCAGCAGAAACAAGGGTATTACTTTCTGAACAGTCAACTGTATCAAAGAGTAATCCATATTCAAGAGAAAAATTAACTACAATACTTGCATTCTATACTGCTGAGAATTGGGAGAAAGCTTGTGAAAGAGCTATTGAACTTCTAATGAATGAAGGAAAAGGTCATACAATGATTATTCATACAGAAAATAAGGAGCTTGTAAAGGAATTTGCATTAAAAAAACCAGTATCAAGGCTTCTTATTAATACTCCAGGATCATTAGGTGGAATAGGTGGAAGTACAAATCTGGCTCCTGCTCTAACTCTGGGATGTGGAGCTGTAGGTGGAAGTTCAACTTCTGATAATGTGACACCCATGAATCTTTTGAATATAAGAAAGGTAGGATGGGGAGTAAAAGAACTTGAAGATTTTAGAGAAAAAAAGAATTGCAGTAGTTCATATGATTCTTTAGAAGAAATGAACATAGAGGAGTTAGTGAAAAAAGTCCTTTCTGAAATTGCTAAAGGATAGAGAGGTGTAATTATGGTTTTAACTGAAGATAAGCTAAAAAATCTATATAGAAAAGAAGAGTTTAAAAAGTATGTAGTTGAAAATGGAACTATAATGACTCCATCTGCTAGACAATTTCTTGCAGATAAAGGAATAGAGATAGTGAAAGAAGAGGCTGTTGAAGAGAAAACTGCAGTACAGGAAAAAGTAATAGAAAGAGTTGTAGAGAAAGCAATAACTCCTAAATATATAGGAGTTGCTGGAGAAAGTTATTTTGAAAAACCAGAACATATGACTCAGATATCTGGAAATATACTTGTAAAAAAGAATGATGTAAGAATAATATTTAGAGGAAAACTTGATAGTCTGCAGGCAAAATGGCTGATTCTGCAAAAAGAATTTGAAAACTATGGAAATGAAAAACTTCAGAAAGATATGGAAAGTGTAGCTGTCTTTATAAAAAAGATAGTATCAGCAGAAGTTTTGGATACCGAAATGGAAGAAATTAAAGTACTTGAAGAAACTTTAGATAAAATAAAAGAAATATCTCATAATCCAAAAAAATTCTTTGGAATTGGACATTTATTTGATATTTCAATAAAAAACAGTATATTGGTTTTGAAGCTGAATGAGATGAGAAGTAGTTCAAGAGAGATTGAAATAGCAGGAGTTACTGCTTTTTCAAACGAAAAGGGAATAATTATAAAAAAAGAAATTTTGAAAGCACTGAATAGACTTAGCAGTGTAATATATGTAATGATGTTAAAAGGAGAAAAGGGTGAATATGGAGATAGATAAAATAGTAGAACTTGTAAAAAAACGGTTGGAAAACTATGAAAAAAAAAGAATCCCCATAGAAGCCTCAGGAAGGCATATTCATTTGTCAGAAAAAGATGCAGAACTTCTTTTTGGAAAGGGTTATAAGTTTACAACAGTAAAGGAACTTTCTCAACCAGGACAATTTGCTTGTAAAGAAAGAGTAAGATTGGTAGGACCTAAAGGAGTAATAGAAGGGGTAGTTATTTTAGGTCCTGTAAGAGAAAAAACTCAAGTAGAAATATCTATGACAGATGCAAAAATTTTAGGGATAAAAGGAATGGTAAGATTATCTGGAGATACTAATGAAACTCCAGGAATATTAGTGACTAATCAGGATAAAATATTAAATTTAAGTGAAGGAGTAATAGTAGCTAAAAATCATATTCATATGACACCAGAAGATGCTGAAAGAATGAATGTGAAAGATAAGCAGTTAGTAAAAGTAAAAGTATTCTCTAAAAGACCTTTAATATTTGAAGGGGTTATAATAAGAGTCACAAATAAATCGAAATTCAGTATGCACATAGATTATGATGAAGCCAATGCCTGTTTTTTAGAAAAAGATTCATATGGAGTTATTTATGAATGAACATGAATTAATAGAGATAATCAAAAGAGAGATAGAGAAATATTATTTAAAATCAGAAATAAAAAATGAAATAAATTTGAAAAAAACTATTGGCTTTTTAGGAAAAGATGTTATATTAAAAAATAATCTTGAAGAAATATTTAAAATAGAAGAAACAGCAAATGAAATAGTGATATCTGAATTAAGTATAAAGGAACTGGTTGAAATAAGTCAAGGAACATATTCAACTGATACTGGAAAAAAACTTCTGTATAATATACTGGAAGGTAAAAAAATAATACTGGTAAAAGAAGGAATGGAATGGAGAAATTTTTCTTTTATTCCATCCAAACTTCAAGAAAAATATGAAGAATATGAAAAAATAATAGAAATGTATGGAATAAAAATTTTGAAAAGAATAGAAATCAGAGAATATCTTACAGGAAAGAAAGAGTGTTACAGTGGAAAAGTACTTGATCTGAGAACTTTGAAAAATAGTATCAGCAGAAATGAGGAATATATAGAGGTATCAGCAGCTACTACAGTTACAGAGCTGGCAAAAGAATATGCAGCTATGAACAATATCAAAATAACAAAAAGGTGAAAATATGGTAATAGGAAAAGTTATTGGAAATGTATGGGCTACAAGAAAAGCAGATAATTTGAGTGGACTGAAATTTATGATAGTAGAACTTCAGACAGGGATATCTATAGTAGCTTGTGATGGAGTAGGAGCTGGAATAGGAGATAAAGTCCTTATAACAAAAGGAAGTTCAGCAAGAAAAATTATGACTTTTGAAGAAGCTCCTATTGATGCCGCAATAATTGGAATAATAGATGAGGGAGAAGGTGAATAGGGGATGGCAAAAAAATTAATAACTCCTAATAATGTAACTCAATATTTAAATGGAAATAAACTGTATGTTGATAAGGATATGATCTTATCTCCAAGTGTAAAAGATTATTTCAAAGAAAAGATGATTACATTAATCTATGGAGAAGCAGAATCATGTGAAGAAAAAAAGTGTTGTGAAAAACAATCAGCAGAAAATATGAAAGATATAATAACAAGAATTTTAGAAAAAGATTTTAATATATATGATGAAAAACTGGCAGAGCTGATTTTAAAAAAAATTGAAGGAGTGGTTAAATAATGGGGATTAATGAAATAATTATCTATATAATGGTTTTGTTTATGGTAATTGGTGCAGTAGACAGGTGTCTGGGAAACAAATTTGGATATGGAAAACAGTTTGAAGAAGGATTTATGGCTATGGGTTCATTGGCTCTTGCAATGGTAGGAGTGGTTTCTCTTGCTCCAGTACTGGCAAACATTTTAAGACCAATAGTTTCACCAGTATATAAAATGCTTGGAGCTGATCCTGCAATGTTTGCAACTACTCTTCTTGCTTGTGATATGGGAGGATATCCTCTAGCTATGCAGCTGGCAGAAACAGAAGCAGCTGGAAAATTTGCAGGACTTATTCTTGGGTCAATGATGGGAGCGACAATAGTGTTTACTATTCCTGTAGCTTTGGGAATTATAGAAGAAAAAGATAGAGAATTTTTAGCTAAGGGAGTTCTGGCAGGAATAATAACAATACCTCTTGGATGTTTGGCTGGAGGACTTGCTGCAGGATATAGCCTTTCTATGGTGCTTGCGAATCTTGTACCTATTATTATTGTTGCTGTTCTTATTTCTTTAGGTCTGTGGAAGATACCAGAGAAAATGACAAAAGGATTTACTGTATTTGGGCAGGGAGTTGTTATTGTTATAACTATTGGACTGGCAGCAATAATAATTGAAACACTGACAGGAATAGTGGTTATTCCAGGAATGGCACCTATATCAGAAGGAATAGCTACAATAGGAGCTATTGCAATAACTTTAGCAGGAGCATTTCCATTAGTTTATTTTATTACAAAAGTATTTAGTAAGCCTCTTTTAAAATTAGGTGGATTGCTTGGAATGAATGATAAGGCAGCAGCAGGAATGATAGCTACTCTTGCTAATAATATTCCTATGTTTGGATTATTGAAAGAAATGGATAATAGAGGAAAAATTTTAAATGTGGCATTTGCAGTGAGTGGAGCATTTGTATTTGGAGATCATTTAGGATTTATAGCTGGTGTAGATAAAACAATGATATTTCCAATGGTAGTGGGAAAACTTGTTGGAGGTATATCTGCTGTGATATTGGCAATGATAATGTTTGGAAAAGTTTCTGAAGGGAAAAAATAAGATAAGCAGGTGAAAATATGGAAATAAATCAAACTTTATTAGAAGAACTAATAAAAAAAGTCATAGAAACTGAGATGGGGAATAAGAATACTCCAGAATATAAATTTATGGATAAAAGCGGAATAGGTGTAGTTAAATTAAATAAAATGCTTAAAAGAGACAGGATGGATACAGGAAATCCAAAGGATGAAGTGTATACTACGGATTTGTTTACTTTAGAGGAAGGACCAAGAATAGGTGCTGGACTAATGGAAATGGTAAAAACTACATTTGACTGGACTCTTACATATGATGAAATAGACTATATAATAGAAGGAAAACTGGATGTAATAATAGATGGAAGAACAATATCAGGAGAAAAGGGTGATGTGATACTAATACCTAAAAATTCAAAAATACAGTTTAGTGCTCCTGAATATGCAAAGTTTTTATATGTAGTTTATCCAGCAAACTGGCAGGAACAAAAATAGGAGGGAAGCATGAAAACTTTTGGAATAAAACCAGAAATTAAATTTGGAGAGGATTCCCTTTCTTTCTTGAAAGCTCTTCCTTATAAAAAATATTTTATAGTAACAGATGAGATGATGGTACAGTTGAAACTTACTGATAAAATCATAGATAATTTAAATTCTGACTGTAAAATAAAAATATTTAGCAAGGTGCTTCCAAATCCAACAGTTGATATAGTACAAAAAGGAATAGCAGAATTGATAACTTTTGAACCAGAGTGTGTAATAGCTTTAGGGGGAGGTTCTCCAATAGATGCTTGTAAAGCTATATTATATTTTGGTGATAAAATATTTAATCTTTTAGGAAAGAAGAGAGATAGAATATTTATTGCTGTACCAACTACAAGTGGGACGGGGTCAGAGGTTACATCTTATAGTGTTATAACTGATAATAATAGTAAAATAGCACTGGCAAATGATAAAATGCTTCCTGATATAGCCATATTAAACCCAGAGTTTATGAAAACTCTGCCTAAAAAAGTAGTAGCTGATACTGGTATGGATGTATTAACACATGCACTAGAAGCATATGTATCAAAAATTTCTAATTCATTTACAGATTCTATGGCATTGGAGGCTATAAAAATTATATTTGAGAACCTGTTGGAACACTATAATGACAGAGAGAATATAGAACCTAGAGAAAAAGTGCAATATGCCTCTTGTATGGCAGGAATAGCATTTAATAATTCATCCTTAGGAATAAATCATAGTATTGCTCATAGTATAGGAGCTAAATTTCATATACCTCATGGAAGAGCAAATGCTATTCTTCTTCCTTATATAATAGAAGTAAACAGTAATGCTGATGGAAGATATGCTTCAATTGCTAAAAATTTAGGATTTCCTGCTTCTAATAAAGAAGAGGGGAAAAAATCTCTCAAAATATTTATTGAAATTTTAAAAGATAAAATGAAAATAGAGAAATCTCTTGAAGAGTTTGGGCTAAATTTTGATGAATATAAAAAATTAATACCAGAAATATTAGCAGATATTAAAAAAGATATATGTACTGTATATAATCCTAATAGTTTGACTGATGAAGATTATATAAAATTATTACTGAAAATTTACTATGGAAAATAGAATGGACAAGATAAATTGAAATTACTCTAATTATAGATATTTTACTTTTAAAATAAGGAGAACTTTATGAATAAAACTATAAAGAGAATAATTAAAGGAACAGTGATATTTCAATTTTTAATTACTACAATATTTGCAGGAGGATTGCTGGAAACTGGAAGATGGAATCCTGTAAATAGAGAAAAATTAGAGAAATTAATAGAAGATAATAAAAATAAAGAAAACTATGTAGTTTTTGATTGGGATTATACATCTATATATCAAGATACTCAGGAAAATCTATTCAGATATCAAATAGATAATTTAAGATTTAAAATGACTCCAGCAGAATTTAAAAATGCTATAAGAAAGGATATCCCAACAGATGATTTTGCAGATGAATTTAAAAATATTGATGGACAAAAGATAAATATAGTAAAAATAGGAGAAGATTTAGATAAAGATTATACTTTTCTCTATGAGAATTATATAAAAAATAAAAAAATGACTCTTGAAGAAATCCATAAAACAGAGGAATTCAAAGATTTTAGAGGTAAATTAGCATTTCTTTATGAAGCTATTGGAGGAACTTTTTCCCATGACATAGCTTATCCATGGGTACTTTATCTTTTTACTGGAATGACTCCAGCAGAAGTGAAGGAACTGGCAAAAGAAGCAAATGATTTTGGAATAGGAAACAAACTTGATAAATATGTTTTAGAATCAAGTGATACTTTAAAAGGAAAAGCAGGAAAAGTAAGAAATTTATATAAAAGTGGCTTGAGAACACAGCCTGAAACAGCAAATTTATTTCATATTTTGAAGGATAATGGAATAGAAGTATATGTAGTATCAGCATCACTAGAAGAAGTGGTAGAAGTTTTTGCTGCTGATCCATCATATGGATATAATCTGCCAGCAGAAAATGTTTTTGGAATGAAACTGGAAATGAAAGATGGAAAATTTATTACAGAATATAAAAGAGATTATCCTCAGACTCAGACCAAGGGAAAAGTAGAAGCAATAAATAAGTTCATAAAACCTAAACATAAAGGAAAAGATCCTATATTAGTAGCAGGAGACAGTTCTGGAGACTATAATATGATGACAGAATTTGAAAATATTCAGCTTCTTCTGTTAATGAAAAGAGAAGGAAAACTTGATGATCTAGTAAAAGATTCAAGAGCTGTTATACAATATAGAAACCCTCAAACTGGATTATTTGCTCCTGAAATATAAATAATAGTAATAAAATAGTAGAACTATATAATGAAAAATAAACAGAACTTAAAATAAAGAGAAAAAACTTTTATAATTATTTTGAGTTCTGTTTTATTTTATATAATTTGACAATATTTTTTATATATTATACTATATCTTAAATAGAATATATGTTTTCAAATAAATTATCAGCTGACTTTTTATATTTTGAAATGGAGGTATAATCATGGAAAATAGGTTGCTAGTTGTTTACTTTACTTGGAGTGGTACTTCAAAGGTAATAGCTGAAAGAATAAAAAACGAGCTAAATGCTGATATATTTCAGATAGAAGCTGTTAAGATATATCCAGATAAATATATCGCATGTGTGGCTCAAGCAGGTATGGAGAAATTAAAAAAAGAAAGACCTCAATTAAAAAGAGAATTAGAAAATATTTCAGAATATAAGAAAGTGGTATTAGTATTTCCAAACTGGTGGGGAACACTTCCAATGCCTGTATTCATTTTTATGGAAAAATATGATTTTAAAGATAAAGTAATCCTTCCTATCTGTATGCATGGTGGTGGAGGACTTACTAATACAATAAAAGATTTGAAAAAGATATGCCCTGATGCAGATATTCTAGAAGGGATAGCAATAAAAAAACAAGATGCAGATTCAGAAAAAGCAAAAGAAATTATAAAAAATTTGATTGAGGTATTAAATAAATAATTTTTGAGATTTGTTTTGAAAGGAAAGTAAAATTAATATAGTCTAAAAATAAAAAATGATATTATATATACTTTTTCAGTATAAAAAAAGTTGACAAAAAATAATATACATGATTTAATTCTTAGTAGATATATATAAATTAGGTGCTTATAGCTTAAAAGAGGAAATAGGTGAAATTCCTATGCAGCCCCCGCTACTGTAAGATTGATGAAACTATCAAAACCACTGGAAAATTCTGGGAAGGGATAGGAGTAAAATGAAATCAAGCCAGGAGACTTATCTAGTTTTAGTTTTAACTTTTATCGGGGAGATAAGAGTGATGAATTATTATATAATAATGATATATTTATTAAAAAATAATATTTATAATTATTGAAAGTAATCAATTCTTTAAGACTAAAATTTTAAATTAAGGGGAATCTCTTTTTAAAATTTTAGTTGTAAGGGATTGATTTTTTTATTTTAAATCTGGATGGGATAAGTATAAAAAATAAAATTAAGGAGAGTAAAATCTGATGAATGGAAAAAGTTTTTTTAAAAAAATACTTCAAATAGGAATTGTCCTGTTTGGTATAAGTTTTTTAACATTTGCATTGATATATTTATCTCCAGGAGATCCAGCAGAAATTATGCTGACAGCTTGCGGGAATATTCCAACACCAGAACTTTTAACACAAACAAGAATAGAATTGGGGTTAGACAAACCATTTTTAACTCAATATGGAGAATGGCTTTTGAAAATATGCAAAGGAGATATGGGATACTCTTATTCTTTAAAGGTTCCAGTGTGGGGAAAACTTATATCTAACTTTTTCATAACTTTTAAATTAGCAGTAGCATCATTGATTTTGATGGTAATAATATCAATACCATTAGGAGTATTAGCAGCAGTAAATAGAAATAAAAAAATGGATTATTTTGTAAGAGGGTTTACTTTTATTGGAATATCAGTTCCAAGTTTTTGGTTGGGATTAATATTTCTAAGTATATTTGGAGTAAAATTAAAGCTTGTGCCAATAGCTGGGGGGACAGCAAATTTAAAAGCTCTAATACTTCCAGCAGTAACATTGGCTTTGGCAATGTCTGCAAAGTATACAAGGCAGGTCAGAACAACAGTATTAGATGAATTAAGGCAGGAATATGTAACTGGTGCAAGAATAAGAGGAATGAGTGAAAGAATAATAATAATTAAACATGTTCTTCCAAATGTATTGCTTCCTTTAGTGACCCTTTTAGGATTATCTCTTGGAAGTTTATTAAGTGGAACAGCAGTTGTAGAAATAGTATATAACTGGCCTGGAATGGGGAGTATGGCAGTGAAAGCAATTTCTACTCATGACTATCCATTAGTACAGGGATATGTTTTATTTATAGCACTATTCTATATGTTGATAAATCTAATAGTTGATAGTTCATACAAACATTTAGATCCTAGATTGGGGGAGAAACATTAAAATGGATTTACCAAAAAAATTAATGAAAAATAAGCAGTTTGTATTTTTTTCTATATTGGCATTAATGGTTATATTTATAGCTGTTTTTGCTCCATGGATTGCAGTTAAAAATCCTTATGATGCAATAATGACTGATTCTCTGATTCCACCTGGTGAAAAATATATGTGGGGAACAGACAGATTAGGAAGAGATATATTTTCAAGAATAATTTATGGAACAAGACCATCATTAATAATGACATTTACTTTAGTATCAGTTGTATTTTTAGTAGGAACAGGGCTTGGAATACTGGCAGGATATTTTGGAGGCATCATAGATACAATTATTATGAGATTTGCAGATATGATGATTTCATTTCCTGGATTAGTTCTGGCAATAGCAGTAGCTGGGCTATTAGGACCAAGTATGACTAATGCAGTGCTTGCCATATCATTGGTAAGCTGGCCAAAGTATGCGAGGCTGGCAAGAAGCTTAGTTTTAAAAATTAAAAATAATATGTATATAGAGGCAGCTATTGTAGGAGGAGCAAGAACAGGTAAAATAATAGGAAGGTATCTTATTCCCAATATGATACCAACAATGATTGTAACTGCTACTACAGATATAGGAACAATGATGTTAGAACTTGCATCATTATCTTTTTTAGGATTTGGAGCACAGGCACCAACTCCAGAATGGGGATTGATGTTAAATGAGGGAAGAACATATATAACAAAAGCTTCTTGGCTTATAATGTATCCAGGAATAGCTATAATAGTAGTGGTAATAATATTCAATATGCTGGGTGACAGCATTCGTGATATTTTAGATCCCAAAGATAACTAAAAATATAAGGAGGAGAAAAGGGAATGAAAATGAAAAGTAAAAAATTTGTCAGCAGAATTGTTTTAATGGGGATGATGGTTTTAGGAATATTTACTGGTATTTCAACATCTGTAATGGCAGCTCCTAAAGAAATAACAGTAGGAGTAACAAGCTTTGCAGATACTCTTGAAACCACAGAACAGTATTTCAGCTGGGTAGTTTCAAGATATGGAGTTGGAGAAACTTTAGTAAAATTTGATGAACATGGGGAAAAAGCACCTTTATTAGCAGAAAGTTGGGAAAACAGTGAAGGTGGGAAAGTATGGAAATTTAAAATAAGAGAGGGAGTTAAGTTTTCTGATGGAACAGAAATGACACCTGAAAGAGTAAAAAAATCTCTTGAGCGTACATTTAAATTAAGCAATAGAGCCTCAACATTTTTTAACCCTGTTTCAATAAAAGCAGATGGGCAATATGTAGTAATAAGTACAGAAGCTCCAGTGACTGTTCTTCCTGAATGTTTGGCAGATCCTTTGTTTATAATAGTTAATACAGATGCAGACACTTCAGCTTTTGCAATGAAAGGACCAGTCTGTACAGGACCATATGTAGTAGAATCTTTTAATCCAACTGAAGTATGTGTTGTTGTTAAAAATAAACATTACTGGAATGGAGAAGTTCCATTAGATAAAGTAACTTTTAAGTGTATAAATGACCAAGCTACACGTTCTATGGCTTTGCAATCAGGAGAAATTCAAATTGCATATAATCTTAAAACAGAAAATTTACAGGATTTTAGCGATGAAAGCAAGTATCATATTCAAAGTTTAGAGTCTTTAAGAACAACTTTTGCTTTTATGAATGAAAAAGGTGTCCTTGGAGATAAAATTTTACGTCAGGCGGTATCAAGAGCTTTAAATAGAGATATATATTGTAAAGTTTTATTAGAAGGAGGAGCAACTCCAGGAAAAGCCCCAATTCCACCAACATTAGATTTTGGTTTTGATGAGTTAATAGATGAGAATAAATATAATCCAGAAAGTGCAAAACAATTATTAAAAGATGCAGGATATAAAGATATTGATGGAGATGGTTTTGTAGAAACTCCAGATGGGAAAAAAATTCAGCTTGATTTTGTTATCTATACAAGCAGAGAAGAATTAAAAATATATGCTCAAGCAGCTCAAATAAATCTTAAAGAGATTGGAATTAATGTTAAAATAAATACAGTAAGTTATGAAACTTTATTAGATTTAAGAGATGCAGGAAAATTTGACATGCTTATTTGGAATGTGCTAGTAGCAAATACTGGAGACCCTGAAAAATACCTTCGTGAAAATTGGTATAGTAAATCTCCATCTAATCAGACAGGATATAGTAATGCTAAAGTAGATGAATTGCTAGATAAATTATCAGCAGAATTTGATTCTGAAGAAAGAAAAAAACTTACTATTGAAATTCAACAATTAATAATGGATGACATTCCTACAATTTTCTTTGGATATGAAACAACATATTTGATTACTGCAAAAAATGTGATAAATACTGTTCTATACCCAACAGATTACTATTGGATAACAAATAAAACAGCTTTGAAGTAGGAGAAACTATGTTAAAGATAAAAGATTTGACTATACAATATGGGAAGAAAAAGCCAACAGTAAAAAATTTTAACTTGTCAGTAAAAAAAGGTGAAATTGTAGGTATAGTAGGTGAAAGTGGAAGTGGAAAAACTACAGTAATAAAAAGTATAATGGGAGCTTTATCATATAATAGTAAAATATTATCTGGAAGTATCATTTTAGATAATGAAGAATTACTTAGTGATAAAGGAGAAATATTAAAGAAAAACAGAGGAAAAAATATAACTATGATTTTTCAGGATTGCCGTAATACATTAAATCCAATTAGAAAAATAGGCAGCCAATACATTGAGTATATTCAATATCATTCGAATTGCTCAAAAGAGGAAGCAAGAAAAAAAGCTGAATTAATGCTGAAAAAAATGAAGCTCCCAGATCCAGAAAATATAATGGAGAGCTATCCTCATCAATTAAGTGGAGGAATGTGTCAAAGAATAGGAATTGCTATGGCAATGACATTCAATCCTAAAATATTATTAGCAGATGAACCTACTAGTGCTTTAGATGTTACAACACAGGCACAGATTGTACAGGAATTAATAGGCTTAAGAGATACATATGAAACAAGTATAATAATTGTAACTCATAATTTAGGAGTAGCTTCATATATGTCAGATAAAATAATAGTAATGAAAGATGGAGATATTGTAGAAAAAGGAAAGCCTGAACAGATACTGAATTTTCCAAACAGTGATTATACAAAATTATTATTAGATTCTGTTCCAGGATTGGAGGAAAGGCATGCTCTATAAAGAATCAGATTTGATACTGAAAACAAAAGGGATTTCTAAAATATTTACTACAGCAAAGAATCAATCTTTAATAGCATGTAATGATATAAATTTAAATGTTTATAAAGGAAGAACTTTAGGAATAGTAGGAGAAAGTGGTTGTGGAAAATCTACTTTTGTAAGAATGCTGATGCAGCTTGAAGAAGTAAGTTCAGGCAGTATAATTTATGAAAATAGGGATATAGCTCATTTTTCGAAAAAAGAAATATGGGAACATAGAAAAAATATGCAGATGATTTTTCAAGATTCAATGGCAGCATTTAATCCTAAAATGAAAATTATAGATATAATTACTGAACCTTTGATGAATTATGGATTATTATCAAATAAAGATAAAAAAGAAAAAGCAGAGGAATTATTGGAAATGGTGGAACTCTCTAAAGAATATCTGTATTCATATCCTCATAATGTAAGTGGAGGGCAACTTCAAAGAGTGGGAATAGCAAGAGCTCTTTCATTGAATCCAAAGATATTGATATGTGATGAGGCAACATCGGCCTTAGATGTTTCCATACAGAATAGTATTATAGAATTACTAAAAAAATTACAAAAAGAAAAAGGTTTAAGTATAGTTTTTGTATGTCATGATTTGGCTTTGGTTCAATCTTTTTCTCATGAAGTTGTTGTTATGTATTTAGGAAATATAATGGAAATTCTGCCAGGGCAGAGAGTGAAAAAAGAAGCACTTCATCCATATACAAAAGCTTTAGTAAATGCAGTATTTACTTTAGATATGAACTCTAAAAATAATTTAGAATTATTGGAAGGAGAAGTTCCAAGTCCACTAAATATTCCAAAGGGCTGTCCTTTTGTGAATCGGTGTAAATCAGCAATAGAAATATGCAGATTGGAAAAACCAGCATTAAAAGAAATTAACAGTGGACATAAAATAGCTTGTCATTTGAATAAGGAAGAAATTGGAAAAAGATAAAATCAAAAATAATGATAAATAAAATACATTTTTTTGTTATCTTAAAATTTTCTGTTAGTAAGTAGAAATACAAAGAAAAGAACAGCTTCATTGCTGTTCTTTTCTTTGTTTATAATAAAAATCAACTCCATTGTTGATTTTTATTACTCACTTAAATATAATATTTTATATTAATTATGATTTTGGTAAGCAAGGTTGTTAAACCTTGCTTGTATTAAAAATTTGTAGTTATCATTAGGGCTTTTATTCCCTTTTTATAATTATATAATATAAATCATATAAATGCAATAATATATTATAATCATTGTTATATATATATTATAATTTTAAAATTTCTTTT
>ERZ773144.547-NODE-547-length-37803-cov-43.065037_pt1 | contig 37803 bp, 28 predicted proteins | sample MGYA00580849_ERZ773144 | MGnify/ENA primary metagenome ERZ773144 (study PRJEB29015, sample SAMEA2737861) | human gut metagenome | biome: human gut; feature: human-associated habitat; material: faeces | place: China | collected 2012 ...
CATATTCTGCAAATATTACTTATTCCTAATTAGAAATTTACTTGTAAACCAAAGGTGATAGTACGTGCCATCGGATAACGACCGTCATCACAACCACGGGTCATTACACCCGAACCACCTGATGTACCGGCACCATCGGCATCTACCATACCCAAGTCAGGAGTATATCCTTTATAATCGGTTATAGTGAAAAGGTTTTCCATAGCCGTATAAACACGCACATTCTGCAAACCGGCTTTGGATACCCATACTTTAGGCAACGTATAACCTAATTCCAAGGTCTTCAAGCGCAAGAATGAACCATTTTCCAGCCAACGGTCCGTATAGCCCCAGTTTGTACCATTAGGATCGCTAGTACCAAACAAACAGCGAGGAATGTCAGAATGATTGTTTTCAGTCCAGCTGTTCATGCGTTCTGCATATTGGTTTCCTGTTGATTCATTATAAACCGTAGTATAATACTGGGCATTGTAAATCTTGTTGCCAAAGTTTCCGTCAAAGAACATATTCAAATCCAAACCTTTCCATTCAGCACCCAGACTTACACCCAAGTTAACTTTCGGGAAAGCAGAGCCTACATCCTGACGGTCATTATTGTCAATCTTACCATCTCCGTTATAATCCACGAAACGCAAGTCACCCGGTTGTGCATTAGGCTGGATCTTATTACCATTCTTATCCACATACGCATCAATTTCTTGTTGGCTTTGGAATACACCATCCGTCTTTATCAAATTGAAATAACCTATGGAATGACCGGTCTTGGCATAAGTGATCGTTCCTTTGGCATGAGGATTGAATCCCTGCCATTCATCACGACTTCCGTTTACTTCCGTCAGTTTATTCTTGATGAAGGTAGCATTGACACCTACATGATAATACAAATCGCCTACATTATTACGGTGATTCAATGAAATTTCAAATCCTTTGTTTTCTACTGTACCTGCATTTACTGTAGGATTTCCACTCAAACCAAAACTCAAAGACTGCGGCATAGACAACAACATATCTTCTGTTTTCTGAATAAAATAATCAGCACTGACACTGAACTTATTGTTCAAGAAAGCAAAATCCAAACCCAAGTTCAAAGTCTTCGTCTTTTCCCAAGTCACATTCATGGGTGAAGTCCATTCCTTACCGGTAATGGCACCTTCCCAAAGTTCTGTACCCATTATGTTATTCATACCTTTATAAACAACAGACTGGGTAGCATAATTGCCAATACCGCTCAAATTACCCAGTACACCATAACTGGCACGAATTTTCAATTCATTCATGGTTTCCTTGATATTTTCAAAGAAATCTTCATTCATCACATTCCAACCCAAAGATACAGACGGGAATGTGCCCCAGCGGTTTCCATCTGCAAATTTGGAAGAACCGTCCCGACGAATAGAAGCAGACAGCATATAACGATCGGCATACGAATACATCACACGCCCAAACATAGAAATCATTGTATTGGCCCAAGCGCTACCCGATGTATTTTGTGAAGAAACCGAACCGGCGTCAATCACAGAGAAACCTTCCGGGAAACCCTTACGTCCTGCACCAAAACCACGTGCATTGTTACGCTGGGCAGAATAACCCACCAAAGCAGAAACCGTATGATTGCCAAACGTATTATCATAATTGATTGTATTTTCAATCAACCAATCGTTCTCCCAGTCTGTACTTTCCGACAATTCCGCTTCATTCTTTTGTGAAGTAGAACTGAAATAATAAGGAGAACTATAGGCATAATTACGTCTTGTATATTTATTTATACCTACATTGAATTTATATTTCAATCCTTTCAAGAACAAATCCACTTCGGCATAGCCATTCAATAAAATGTCTATCCCATGTCTTTGGTAATCATAGGCTTCTGTCCAACCTACAGGATTATCTCCTCTGGTCCATTCCGGAGCGACACCCCAAGTGCCATCTTCACCATATACATTCCACATAGGCACAGCTGTCAGAGCGGCAGTATATGAAACATCTTCGTACTTCTTTTTATAGAATTTCATCATCAACGTAGTCCCCATACGCAAATGATTATTGAAAAAAGAAAAAGTATTCTTAGAACGAATGTTCCATGCCTCATAACCGGTAGTATTTACAATACCATCCTGGTTAAGATAGCTTCCCGACAGATTATAGGTCGAAGTCTTGTTTCCTCCAGATACATTCAAGCTAACCTTGCTCACCATAGCCGAGTTATAAAGTTCTTTCTGCCAGTCTGTTCCAGCACCTCCATTCCAATTCAGCAACCCTTCTGCCGAACTATAACCGGTAGCCTTTGCCAAATCGCGAAGCTGATTACCATCCATTACATCAATGTATTTGGCAACCATCTGAACGCCTGTATAGGCATCCACTGTCACACGGGCAGGAGTTTCCAAACGACCGCCTTTAGTAGTGACCAATACAACACCATTAGCAGCACGAGAACCATAAATAGCAGCAGCCGAAGCATCTTTCAACACTTCAATAGACTGAATGTCAGCGGGATCAACCATATTGATATCGCCATACACACCGTCAATCACATAAAGCGGACTGGTGGCACTCAATGAACTGATACCACGGACATTAATATTCAAGCCTTCCCCCGGCTGACCGTTGGCAGCCGACACAGTAACACCGGCAACTCTTCCTTGCAAAGCAGCTGAAGCACTACGTGCAACATTTGCCTGTAACTCTTTACCGGAAACAGAAGCGACCGCACCTGTCAAATGGCTTTTCTTCACTGTACCGTAACCGATAACCACCACCTCGTCCAACAATTCACCTTCCGACAATTTCACATTAATCACACTGCGGCCATCAACCTTAACAGTTTGCTCCTGATAACCTACATAAGAGAATTTCAAAGACTGACCGGAATTTACTTTAATGGTATATTTACCATCAAGATCGGTAATAACACCATCGGTAGTTCCAAGAACTAAAACAGCAGCACCAATCAACGGATTATTTTCCGCATCCGTCACTGTTCCACTAACGGTGATTTGTTGTGCATATGTGCATATACTAAATATGCACAGCATTAGAGTTAATGTAATTTGTTTCATAAAATATGTATTAGAATTTGATTAAAATAACACTCTTTGTCTGTCGGTTTGAAAACATATTGAATCAAAACCGTTAAGAATGAATCATCTATAGGTTAAAGGCACTATATTAATTTCTATTTTGCTTCGTATGAGTAGAAAACAAGAAATTATACAAAGGATACTCCTGTTCCACTCTGTCATATTATGGCTTGTACAGCCAACAAACGCCAACGAAAGAATAATCAATAGAAATAAAGATTTCATCGTTTTTGTCATAAATTTGATTTTAAGGTTAATTTTTCACATTGCAAATATCCCGTTTCTTTTATCAACCTACAAATACAATTCAAGCATTATATAATGAAATCTTATCAATGGTAAAAAACATCCAGTTATTCAAGAGGTGACCGATTGGCAACAGAGAAAACCATATTTTTCATCCACAAAATATGCTGTGACATGATAGATAACGTAAAATAAGGTTCATTTTATAAGCGTGTGTATAGACTCCTTTCACTCCATCGCTGGTAGAGAGAAAAGAGATATCCAAACGGACATAATACAAGGAACGCATCGTATCTTTTCAACTTTATGGTTAGAAACTCTTTTGGTATAAATGCAAATAACGTAATTAAAATGGAATATCAAGATGGGAATGACAGATTGAGTGAATAGTATCAAAAGTTGATAATATAATATTAATTGACTTTTTCGTTTTTCTCTACTTTTGCAGAGACAAGGGAAAAGTGAATGTAACTTGCTAAAAAGAATGAAAAGACAAAGAATTATGCAGCATGATACCCGATATCTATTTTTAAGTATGACGATAAGTGGAGTAGCTTGTTTTCTGTTTTTCCGCTTCGCCTATCCTTATCATCTTCTTCACCGAGAGCAAATGCTATTGTTCACTTATACAGTCGATCAATTTATCGATTATTTCAATCATCCTGCCCCCTTATCATGTCTGGGTGGTGACTTTTTGACTCAATTCTTCCATAATATCAATATGGGGGCAGCTGTCGTTGCCTTAACTATGGCAGCATTAGGGACATTGACTTATTTCACTTGCCGTAAATGGACCAACCGATGGATAGCCATAGGTATTTCAATAGTGGTTTTTATTTGGGAAAGCCTGCGCTTCTGCCAAATTCAGTATCCATTTTCGGCGACCCTTTCACTCATCGGTGCTTTGTCCCTGTTTTTGCTGACAGACAAATTAAAAGGAAAATGGGATTTCTTTATCGGAAGCATTTGCGGAACCATGTTATGCTATAGCCTGTTCGGTTATGGTATGTTTGCTTTCACATTATTTACTATCCTTTCCGCCTTGAAGCGGAAACAGAGTTATGTGGTTATTTACGGAATGATACCGGTCGCTTTGGCACTGCCTCCCTTAGCTGCCCGCAAATATCTGGTCATTCCTTCGCAAGCATACTCTTTCCCGGCTACGCTTTGGTATGGAACACCTGATTTTGAGAACGAGCGCATATTAGGCCTGAATACCGAAGACTATTTTGAGAATTGGGACAAGATAAATGAATTGGTACACGACGGTGTTCCGGGAAATGCCATATCCGTGTGCTATAATCTGGCCAATGCCATGCAAAACAAGCTTCCGGAAAAGCTTATGGATTATTACCAACCGGCAGGATTGGGTCTGTTCATGCCTGTGAACGAAAAATCGACATATCTTTCCACCCAATTGTCTGGAGAGGTCTGGTTCCGCTTGGGCGATATGACCATGGCAGAACACGCTTCCCTCTTAAGCATGATATTTTCTCCTCAGAACAAGAGTGTACGCATGGTACAGCGACTGGCGGAAATCAATTTGATAAACGGAGATAACGAAGCGGCACGAAAATATCTGCGTATCCTCTCGAACACACTCTTTTACAAGGAATGGGCGAAAAAACGCACACCGGGGAAGGAAAGTCCGGAAGTGAAGGAATGGCTGAAGTACAAACGCTCGTACCTGCCCCAAAAAGATACCCTGAGGCTTTCGTCTACTGATGTCGTAAAATCGCTTCACCTGTTGATGGAAGCCAATCCCGCCAACCAAATGGCACGGGATTATTTACTTTGTTTCGATTTGCTGATGAAGGATCTCTCCGCTTTTCTGAAAGATTATAAGCGATACCATACCGGAGCACCTAACCGTCTGTACGCAGAAGCTTTATTGATTCATCTTTATCAAAAGCGGGCAACCGGTAGTGAAATCAAATCCACAGGCATAAACCCTGTCATCGTACAGGATTTTAATGAATACAACCGGTTGCATACACAAGGCAATTCATCTGCACTGGAAAGCAGATTCGGAAGAACGTATTGGTACTATTATCAGTTTGCACAATTTCAATAATGTTGATCATGAATAAGATGCAGTTGTTTTTCATATTTTGGCTGGCGGGACTGGCGGCATGTACTCCCATTCCCGAGAATGTGACGCGCGTAAAAGAATGTGCTCCCATCTATCCCGACTATACCGACATTACTATACCTTATAATATAGCTCCTATGAATTTTATGATAGAAGGAGCTGAAGGATTGCAGGTCACTGCCTACGGAGATACGGACAGTCTGCGGATATCGGGTAAAGACAAAGCCCGTTTTCCCATCGGCAAATGGAAGAAACTGTTGCTGCAACAAAAAGGGAAATCGGTGCAAGTACGTGTAACGGCCTTGATGAAGGGCAAATGGCTGGAGTATCCCTCCTTTCAATGGCAGGTAGCTGCCGAGGCAATAGACGGCTATCTGAGCTACCGCCTCATAGAGCCGGGATATGAAGTCTGGAATAACCTGCAACTATGTGAAAGGAGTTTGGAAGATTTCAGCGAAAAGGTCATAGCGGACAATAAACTGACAGGTGGTAATTGTATGAATTGTCATACTTACGGAAAGCAAAGCGGTCGGCTTTCCATGTTTCATCTGCGTGGGAAAAACGGAGGAACCATCCTCAACCGCGATGGAAAGTTACGTAAGCTCAGCCTCAAAAATGATTCCATGATTTCAGCGGCGGTTTATGGAGACTTCCATCCGTCCGGACGTTATGCAGTGTTCTCGTCTAATATCATCATACCTGCTTTTCATGCCCAAGGCAGCAAACGTCTGGAAGTCTATGATACCGAATCTGATTTGGCAATTGCCGACTTTGAACAGAATCGGATGATTCTTTCTCCGCTTACCCGGGATAAAAAAGTATTGGAAACTTTCCCTACTTTCTCGGCAGACGGAAAACATATTTATTATTGCTCGGCTCCACAAACCACGTTGCCGGACAGTATCTGCCAGTTACGCTATTCGCTTTGCCGCATCGGTTTTGATCAGGAAAACGGTTCTTGGGGGAAACAGGCAGACACCTTATGGAATGCACGCGAACAACAAGGCTCCGTCTGTTTTCCCAAAGCGTCTCCCGATGGTAAATACCTGCTGTTCACCATAGCCGACTATGGAACCTTCCCCATCTGGCATCGGGAAACAGACCTATACATACTGAATCTGTCTACAGAGACCATCCATGAGTGCAGTGTTGCAAACTCGGATCGCTCGGACACTTATCACAGTTGGTCGTCAAACAGTCATTGGTTTGTCTTCGCCAGCAAACGGGGAGACGGACAATATGGCAAGCCTTATTTTGCCTATATAGATAAGGAAGGAAAGATTTACAAGCCATTTGTCTTGCCGCAACAGGACCCGGCACATTATTTCCATACATTCAAGTCCTACAACATTCCTGAACTATCGAAGAGTCCACTTCCTTTTGATGCTGTAGACATTAAAGAGATTTATCTAAATAGTCCTGCAGAACCATTTAAATAATCGTTTTATTTTTACGGTAGTTGTCCCGAAACTCACTTGGCGTGACTCCCTTTTTCTTTTTAAAGATGCGGTTGAAATTGGATAAATTATTGAATCCACAGTCATATCCAATTTCAGCTATCGACAAAGAAGAGTCTATCAAGGCTCGTGAAGCAGCCCCCAAACGGATATCTGTAAGGAAGTCAATAAAACTCTTGGAAGTATGTTGCTTAAAGAAACGGCAGAACGAGGATTCGCTCATATTTACCATTTCCGCCACTTCCGATAGGCGGATGACTTCGGAATAATGCCGGCTGAGGTAATCCATCACCCTACCCAAGCTCTCGTCGGAAGAATGCTGATGCATGACATTTGCGGCAAACTGTCCGGTGGATAATTCACGCATACCTTTGTCTATCGATAACTCATGCAGAATGATGAGCAACTTAATCAGGGAATAAAAGCTGTCGTTCTCGCAGGTAAGGGTTTTCAGCAACGGGCGCACCTTAGCTATGGATTCCCGGCTGAATGCGACACCCCTTTCGGCATGGCGGAAAAGTTGTCGTATGCTAATCATTTGGTTCTTATTGAGGAAAGTGTCGGTCAACAAGTCGGGATGAAACTGGATGGTAATTTCATGGATGTTTTTCGATACATTGCGATAGTCTTTCCAAGCGTGCTCCAAGTGGGGATTGGTCACCAATACCAATTCCTCTTCGTCTATCTCCTCGATAGAGTCACCCACAATGCGTTGTGCTCCTTTGGCGTTCTCAATGAAATTCAGTTCACACTCGGGATGTATATGGATAGGAAAATTAAAGTTCGTTTTCTGGCGCTCTATCAAAATGAAACAATCCTTGGATGACAAGGGGGATACTTCTTTGAATAATTCAGTGTTTATCATATTTTCGATTAATAAGATTCAAGTATTTGCGTCAAAGGTACAAGGAAAAGTGAAAACAAAAATAAAAAGCAGGATGTTTTTTCACAATACTAGTAAATTTTTACCGACACTTTAAAGGTTAAATATCGAACCATATAAAGCAGGTTCATAGATATATAAGAAATCATTTAAATATTATCACAAACGAACATCTCTTTTTTGTGTGGAATAGGGTTAATTATGAATATTTATTTGGTAAATATGCGAATAACGGTTATCTTTGCACCAAAATTTATAGATAATATGAACCAATTATGCTCTACATATAGCACATATAGCGTTAGATGGGAACGAGAAAGCCTGTGTAACAGCTTCATTGTACACGTGCATTGGTTCAGCGGGTTTATTTGAGTTTTATCCATTCTATTTTTTCTTCATTCCAACAGGCTGTGGAAATGAAAAGTATATTAGTGGTGACTTTGTTTTTAGTCATCAGAATCTATGTTTCATTCTAAAAGTAGCTATTTTATGTTTACTATTATATCTATAATGTTTACAGGTATCGGCATTGGATATCTGTTGCGTGATTTACGATTTTTGCAAAAAGTAGAGAAAAGTATTTCTCTTACCATATTCCTGTTGCTTTTTGTTCTGGGGCTTTCAATAGGTTCCAATAGCTTAATTATTAATAATATAGGGAAATTCGGATGGCAGGCCATTGTACTTGCAACTTTAAGTATTTTAGGTAGTTTACTGGCATCTTTCCTGGTGTTTCATTTATTTTTTAAGAAAGGAGGTAACGAATGAAAGGTAGTTTGATTGTTGTGGCGTTTTTCTGTGTCGGTTGTTTGATAGGAGCAGCCAATGAGTTCCGGTTTTCTACACACAATGTTTCCATGTATGTGTTGTATGCATTGATGTTGCAAGTTGGAATTGGGATTGGATGTAACAGACAATTAAAAGAGTTGATTAAAAGTTTGCGATTCAAAATGCTGCTGGTGCCTGTTGCTACTATTACAGGAACGTTGCTTTTTTCGGCATTTGCCAGTTTGTTATTAACCCAGTGGAGTGTTTTTGACTGCATGGCGGTGGGAAGTGGCTTTGCCTATTATTCCCTTTCTTCTATTTTGATTACACAGTTCAAAGAACCTTCTATGGGATTACAGTTAGCCACAGAGTTAGGAACAATTGCTCTTTTGGCAAATATTTTTCGTGAAATGATGGCACTTCTCGGTGCTCCTCTTATTCGGAAATACTTTGGGAGGCTGGCACCTATTTCTGCTGCCGGAGTTAATTCAATGGATGTATTATTACCTTCTATTACCCGGTATTCGGGAAAAGACATGATTCCGATTGCTATTTTTCATGGAATCTTGATTGACATGAGTGTTCCTGTGTTTGTTTCATTCTTTTGTAATTTATAAGGAACTGCATGTAAAACCGTTGTTTCCACATGCAATCAGCCATGTCTCAGCAATATAAATTGTTTTTCCTTTTCTCCTTTCATTAACCGTTGAAAGGTCCTGCTGATGGGGGTTCGGTAGTGAATGGACATCTTGTTTTCACCCTTTCATCCTCCTTTCATTTACAAAACTTCACACTGCTGAAGGCAGATTTTGAAAGGGCCGGGTAAGACGGCTGAAACGAGGATGAGGGGATATCCTGTCATTCTTAATAAACTAATTATCAGTGTGTTTTTATTAAAATGTAAGGATGAACGGACAAAAAGAAATAACCGACTTGGTGAGGGGAGGTAATCTGCCCTTACAGGAAAAACATACCGAGCTTTTTAAAAAAGATGGTGATGTTTTCAAAAAAGACCTTGATGTTTAATAATAAGCTCGGCATGTTTTTAAGAAACATCAAGGTCTTTTTGCAACATGCAGTGCGAGCTGTCTATTTGTAAAGTGTGTGTACGTACGCATCGGGTTATACACATACGGTGACACAAGCCTGCACGTACGTACGCACGAGCCTGTACATACGGTGGCATAAGCCTACACATACGTACGTACAAGTCTACACGTATATATGTTATTTTTTATTTCTTTTTGGCTGCAACGGCCAACAACACTCCCAGTACGATGCCCAATATGGCGGCAAACAGCACTCTCATATTCGGAGGGAGCAGGAAAGTGATGGTATGTGCCGGATACCAGAACAAAGGAATGGTTTTCTTGAATACGAATCCCCACAACACTGCCCAGTTCAGTTCCGTCATAATCCGTTTCATGGGGATGGGAGTGAGCAGTGCCTTTACCGAACCGCCGCAGTGACCTATGTGGGTGTCGGTTATCTTATGAAGAGTCATAAAGACGGGGGCAAAAATGCTGTTCATGGCTACCGATATGGCTAATGCTATCATTATTTTCTCAAAACACATCTCTCCGTTGATGGTGGAGGAAGCATTTGCCATACCCATATATTCCATAAACATCGGCACTCCTTTTGAGAAGATAATCATTGCCATATTGATGCCCATGCCAAGCAGTCCCCATACCACCATCCGGGGAATGATTCCGAAAGTCCGGTTGATATAAACACCGGTGCTGATGCGCAGTCCGATCATTTCGCCCATGGTAGAAAGGATGGCAAACTTCAGGAAACTCATGACCATGCCATGGGTGGCGTTAAAGGTTTTGTACCATTCATAAGCATCATCGCTTATAAAGAAGGGGAGAAAAATGGCTGTAGCCACCAAAAGAAAGATAAAATCGCTCTTTTTCATTGTTTAAGTTGTGTTTTTCAATAATATAATGGACAAACATACAAAAAAACTTCTAGGTTCCTATCAAAAGACTTTCTTTATTTTATTGTTTCTTATACCTGGAGTGAGAAAAATAATCGGAAAAAAATGAAGTGTTTGATAGGAAAGGTTGCTGTTGTGATTATAATATGTATTTTTGTGATAGAGTAATAATGAAATTCTTTGTATAGTATGAAGACACCTCTTCTCTCGTTTTTGTTTTTTCTGGTGATATTTGGAGCATGTATATCCGATAGGAAGCCGGCGTCGGCTGTTGATTATAGTTTATTGGTAAACCCGTTTATCGGAACAGATTTTACCGGGAATACCTATCCCGGTGCTCAGGCACCGTTTGGCATGGTTCAGTTGAGTCCGGATAACGGCTTGCCCGGTTGGGACCGTATTTCGGGTTATTATTATCCCGACAGTACCATTGCCGGTTTCAGTCACACGCATTTGTCGGGGACAGGGGCCGGTGATTTGTACGACATTTCCTACATGCCTGTCACCCTTCCTTATCGTGAAGCTGAAGCGCCTTTGGGCATTCATTCCAAGTTCCGGCATTCGGATGAAGAGGCTTCTGCAGGATATTACCGTGTATTGCTGAAAGATTATAATATAAATGTGGAGTTGACTGCCACGGAGCGTTGTGGCATTCAGCGTTACACTTTCCCAAAAGCGCAGTCTGCCGTATTCCTGAATTTGAAGAAGGCGATGAACTGGGATTTCACACAAGACTCCCATATCGAGGTGGTGGACTCATGCACCATACAGGGATATCGGTTCTCTGACGGTTGGGCACGTGGACAGCGTGTTTTCTTCCGTACCCGTTTTTCCAAACCGTTCCGGTCTTCCGAAATAGATACTACCGCCATCATACAGGATGGCAAGACCATAGGTACTGCATACGTGGCACGTTTCAACTTTGATACGACCGATGGGGAAGAGATAGTGTTGTGTACGGCTCTTTCGGGAGTAAGCATGGAAGGGGCAGCTGGAAACCTGGCGGCTGAGGCTCCTCATAATGACTTTGATAAGTATGTGGCGGAGACCAAAGAGAATTGGAACCGTCAGCTTGGGAAGATAGAGGTCAGGGGCATCTGTGACTTGGATGACAAGGTGAATTTCTATACGGCTTTGTATCGCACCATGATAGCGCCCACTGTCTTTAGTGATGTGGACGGTTCGTATTATGGACCTGATAAGAAAATACATAAAGCCGATGGCTGGGTGAACTATGGCACTTTTTCTTTATGGGATACTTATCGTGCCGCCCATCCGCTTCTTACTTATACCGAGCCTGTCCGCACCAATGACATGATAAAGTCTTTTCTTGCTTTTTATGACCAAAACGGCCGGCTTCCGGTTTGGAACTTTTGGGGCAGTGAGACTGATATGATGATTGGCTATCATGCTGTTCCCGTCATTGTGGATGCTTATTTGAAAGGAATAGGTGACTTTGATGCAGAGAAAGCATTGAAGGCCTGTGTCGCCACTGCCAACTTGGACAATTATCGGGGAATCGGGCTTTATAAGAAGCTCGGTTATATTCCTTATAATATAAAAGATGAGTATAATGCCGACAATTGGTCGCTTTCCAAAACACTGGAGTATGCTTTTGATGATTATTGCATTGCAGAGATGGCGCGCAAGATGGGAAAGACGGAACTGGCGGAAGAGTTTTACAAGCGTTCTCAAAACTACAAGAATGTATTCAATCCCGCTACAGGGTTTATGCAGCCCGTTGATGACAAGGGTGTTTTTATCCGGCCTTTCTGTCCCGATGACTATACAGCCCATATTTGCGAGAGTAACGGATGGCAGTATTTATGGTCTGTGCCTCAGGATATTCGCGGACTGATAACTTTGGTCGGAGGAAAAGACCGCTTTGCAGAGAAGCTCGATAGTATGTTTACGTATATCCCTGCCGGGAAGGAGGATTTGCCTATTTTCAGCACCGGTATGATTGGGCAGTATGCTCATGGCAATGAGCCGAGCCATCATGTCATTTATTTGTATAATAAAGTACGTCAGCCGTGGAAGACTCAGAAGTATGTGGCACAGGTGATGCATCATCTTTATTTCAATGCACCTGCCGGACTGTGCGGCAATGAAGATTGCGGTCAGATGTCTGCCTGGTATGTATTCAGTGCCATGGGCTTTTATCCGGTCAATCCGGTAAGTGGTGAATATGAAATAGGGACTCCGTTATTTCCCGAAATGCGTATGCATCTTGACAACGGGAAGACTTTTACAGTGCTGGCACCGGCTGTCAACCGTGAGAATATCTATATCCGGTCGGTCAAGTTGAACGGAAAGCCATACGATAAGAGTTATATCACCCATCAACAGATAATGGACGGGGCTACTGTGGAATTCGAGATGAGTTCCGAACCGGGAGAGATTTGGTATCGATAATCCGTTTCATCGGAAATAAAATAACATCAAATAGAAAACAATGAAATTCAATAGACTCGTAAGCGGTTGTTTGGTAGGATTATTATGTTTGAGTGCATGTTCTACCCAAACAACGGAAATGAAAGAATACACCGGTTATGTCAATCCTTTCATCGGAACGGGAGGACACGGACATACGCATCCGGGTGCCATGTTGCCTCACGGAATGATTCAACCGGGTCCTGATACGCGTATCGATGGCTGGGACTCCTGTTCGGGCTACTATTACGAAGATTCCACCATCAATGGTTTTGCCCACACACGCCTTAGCGGTACGGGCTGTGCCGATTTCGGTGATTTTCTTTTGATGCCTACCGTAGGTGAGCAGAAGGTGGAATATCTTGGGAAAGAGAGTCAGCAGCGTCCTTTCGCTTCTGCTTTTTCGCACAGGAACGAGTATGCCGAACCGGGATATTATTCGGTTTTCTTGGATACTTACGGTGTGAAAGCCGAGCTGACGGCCACTGAGCGTGCCGCCATGCACCGTTATACGTTTCCTGAAAGCAAGGAATCGGGTTTCATTCTGGATATGGACTATAATATTCAGCAGCAAACCAATCAGGTCATGGAGGTGGAGGCTGTCAATGATACCGTGCTTTGCGGATACAAGCGCAGTGCTTATTGGGCTTGGCAACAAGATCTTTATTTTTATGCTGTTTTCTCAAAGCCTTTTACCCATACTCTTTATACCGATACCATCGAGGAAGGCGGACAGCAGATTCCTGTCTGCAAAATGTTGCTCCGTTTTGATACGGCTGAAGATGAACAGGTAATGGTTCGTTTCTCCATCTCGTCTGTCGATGGTGAAGGAGCCAGGCAGAATCTGTTGGCTGAGTTGCCCGACTGGGATTTTGACAAGGTGCGTGCCGATGCCCGAAAGACTTGGAATGATTGTCTTTCAAAGATAGAGGTGAAAACGGAAGACCCCGACCAACTTGCCATTTTCTATACTGCCATGTATCATGCATTCTTGAGTCCGAACTTGTTTACCGATGTAGACGGGCGTTATTTGGGGATGGATTTAAAAGTGCACACCACCGATAAGGAAGATCCTGTTTACACCACTTTTTCTATTTGGGACACATTTCGTGCGTTGCATCCTTTGCTCACCATCATAGACCCTCATACCAACGAAAGCTATATCCGTTCATTGTTGAAGAAACAGCGTGAGGGAGGTGTTTTCCCGAAATGGGATTGTGCTGCCAACTACACGGGAACGATGATTGGCTATCATGCTGCCTCTATCATCACCGATGCATACGTGAAGGGCTATCGCGATTTCGATGTTCGCGAAGCCTACCAAGCCTGTCTCCGTACTGCCGAATACGACACGACCGGCATTGTCGGTCCGAAGTGGCTGGTTCCTTTTGTGATGCCCCGTGCCCGTTATTACAAGGATGCGCTGGGCTATATTCCTTGCGACCTCGAAAACGAATCGGTGGCAAAGGCATTGGAATATGCATACGATGATTGGTGTATATCCGTATTGGCAGATAGTTTGGGAGATGTGGAAACAAGAGATAAATATGCTCGTTTTGCCGGGGCATATAAGTCTTACTTCGACCCCGAAACCCGTTTTATGCGCGGGCGGGACAGTAAGGGGAAATGGCGTACTCCGTTCAATCCTCGTTCGTCTACCCATCGCAGTGACGATTATTGCGAAGGTACGGCTTGGCAGTGGACTTGGTTCGTGCCTCACGATGTGCCCGGTCTGGTTGGCTTGATGGGAGGAGAGGAGGCTTTTGTCGGTAAGCTGGATTCCCTGTTCACTGTTTCTTCCGAGCTTGAAGGGGAGACGGTTTCGGCAGATATTTCCGGTCTTATCGGGCAATATGCTCACGGCAACGAGCCGAGTCATCACATCATCCATCTGTATAACTATGTCAATCGTCCGTGGCGGACACAGGAATTGGTAGACAGTGTGCTGTATAGTCAGTACCGCAATGCTCCCGACGGTCTTTCGGGCAATGAGGATTGTGGTCAGATGTCAGCCTGGTATATTCTGAATGCGATGGGTTTCTATCAGGTGTGTCCCGGTGAGCCGGTTTACTCCATTGGCCGTCCCTTGTTCGAGGAAGTGACCATTCACCTGCCCGGTCAAAAGGATTTTGTGATTCGCACGAAGAACAACTCAAAAGAAAACAAATATGTTCAGTCCATTCTGTTGAACGGGAAACCGCTTGAACAGCCTTTCTTCACGCACAGCGACCTGACGGCGGGGGGAGTGATGGAAATCAGTATGGGAGCCGAACCTTTTAAACCGTAAATAAACCAGGCAACACGATGATAAAGAAACTTTTCCTGTCAGTTGTATTCTTTTGCTTCACTTTATGGGTGCAGGCAAAGGACTATGCCGATTATGTGAGTCCGTTGGTGGGAACTCAGTCCTCTTTCGAACTTTCCACCGGCAATACTTATCCTGCGACTGCCCGTCCGTGGGGAATGAATTTTTGGACACCACAAACCGGAAAGATGGGTGACGGATGGCAATACGTCTATACGGCCAACAAGATTCGCGGCTTTAAGCAGACTCACCAACCCAGTCCGTGGATTAACGATTACGGTCAGTTTTCTCTGATGCCCGTTACCGGGAAGCCGGAGTTTGATGAAGACAAGCGTGCCAGTTGGTTTTCCCATAAGGCCGAACTGTCGCGTCCTTATTATTATAAGGTGTATCTGGCGGAACATGATGTAGTGACCGAGCTTACACCGACCGAACGTGCGGTGATGTTTCGCTTCACTTTTCCTGAAAATGATTCATATATTGTGGTCGATGCTTTCGACTGTGGGTCGTCTATCAGGATTATTCCCGAAGAGAATAAGATTATAGGCTATACCACACGCAACAGTGGCGGCGTGCCCGATAACTTCAAGAACTATTTTGTCGTTGAGTTCGACAAGCCGTTTACTTATCGGGCCACCTTCTCCAATGATGAGAAGCCTAAAAGGAAAAAGGATGAGGTTTCCCTTTCTTTAAAGAGAGACGTCATGGAGCAGAATGCTTTTCACACAGGAGCCGTTATCGGCTTCAAGACCCGTAAAGGGGAAGTGGTGCATGCACGGGTCGCCTCTTCGTTTATCAGTCCCGAACAGGCGGAAGCGAATCTGTGCGAACTGGGTGCCGATGATTTCGATACGCTGGTGCGAAAAGGCAAGGATGCCTGGAACCGGGTGTTGGGCAAGATAGAGGTGGAAGGCGGAACAGACGAACAATATCGCACCTTCTATTCCTGTCTCTACCGTTCGTTGCTTTTTCCGCGTAAGTTTTATGAAATGGATGCGAAAGGACAGCCGATACATTACAGTCCTTATAATGGCAAGGTGCTGTCCGGTTATCTATATACCGATACCGGCTTTTGGGATACATTCCGCTGCCTGTTTCCATTGCTCAACCTGATGTATCCGTCCGTCAACAAGGAAATTCAGGAAGGTCTGATAAATACTTATAAAGAAAGCGGTTTCTTTCCCGAATGGGCGAGTCCGGGGCATCGCGGTTGTATGGTGGGTAATAACTCGGCCTCCGTTTTAGTGGATGCTTATATGAAAGGTGTGCGTGTGGAAGAGGTGGAAAGTTTGTATAAAGGGTTGCTGCACGGAACCGAAAATGTGCATCCCGAAGTATCCTCCACCGGGCGATTGGGCTATAAATACTATAACCGTTTGGGTTATATCCCATACGATGTGAACATCAACGAGAATGCTGCCCGCACACTGGAGTATGCATACGATGACTGGTGCATTTACCGTCTGGCAAAGGAATTGAAACGGCCGCAGGAAGAAATTACTCTCTTTGCCAAACGTGCCTTGAACTATAAGAATCTTTTCGACACCGAAAGTAAGCTGATGCGCGGCAAGAACCGGAACGGAGAATTCCAAAAACCGTTCTCTCCGTTGAAGTGGGGAGATGCATTTACCGAGGGAAACAGTTGGCATTATTCCTGGTCGGTTTTTCATGATCCGCAGGGGCTGATAAACCTGATGGGAGGTAAAGAAATGTTTGTCACGATGCTTGACTCGGTGTTTGCCGTTCCTCCTGTTTTCGATGACAGCTATTACGGGCAGGTGATTCACGAAATACGTGAGATGACGGTAATGAACATGGGGAACTATGCACATGGCAACCAACCCATTCAACACATGATTTACCTTTACGACTATGCCGGACAACCCTGGAAAGCGCAATATTGGTTGCGTGAAGTGATGAATCGTATGTATACTTCGGCTCCCGACGGATATTGCGGAGACGAGGACAATGGCCAGACTTCGGCTTGGTATGTGTTCTCGGCATTGGGCTTTTATCCGGTATGTCCCGGAACGGATGAATATGTTCTCGGTGCACCGCTTTTCCGCAAGGCAACCCTTCACTTTGAAAACGGCAACGACTGGGTACTCTCTGCTCCCGAAAATAGTGAAGCAAACCGTTATATCGACCAAATGCTGGTCAACGGCCGGGTCTATACGGCAAACTTTCTCAAGCATGGTGAGATGTTGAAGGGCGGTAAGGCAGAGTTTCGTATGTCTGCCTACCCCAACTTGCAGCGCGGAATACAGGAGGCGGATTTGCCTTATTCTTTTTCAGTAGATGGAGTGTGACAGATATATGATGGAAAGTGTTAGTCGTCATCATCGTCATCATCGTCATCATCCCAATCGTCATCGTCACGATCATGCCATTTGGGGTGTTTATGGCGTTTATGCTTTTTATAGTGTTTGTGATGATGTTTATTGTGATGATCGCAATAGGAACAATAATGTTCATGCCAACAGTTGCTATGATAATGAATCCTGTCATAGAACGGGTTATAATATGTTGAACCGGGTTTGATACCTATTTCTACCAGAATACGATTCCAGCCATATCGGTGATAACGTTTATAGTAATCACATACATCCCGCATGTGTTTGCCGGAAGTTCTGGCTATTTCAAGAGCCAAGCCAACATTTCCCCAATCGCTTCCACATCGCCTATAATAGTCATCCAATGAACGGTTGGACACATTATATTCTACACATAAACGCTTCCGGTAATCAGATAACTCTACAGAAGCGTATTTATTTGCTCTGCCTATAAACAGCGACAACCTATCCTGTGCGAACATGGAACAAGATATGGCAATGAATAATAACAGAATTTGAAATCGTCTCATAATGTTATAAAATTATTCGTTGAGTAAAATCATTAGAGCCACAAATATAGATATTAAATATACAACAAGCAATCTTTTCTTGGAACTTCAGCGTAAGATTTAATTATTGCTTGATAGAAGCTTTTAATTATCAGTAGGATACGAAATATTTTGTGTCTTGAGGTATGGCGTTTTGAATAATGGGTATGGTTTTTATTGATTATATATGGTATCTTTGCAATTTCAAAATGTTCGGTTATTTAAGGATATAAAAGAATATATCAGACAAATTATTGAGACAAGACAATATGCGCAGTTGGAATGTGTTTACACATTTATAATTCGACAGAGATAAGTTGATTGATTTTTATTTGTAAAACGAAGAAAAATATGAATTGGTTGTTATTGAATGCAGCTCCGGGCAGTAAGCTTGAGCAAGCGTTGGAAAAGTTGGTAGATTTTGGAATGGATGCAGGTAAGGATATATTTGTTGCCATTCTGATATATTCCATTGGTCGTTTTATCATCAGGCAGATAAGTATATTAATTGCCAAAGTTCTTGAAAAAAGGAAGATAGAGGTTAGTGTGCAGACTTTTTTGAAGAGTCTGGTGAAAATTTTACTGAATATGGTACTTGCTTTTGCCATAATTAGCAAGTTGGGAGTTGAAACTACCAGTTTTGCTGCACTTTTGGCATCAGCCGGTGTAGCTGTAGGTATGGCGCTTTCCGGCAATCTTTCTAATTTTGCAGGTGGTTTGATTATACTTGTTTTTAAACCGTTCAAAGTGGGCGATTATATAGATGGTCCCGGAGTGAGCGGTACCATAAAGGAAATACAGATTTTTCACACCATACTTTCTACTCTTGACAATCGAATGATCTATGTTCCCAATGGAATGCTTAGCGGAAACGCTGTGACTAATTATAGTAAACAGGAAATGCGTCGTGTTGAATGGGTATTTGGGGTAGAATATGGAGAAGATGTGAAAAGGGTCAGAGCTGTATTGCAACGTATTATCAATGCGGATAGCCGTATTTTGGATACTCCCGCTCCCATAATCGTTTTGGGGTCGTTAAGTGCAAGCAGTGTGGATATTACCGTTCGTGTCTGGGTAAAAAGTGCTGATTATTGGAGTGTTTTGTATGATATCAATGAAATTGTTTATACGACATTTAATGAAGAAGGCATCGGGTTCCCTTTCCCACAACTCACTGTACATCAGGCAAAAGATTAATAAGGTATAAATTTAACTTCTTAAATAAGTGATAATGAAAAAACTAATTTGTTTATTTACTATTTTGGCATTTCTTGGAGTAGCCAACAGTATGGCTCAAGGATTGCATTTTGGTTTAAAAGCCGGTGTGCTTGGTAATAAAGCAAATGTCAGCGGTATGCGTAATCAATTTAAGGAAGAGAGTTTGACCGGATTCCAAGTAGGACCTATGTTGCAATATCAAACAGGGTTTCATGGCATTGCTTTGGATTTTTCTTTGTTGTATGTACAACGCGGAGTGAAGCTTACCAATACTTCTAATGGGCGTAGCACTGATATCAGAACACAAAGTATTGATATTCCTATAGAGCTGAAATGGGAAATGGGGATATCAGATGATTTTGATTTATTTTTGGGAGCAGGTCCTTCTTTCTCTTTTTTGGTGGATGAGGATAATTGGGGACGTAAACTTGCTCATATTGCTGTAGATGCGATAGATAAGGATCTTTCATCTATGGGGTGGCGCTCTACTGAAGTTGGATTGAACTTGGGAGGCGGTGTGAAGATTGTGAAGCATCTGATGGTAAGCTGTTACTATAATATAGGATTGACTCAGTCTGCCAAACATAATATAGGAGGTAATAAGCATGACGTCATAGATCAGATATTTGATGGTGATGTATTTGAAAGTAAAAATAGGTACTGACAGTTATCACTTGCTTATGTATTTTAATTTAGGCAGGTATAAACGATAGCGGTTTGGTATGTTTCTTATGGGAGTGTATCAAAAACTCAACCGGTCTATCCCATCGTCGGCGATAGGGGTAGGGCTTGACTGCCCGAATACACGAAGCAAACTGTTTTCGGGCGAGCAAACCTCGCCCCTACGAACTAAACGACAGTATTATCCACGTTTTGACAACCCCAATTTTGTTTATGGGAAGATATTTAATCAACAAGTATGATAAAAAATGAAACTATATATTCTGATACAACGTTTGTTGAAAAGGCAATGGGTTCGATGTTTTGTTCTTTTCTTTATTTTGATTTCAATTATAGCGGTTATTGCAAGTTCATTTGAGGAAATGTCTGAATACAAAGTACCATTATTCGGAATAACCTATATATCTTCTTTTGTTTTTCTGGTTGAATATATAGCCCGCATTTTATCTGCCCCCGCGCTCTATCCTGATATGAAAGCAGCAAAAGCACGTCTGAAATATACATTTTCCTTCTATGGTTTTGTTGATTTTATAGCAGTGATTCCTTGTATTCTTACTTATGTATATTGGAATACAGAAGTGGTGCATATTATTATTTTGCCCTATATTTTTATTATTTTTAAATTGATACGGCATTCGCGCTCTTTCCGGGTTATCGGCAAAGCTCTTGCTTCCGTTAAGGAGGAGCTTGAGACAGCCTACACTGCCAGCTTTATTACGATTTGTTTTTCTGCCATTCTTATGTATTATATTGAAAGGAGTGCTCAACCCGAGGTTTTTGAAAACATTGGCGACGGGATTTGGTGGGCTATCATTACATTTGCAACGGTAGGGTATGGCGATATTTATCCAATTACGCCTTTGGGAAAATTATTGGGGTGCATCATTTGTTTGGTGGGAGTAGCAATGGTGGCTATTCCGACCGGTATCATCAGTTCTTCTTTTATCAATATCGTACAAAAAAAAGAGAAGAAACAAGGAGAGGACTGCAATAACGAAGGTGATAAGCAGTAAATTGCTGTGATACAGTGGTGTGCGTGGTTAAAGTTTGTTTGTGGCGACAACGAACTTATTTCTTGTTTTTGGCAGAATAGAAGAAGGCAGTACACTTCGAGAAAAGGTTATGGCTTTTTTGAGAAAATTTTAAGTTCATCGTTGAACTAATTGGAACTTTCCGGCAAGCATTGGGTATTTCGCATTAAGACTATTTTATGTTTGTTAGTAATTGACAGTCAGAATAAAAAGAAATCCCATTTAATGCTTAATTGCTTCATAATGTGGAAAGTATATTTGGAAGAATAAGAAGAAAAAAAGTGTATCTCTTAGTAAGAGATACACTTTTCGCTGCAAATTTACACAAAGTTTTGATAATTAAAACTTTTTGAGAAGAAAAATCACAAGACAAATGCAAAAATATCTTTAGTCTTAAGTTTTAGGACGCTTTTTTATAGGTTTAAACAACTCATAATAAAGTGTTTATGTGCGTCCGGTGTATCTCTTACTAAGAGATGCATCGGACGCAACTCTTTTTTAAGGGTTTGAAAGATGTGTATTTATTTGAAATAGAGACGATAAAAAGAGAGTACAATGGACTATCTATTCCTACACCGCGACAAGCGTACCTTTACTTCCGAAAGGCAGAAGAATCTGCTTTTCCGGGCTGCCCGGATTTATTGGGAGCAGAAGTTCGCAAACTGTGAGCCGGAGAAAGCAAGAAAAGTCGATTGTGAGCTATATAAATATGTATTGTATTATTTGGAAGTGCGCCAAGTGTTTCTTGACCCGAAGCTCTCACTGAAGAAGCTGAGCGATATGATTGAAACGAACCAGACTTATCTGTCGAACGTGGTCAACCGCTACTTCGGTTGCCATCTGAAAGAGTTGGTGAACACGTATCGGGTGGAATATGCCAAGGAACTGCTCCGTTCGGGCAAGTGTCTGCCGGAGGAGCTGCCCCAACGCTGCGGGTTTCTGTCGCGAAGTGCATTTTATGCTGCTTTTAAAAAGGTGACGGGCGTTTCTCCCCAACGTTATATGAAATATGGACAGAGGGAAAAGCTCTCGGAATCAACAGAATATGTATAACCAATTTTAGTTTTTTAAATTTATAAATTTAAAGTTTTTCTATTATGAACAAAAAGTTTTTAAGTGCAATCCTGTTCGGAGCCTTAATGGTTTCGTTGACAGGAACATTTGTGTCTTGTAAAGATTACGACGATGATATCGACGAAATCAACAAGGAATTGACTGACCTGAAATCAAAACTTTCAGATCTTGAAAGTAAAGCAAATGCCGGTGGCGCTTACGTTACCAAGATTGAATCGGTAGACGGTGGTTTCAAAGTATCGGTAAGCGACGGTACTTCTTACAACCTGACTGTTGCCAGCGCTGCTGCCGGTAGCAAGGTTGTGATTGATGACAAGACCGGTGAAATCAGCATTGATGACAAGGCTACAGGCTGGTTTGCCACTACCGGTGAAGGTGAAGAAGCAGTGGATATGACTCCGTATGTAAAAGACGGATACTGGTATCTCTATGACAAAACAGCAAAAGAGTTTGTGAAGTCTGAATACAAAGCTGCCGGTAACGCTTATGCTGTAGTAGCTAACGGTATCTGTACATTGAACATTCCTGATGCTGATGGTAAGATGCAGACTATCCAGTTGCCTACCACTTCGGCTGCTATCACTGGTGTGCAATTTATTGATGTGACTAGCGGAGATGTTGAAACTGATCCTGCATACGCTTTGAACTATGGTGTGGCAACAAAGGACAATGCTAAATGGGATGGTCCTAAGGGTGCGATTACTAAAGACCAATTGTTGGTAGGTACTATCGAACCTCTTACTTTGCAGGTATATCCTTCTTCTGCAGACTTGTCTAACGCAGATATTAAGTTGGTGGGTAGCGATGGCACAGTTGCTCCGGTTAAGGTAACAGCTACTCCGTTTGAAGGTGTTATCACCAAGGCTGCTTCTGCCAATGGTCTGTGGAATCTGAATATCCGGCCGGATGAAACGGTAACAGACAAGACTATTGCAGATGCATTTAAGGCTGAAACTGACAACTATGCTTATGCATTGCAAATCAATGGCAATATTCTGACCGGATATGCTTCTGAAGTTACTCCTACTGATCAAGCATCTTCTGCTACTGCTACATCTTTGCAAGCTGATGATGTTAAATACAATACTGAAGAACTTAGCTCAGCTAAAGTACCTTTCGGTGAAACAGTTACTCTTGAATTTGATGGAACTAAAGCATACGATGCTTATTTGACTCCGAAATCGGCCAGTGAATTAGAATTGGCTGGTGTTACTATCGATGGTAAGACGATGTCATTCACTTCTACTGAAAAGGCTGCCGGTAAGACGGTTGAGTTTACTGTGAATTTCGTAAACTTTAAGGGAGAAACCGGTACTGCTTTTGATATAACAGTTAACTTCGAAGGTGCAACTGTTGATCCTGAAGCTCCTGTAGCAGCAGTGAAATATACAGCAACTGATGGTGTTAAACCTATCATTATTGATTTAGGTACTACATTTACAAGCTTGAGTGCTCAGACTGCTACAGCGTTGGCTGCTGTTACTCCGACTTGGAATGTGATTTCTATTGACGGTAAAGCGGTAACAGCAGACCAATCTACTGCTAACGGTAAGTTTGCATTTGCAATGACTCAGGTAAAATACTACTCAGACTTGAAAGCTGATGGTACACCGAAAACAGAAGTTACTGCTATCAATACTGCTGATAATCTTAAGAAGGTTAAGTATGCTGTATTTGCACATTCTGATTATCAAACAACTGTAGCTCCGGGTGCTTATGTATTGAACATGAAATTTGCTGATGCTAGTGGTAATGAATTGAAGAAAGTGGTTGCTCCTGTAACAATCTCTGTTCCTACATTCACTGACTTGTTCACTAAGGTTACTTCTGTATGGAATGCAGATAAGACTGTCTTGAATGCTTTGTTGGTTGGCTCTACTAGTGCAGATGTTGCTAAACAATATGTAATGACTAACGCATTCAAGAGTGTAGAAAACTCAGGTGCGGACTGGAATAACTTGACTCTTACTCCGAAACAAATGAGTATTAGCGGAACTCCGACTGAGGTTGCTACATATACTGTATCCGGCTCAATCTTGGAAATGGCTGATGATTTGCTTGATGCCAATGGTGCAGTAAGAGGCAATGTAACAGTTGATGGTACATATTTGGTTGGCAATAAAGCAGGCTTGAAAGTTGAAGTTCCTGCATTTGCAGTAAACTTTATGTCTCCGTTCAATGATGCGGTGCTTAACTTCTACAAAGGCGGTAAAGTGGCAGATTTGAATGTTGCAATTGCATCAGATGGTAAAGGTACTATCGCTAAAGTTGCAGGTGATGCCGGAAAAGAAGCAGGTTTGCAATTAGTTGCCAGCAGTGAAAAGGTTGCAGTTAGCAATGCAATGGAATTGTTTGGTGCAACAAATGATAAGTTCACATTCGTAGTTAAGGGTGAAGGTGTTCCTGCCGGTGCAACAGCTAAATTGTCTGATGCCGGTATTGCTTTGGAAGGTATGACTTATGCTCCTAACTATTCAGCAACTCTTGAAATGACAGTTACAGCATTGAATGGTATCAAGACTACCATTACATTGCCTATGACTATCAATAAGCCCTAATCATTATCCTAAGTATACTGTTTACTTAAGATAGATGAATCATTGAAGAGTGTGTCCGCCTCGTGCAGACACACTCTTTTGCTATAAAACAGGCAGGTATTTAAATAACCTTTTCAAAAACAAACATATTATCAAAACTATTACTACTTTTGCAAACCCTTTAAGTGAAACTTTAGATAGAAGCAGTATGAAACACATTTTATTCCTCGCAATAGCTCTTTTGTCGTTGACAGGCTGTATGAAAGAAAAACCGACAGCCCTTCGTTGGGCTACATTCAACATTCGCTATGATAACCCACAAGATAGTTTGAACAATTGGCAGTATCGTAAAGCACGCGTATGCAAGTTTATTCAAGAACAGAAAATAGATATCCTCGGAATGCAGGAAGTGTTGCACAATCAGTTTCTCGATTTGCGTTCCGGTCTGCCGGAGTATGACGGTATCGGTGTCGGTCGTGACGATGGCAAGACAGCAGGAGAGTATGCTCCTTTATTCTACCGGAAAGATAAATATGAAGTATTGGACTCAAACACTTTCTGGTTGGCAGAGAATCCCGACAGTGTGGGCATGATGGGCTGGGATGCTGTTTGTGTGCGCATTGCTACATGGGCCAAGTTCAGAGAAAAGTCTACCGGAAAGATATTTATGGCAGTAAATACGCATTTTGACCACATCGGTGAAGAGGCGCGCCGCCAAAGTGCGTTACTTATTATCAAAAAGATAAAGGAAATAGTGGGTGAGCGTCCTGCCATTGTGACGGGCGATTTCAATGTGACGGATGCAAGCAGTGCTTATGAAACCATTACCACGAATGAGTTTGTCATGAAGGATGCTTATAAGATAGCCGGTCATGTGACCGGTGTGGATTATACTTTCCATGACTTTGCCCGCATTCCGCCACAGAACTGCGAGAAGATTGATTTCATCTTTGTCACTCCACAGATAAAGGTAACAGGATGCGATATTCCGGCAGAAATACCGGGCGCTCTGTTGTCCGACCATAATCCCCAGTTGGTTGATTTGGAATTCTAGCCGGATTCCCCGGAGACTCCATGACTCATGTCACTCCCGAAGAACACAGTCTGTTCAGCCCCCTACTGATATTGTTCCTGTGCCTTTTCTATATATTGATTATGCTTCCCATACGGCTGAACAAGATTTACAGGAAATCCGTCGCCGGGCATACTTGGGTTGAAATGACTCCTGAAGGACTGGTATACGACAGGGCGGAGCAGAAGAAAGAGATTGCCTGGGAGGAGGTGGCAGGCGTAGCCCTTTATAAGGATTATTGTTTTTTATACGACAAAGGCGGCGGTGAGTTCTTGCTTGTGACTTCGGACGAGAGAGTGAAAGAATCCCTCCTTTATTATCTGAATGCGAGAAAAGTAAAGTAGGAGGGTGAAGTGTTTTTCCTCAAAACGTTGTTCCTGTTGTTATAATGTGTATTTTTGTACTCATTAAAACCAAATCAAAAAAATACGTTTATGAGCAACTTATCTAACATGCCTTGGGAAGACCGTCCGGTCGGTTCTAAGGAAGTGGTGTGGCGCTACTCTGCCAATCCCATCATTCCGCGCGATTTGCTTCCTACTTCCAATAGTATTTTCAACAGTGCCGTGGTGCCTTTCGGTGACAGTTATGCCGGAGTGTTCCGTTGCGACGACACGAATCGCCGTATGCGCCTGCACGTGGGCTTCAGTAAAGATGCCGTTCATTGGGATATCCATCCCGAACCTTTGACGTTTGAGTGTGACAATGCCGAAGTGGGCGAATGGGTGTATGGCTACGACCCGCGTGTTTGCTTCATAGAAGACCGTTACTATGTTACCTGGTGTAATGGTTACAAAGGCCAGCCTACCATCGGTGTGGCATGGACCAAGGACTTCAAGACTTTCCATCAGCTGGAGAATGCTTTCCTTCCGTTCAATCGCAACGGAGTGATGTTTCCGCGCAAGATAAACGGACGTTATGCCATGCTGAGCCGTCCGAGCGACAACGGGCATACTCCGTTTGGAGATATCTATTACAGTGAATCACCCGACATGGAGTTCTGGGGACGGCATCGGCTGGTGATGAGTCCGGCACCCTTTGAAGTGAGTGCATGGCAGTGCCTGAAAATCGGTGCAGGACCTATCCCTATCGAAACACCGGAAGGCTGGCTGCTCATCTATCACGGCGTGCTCCGCTCGTGCAACGGTTATGTATATGCTTTCGGTTCGGCATTGCTCGATTTGGACGAGCCGTGGAAAGTGAAATACCGTTCGGGAGCCTACCTGCTTTCGCCGCGCACTCCTTACGAATGCATGGGCGACGTGCCCAATGTGTGCTTCCCCTGCGCCGCGCTGCATGATGAAGAGACAGGACGCATCGCCATTTATTATGGCTGTGCCGATACCGTGACGGGGCTTGCCTTCGGTTATGTGCCTGAAATCATAGAATTTACTAAACGTACTTCCATCATTTAACTCAAATGATTATCTTTGCGGCATAAAGAAACAAGCAAAGATTTCATCATGATGAACCGGAACGTACTTCATTTGACATGTCCTCCTATACCTGTCCTCCGCATTGGCTTTGTGGGGCTGGGTAATAGGGGGATTTTGGCTCTTGAACGATATATGCATCTGGAGGGTGTGGAGGTAAAAGCCTTATGTGATTTGCGCCCCCGGAATATAGAGCGTGCCACTGCATTGCTCCACCGTTTCAACCGCCCTGCGGCTGTTGCCTATGGCGAAGACGGCGGATGGAGGCAATTGTGCGGACGTGCGGATATTGACTTGGTTTATATTTGTACCGATTGGCTGACACATACCGATATTGCGGTATATGCCATGCAGCAGGGACGCCATGCCGCTCTTGAGGTGCCTGCCGCCATGAGCGTGGCGGACTGCTGGCGTTTGGTGGATACCGCCGAGCAGACACGCCGGCACTGCATGATGTTGGAGAACTGTTGTTATGATGCTTTTGCCTTGACGACCCTGAACATGGTGCGGCAAGGGGCATTGGGAGAGATAACCCATGCCGAAGGAGCGTATATCCATGACCTCCGCCGGCATTACTTTGCCGACGAAACGGAAGGCGGCTATCATAATAACTGGATAAAGCTGTATAGCCAGCAGCATACCGGAAATCCGTATCCCACTCACGGGCTGGGCCCTATCTGTCAATGGATGGACATTCATCGTGGAGACCGCATGGAGTATCTTGTATCCATGTCGTCGCGTGAAGCGGGGCTGTCGGCTTATGCCCGCGGGCAGTTTGGCAAGCATTCCGCCGAGGCTGCACAACCTTATCTGATGGGAGATGTGAATACGACATTGATTCGGACGGTCAAAGGGCGTACTATCGTATTGCAATATGATGTGACGACTCCGCGCCCATACAGCCGCCATCAGACTGTGTGCGGCACAAAAGGCTTCATGCAGAAATATCCCGTGCCTTGCATCCTGCTGGACGAGTATGGTAAAGAACCCTTGGCAGGAGAGGATTTTGAGAAAGTAATGGAACGTTATAAGCATCCGTTCACTGCTACCATCGGTGAGGAGGCAAAGCGGAAAGAGATGCCGAACGAGATGAATTATATCATGGATTATCGTCTGGTGCATTGCTTGCGCAATGGTCTGCCTTTAGATCAGGATGTGTATGATGCAGCCGAATGGTCGTGTATCACGGAACTGAGCGAACTTTCGGTGCGGCAAGGAAGCATTCCGGTGGAGATACCGGATTTTACACGGGGGAATTGGGAAGGAGACAAGTGATGTTCTTGACAGAGGGAGCGTTCTCCTTTCTCCTTACCTTTCGCCTTTTATGGTAAAAGAGTCAAGAATCCGTTTTATCTCTTCGATTTTCCCCGGATTCTTTTTGGCATAATTTTCTCTCATCCTTATGGTTACACAATGTACCATGTCATCATCTTGCTGTAATAAATAGTAAACGCGATATATATTCCATGTCTTATCATATTCTTGACTCTTTTGCACAATGACAAACCTTTCTTGATTCTTATTGGATTTGATTCTCGTTTTGCTGCAGAGCCGGATAGGACCGGAAATCTTTTTCATTTCCAATTCTTCTACTTCTTTTAAAGTAATAGGGGATGCCTTATCTATTTTCTGATAGCTTTCAATAAAACACAATACATGATTCGGTAAGTCTTCCCGGAAATTAATCAATGGAGTTTCCCATATCAGATAATAGAGATGACAACCGATGGACCGGGCGTCTCGCTCTTCCGGTATAATGCCATTGCCTTTTTCATTCTTTGTGCTCCAATGGCAAGGCAAGGTGATGGAGTAGAACTTATTGCTAATCTCTTTCCATTCCTCATTATGTTGCTTGGTGAAGGAGCAACATAACAGGAACAGTAAGGAGTAGAAGATAGCGGATTGCTTGTTCATGATATGATAATTATGGTTAGTTATATGCTTTAATGCCAATAACGTTCCGGTGAATGAAAGTTATATTTCTATTAACCACGGCTGTGGTTAACTCTAACCACCTACGTGACTAACTCTAACCACCCGGGTGATTAGGCTTAACCACGGTCGTGGTTAAGCAATCACGATATGCTTTACACCAAGATATGTATTTACTTTATAAGTATGTATTCAGTCAGCACTTCCTTATAAAATAAATAAGGACAGCCGAAAGGTAAATCCGGCTGTCCTTATTCAATGCTTTGAGTTCTCTTTTTATTCCATATCTACACTATGCTTTACGGGAGAGAGGATGAATGTAAATTCATAGTCACCGTAAGGCAATTGATATTTAGGCAATGCTATGGTTCCCCAACTGTTGACGCAACCCAATCCCATTTGTGCCTTGTCGATGCACAAGTTGGTGAGGTTGGCCTTCTTCACTTCGGGTGAGTGACGCTGGTCTTTCTGTGCGCCGTCATCCAGTGATTCGATGGTGTAATGCAATGCAGAGGCAGAGAAAGGAGCTTCGGCTACAATCTTCACGCCATTGCCGCCGGCATTCAACTGTTTCCACCAACGGATGTCGGTCTTGTTTCCGGTTTCCTGCGGACGGATGTAGGAGTAGAATTGTTCGTCTACACTCTGGCGATAGATGCCCAAATCGGTGCTATGGTTACGGTCACTGTAGTTTTCAACCGGGCCGCGTCCGTAGAACTCAATGGTATTGAAGTTCTTCGGCATTTGCATCTGCATACCGAAACGGAACATCGGAGATACCTTGGCATTCTTATCGGCTGTCATCTTTTGGGTGATTTTAACGGCACCTTGGTTGTTGATGACATACTCCAGATAAAGTTTGGCAGAAACGGCTTTCATGTCGTATTCGGCTGTTACCTGTACTTGATTGTCTACGGTAGTGGAAGCCAGGCGGACAAGTTTCAATCCCGGGTTTTTCCATACTGCAAAGCGGTGTTGCAGGCCGGCACCCATATCATTATCGGTCGGAGCACGCCAGAAGTTGGGGGTCAGTGCAGCGCCTTCTTTAATCATTTCCAGCCCATTGACATCGTATTTGCTCAGGTAACCGTTGGCTTTGTTGAACTCAACAGTGAAGTTCTCACCTTTCACAATCAGGTAGTTTCGCTGGTTGTCGATGATTTGGGGAGTAACGATAGCCACATTGGTGGTCTCTACATTCTTCAACTCCATGGCCGGAGCCTTGTAGGGATTCAGAGTGAGCTGGTCTTTGGCAACTGTATGACCGGCAGCCAATAAACCTTCGCGGTTCTTCAGTTTGTAGGATACGTTCAACAGCCATTCTGTGCACTGACAAGTCTTGCCTAAATCAAGTTTAATCTTGGCGGTCTGCTGCGGAGCGACATTGAGATTATCCACACGTCCCGAACGGATTGCTTTTCCGCCTTTCAGCACTTCCCATTCCATATAGTAGGCAGAAAGGTCGCGGAAGAAGTTCTCATTGTAAACGTTTACTTCTCCCTTGCTCAGGTCGGCAGGAGTAGTCCAGATGTTCTGATAGAAATAACTTACCTCGTGCATGTGGGGATTGGGGTTACGGTCGGGGCTGATCAGACCGTTGTCGCAGAAGTTGTTGTCGGATGCATCGAAGCGGTTGAAGTCGCCGCCGTAAGCATAGATTTCAACTCCGTTCTTGCCTTTCCAGCGAACGGACTGGTCGACGAAGTCCCAAATGAAACCGCCTTGCAGGTTCGGATATTTGCGGATGATGTCCCAGTATTCTTTGAATCCGCCTTGAGAGTTACCCATGGCGTGAGCATATTCACACTGGATGAGCGGTTTGGTGGCATCGGTACGCTGACCGTATTTTTCCATGCCTTCATAGCCGTAATACATCGGACAGAAGATGTCGGTGTGCTCTTTCAAGCCGGCTTGTTCGTACTGGCAGGCACGGCTGGGGTCTTCTGCCTTTATCCATTTGTAACATGCTTCGAAGTTGGGGCCGTCTCCGGCTTCATTACCCAATGACCAGAAGATGATGCTGGGGTGATTGAAACCACGTTGAACATTACGCTGGTTGCGTTCCAGATGTGCTTGCTTGAATGACGGATTCTTTGCCAGAGTAGCTTCACCGTAGCCCATTCCGTGAGATTCCACATTTGCTTCGGCTATTACATAAATACCGTATTTGTCACAAAGGTCGTACCACAGGTTGTTGTCCGGGTAGTGGCAGGTACGCACAGCGTTCAGATTGTATTGTTTCATGATTTGAATGTCCTGAAGCATACGTTCGGGAGATACTACATATCCTCCGTCCGGGTCGAGCTCATGACGGTCGGCTCCCTTGAAAAGAACAGCTTTTCCGTTGACCAGGATTTGACCTCCTTTCAGTTCAATTTTGCGGAAACCGACATTTACGGGGATAACTTCATTGCTTCCCTGCATGCTGGCACGCAAAGTATATAAATAAGGAGTCTCGGCACTCCATTTATTCGGATTTTCTACGTTCATGGTCACAGTGCCGCTTCCTTTGGCGGTAGCCGTGGCTACTTGCTTGCCGGTGGCATCGACCAGTTCCAAATCGACGGTTCCGCTTCCCTTCAGGTCGAGCTTCACAGCCAATGAGCCGTTTTTATATTCAGTATCCAAGTCGGGAGTGACGCGGATATCCTGAATGCGCTTCTTGTTGCGTGCATACAGATAGCAGTCACGTCCTACACCGCTGAAACGGAAGAAGTCCTGGTCTTCCAGATAGGTACCGTCGCACCAGCGGAATACCTGAAAGGCGATTAAGTTCTTTTGTCCCGGTTTCAGGTAAGGAGTCAGGTCGAACTCGGCTTCCAGCTTGCTGTCTTCGCTATACCCCACATAACGTCCGTTTACCCATATATACATATTGGAAGTGACGGAGCCGAAATGAGCGATGATATCTTTCCCTTTCCACGAAGCGGGAACAATGATTTCGCGGCGATAAGAACCGACGTGGTTGTTTTCGGTCGGAACTTCGGGAGGATTGTTCTTAAACTGGTTGCGCCATGCATAGCCTACATTGACATAAATAGGGTCGCCGTAGCCGTTTAATTCCCAAACGCCGGGAACCTGCATATCGTCCCAACCTTTATCATTGAATGTTGTTTTCCAGAAGTCCATGGGGCGTGCGTCTGCATCTTTCACCCAATTGAACTTCCAGGCGCCGTTTAGCGTCATATAGTTGGCTGATGATTCTTTCAGTCCTTTTTTAGCTGCATCGGCATTTTCGTAAGCAAAGTAGTTGGTGTGCATCGGGGCGCGGTTTACCGCATTTACCTGCGGGTTGCGCCACTCATTGGACTGTGCGCTTGCTGCGAGTGCAAATACGGTGAACAGTCCGGTAAGAAGTTGTTTTTTCATGCTATAATAATTATAAAGGTTTTGTGCAAATATAGTGAAAAACTATAGTACTTATGGGCATAGACCGGGCAATATTTGTTATAATTGTACTTATTTTATAACTTATTCTTAAATATAATGGCATTTTTGAAAGGTATATGGGGAAAATGGCAGCATTTGCTGCACGATGACAAATGGAAGCATAAAATTTATGTAGTCATCTTTGAGAGCGATACTTCGGCAGGGAAATGGTTTGATGTGGCGCTTATCGGGTTTATCGTGCTTAGTATTCTGGTGGTGATTGTCGAAAGTATTCAAGGTTGGTCAGCAGTGATCGGGCCTTATTTGCGGTTTTCGGAATATGTCTTTACTTTCTTCTTTACCGTGGAATATCTGTTAAGGCTTTATTGTTCTCCCCGGCCGCGCAAGTATGCTTTAAGTTTTTTCGGTATTATTGACTTGCTGGCGACTTTGCCTCTTTATATAGGCTGGTTCTTCGGCACGGCGCGGTATTTGCTGGTAATCCGTACTTTCCGGCTGATTCGGGTGTTTCGTATCTTTAAACTGTTTAATTTTCTGGACGAAGGAAACTTGTTGTTGCATTCACTGACCTATAGCAGCCGCAAGATTATTGTTTTTTTTCTCTTTGTGCTGATATTGGTCATCTCTATCGGAACATTGATGTACATGATTGAAGGACAGCGTCCCGGCACGGCTTTCGACAATATTCCCAATAGCATTTATTGGGCGATAGTTACCATGACCACTGTCGGTTATGGCGATATCACTCCCGAAACCCCTTTAGGGCGTTTCCTTTCGGCAGTGGTGATGCTGATAGGCTATACCATCATTGCTGTTCCCACAGGGATTGTATCTGCATCAATGATGAAAGAACACAGACGCAGGCAAGTCCTGAAATGTCCGCACTGTGGAAGAGACGGACACGAAGAGGGAGCAGCCTATTGCAAATATTGCGGAGGGAAGTTGGAATAAAAGAAACTGTCATTCCACTACCCATCTTTTATCATGCGGGACAACCATTTGGGGGTTGTAATACATGCCCTCTTTGGTGGGTATTTTCAGCTTATAAGTCCTTTTGCTATGATTGGCTAAGCTGGTTTCCCTCAACCACGGGTTCATATTCTTCAGGATGGCCAATGTGATTCCTTTGCTGCGGGCAAAGCGGGCAAGGTTTGCTATTCCTTCTGTTACGGTTATTTCGGTATAAGGGATGGCAGGGTATAAATCAGATGCTCTCAGCCGGAAACCAAAAGCAGTCGGGTCGGAGAACATAATTTTGGCAGCGAGGATACGATATACATAGCGTGCGGTTTCTTCCACCAATTGCAAGTCCAGTGAATCATCTACATCTTGTTTTGCCAGTTGGCTGGCAATTCTTGCCTGTCCGGCATTATAAGAGGCGGCCACTGCCACCCAGTCTTTGTATTTGGCATAAGCATCTTTCAGATAGCGGCAGGCAGCACGGGTTGCTTTTTCCACATGATAGCGTTCATCTATGTTGGAATTGACTTCCAGTCCGTAGTCTCGTCCGGTTCCTTGCATGAACTGCCACAGTCCGGCGGCTCCGGCAGAGGAGCGTGCGATGGGGTTGAGGTTGCTTTCTATTACCATCAGATATTTAAAGTCATCCGGGATTCCGTTTTCCTTCAGTATGGGTTCTACGATAGGGAAATAGCGGTTGGCTTTCTTTATCATTTGCAGGGAGGTGCTGTGCATATAGGTAAATGCCAGCAGTTCGCGATCCATACGCTCATGACGGTCGTATCGGCTGAGGTCTATCGTTTTTCCACAGAAAATGACACTGACCGGCACTTCGGGACTGCTGTATTTCAGTGCGGTGATACCTAAATCTTTTTTTATGGCTGTACTTGCTGTGTCTTCCTGTTCTCCTTTCGGAGCAACGCAACTGCTGCCCACAAGGGCAGGTGAGATTGTGACCAAAGCAAAAAGCATGGCTGCGGTTATGTTCAGTGTATATTTCTTCATCTTTTTTCTACTTTCTTCCGGCGGTGGTACCATCAGGTTATTTTTATATCATGGCAAAGATAGCTTTTTTGCCTTATAATACCTATATTTATTTTTGCAAAGGTGTAATTTATCGTTTGGTGTTGTGCCTGTTGATAATTTACGATTTGCAGTGATGAAGCGGATTAAACGGGAAAAGAGGTAGCAGAAGAAAGGATACCACCTATGCTCTTATTTTGTTCCGCTTATTTTTATTGTAGTAAATATTCTTCGGATATGTCTTATTTATGGAATATATTTTTCTATCTTTACAGCCATTAAAGGACTGGAGTCTCTAAAAAGTCTAATACATGTGAAGGTAGGGTAGCAGGTTTTGACTTTTCAGAAATGGATACTCAGCCATAGTACGAAATCAATATCGAAAATTATGATAAAGAATAAAGCTCAAAAACAAAAGCTGCTATCCCCGGAAGCATATATTAAGGAGAAAGCAAGACAGTTGCCGATAGTAGAGTGCTATATAGGAACGAAATGGGATTATATGGGGGAAAAGACAGTTATTGTCACTCGTCAACATCCGCAAGGACACTTTACGATGGGAGTTTATTTGGTGGATATTTATTGTAAAGGTTTGCTTCATTCCGAATATTTCTTCAATATGAATCATGACGATTATGAAATGATGGTGAAACGTATCGATATGGATGAAGACTTGAAAAAAGCAGCGTATGCCGATGCCCATAAGTTGGTGTATGGTGCTATCGATTTTGCCGAAGCTGTAGGAATAGATTCTGAGGATTCTTTCGATATCACGAAATATATTCTGGATGAAAAGAAGGAGGAGATACCGTTTGCTGAATTTGGCAGAAATGGTAAACATTACCTGCGTGCCGATACAGATGAGGAAGCTGAACTTTATATACCTATTATAATGGAGGCAATCGGCACTGATTTTACTTACAGTATAGAAGGAGTGACTGATGGAGAAGTGGATGCAGCAGAGGTGCCTTTTGGTGATTTTGATTTCAGTGAATTGAATTATGATGAAGAAGAATTCGACAAAATGTTTGAGAAACTGAATAGGGAATCTCAGGATTGATGTTGTATAGTCTGTTAGATTATCACCTGTAGGGGACAAGCATATCTCGTCCCTACAGGTGACAATAGCAGCGTTATCAACGTTTTGATACCCTTTCTTCTTATTCTTATTTAGGTAAATTGAAAGCGACAGACATTTCTTTCATTTGTTCCTGGCTCATGCCGTCGGGTTCAAAGCCCATGTTCTTTGCCGCGATATAAATCAATGCTGATTTATTCAATACATCAATTTGGTCGAAGGCTGCCATTACATCGCGGTCCACAGCAAAGATGCCATGCTTTTCCCACATGACGACATCATAGTCTGCCAGTTCCTTGATAGTGGCTTCTGCCAGTTCTACTGAGCTGGGAAGCGCATAAGGAATCATGCCTAGGCCGCGCGGACAGAATGCTTTTGTTTCGGGAATCATACTCCACAGCAGGTTAGTGGCTACATCTTTTTCCATGAATTTCTTGTTGTGCGACAAGGCAATCAGTTCGATGGGATGCGTATGTACGGATGCTTTATAAGGAGAACCTTTACTGATGAGGTAATTATGCACGCTCAGATGAGAAGGAACTTCAGAGGTGGGCTGAACCGGTTTGTCGGCTATAATAACGTAGCTTGCGCAGTCATCCAGAATGCGGATAACAGAACCGTTGTCCATGGGGCGGCGAGCTAAATCACGCATACGCATGTTGGTTCCTTTGCAATAGAAATAGCATCCTTTCAGATGAGGCAGTGTAACGCCGATTTGTTTTACTTCACTGATGGCAGGCATATTGCGGATTTCGTCGTCTGCGTATTCTGTGATGTTAACGGTGATATTTCCTCCGTTGCGTTCTGCCCATCCTTTTTGCCATAAATAACCGGCAACTTCTGCTACTTTATTTACTTCATGTGCCAGCTCGGGGCGATTGTCTAAAATTGATTTCATATTTCTTTTTGATTTGATTGTTCTGTAATTTACAAATATAGCAAATATTAAATATCCTCTCTGTAACAGGCAAGATATTTATGATAAGCTTCTTCCCATTGGGTTGTATTCTGCGGCTCGAAGGAGACGGTCTCTACAGAGGTACTGATGAGACGGCGCATGGCGGCAATGTCGTTTACCAGTCCGTTTGCTTTTGCCTGCAGCATGATATTGCCGATTGCTGTTCCCTCACTCGGTCCTGCCATGACAGGAACACCCACTGCATTGCAGGTGAATTGGCTGAGTAGGTTATTGCGTGAGCCTCCGCCGATTATGTGTAATTTTTCGATAGGGAATGGCGCAATCTTTTGCAGCACACTGAATATCTGTTTGTAGCGCATGGATAAACTATCAAAGATGCAACGGGTTATTTCTCCGTATGTTTCGGGGACAGGTTGACCGGTCTGTTTGCAATATCCGGCGATAGCCTTGATCATGGATGCCGGATTTTGGAAACATGGGGCATCGGGATTGATAAGACTGCGGAAAGCGGGTGCTGCCAAAGCAGCGTCAATCAATTCGGTATAAGAATAACTGTTGTTGGTTGTTTCCCATTCCTTGCGGCATCGTTCGAGTAACCACATACCGCAGATGTTTTTCAGGAACCGGGTAGTACCTTCCACTCCTCCTTCATTGGTGAAGTTCTGTTCGTAGCTTTCTTTGTTGATAATGGCATCTTTTACTTCGATACCCATCAGGCTCCATGTGCCTGAGCTTAGATAGGCGAAATTCTCGTTCTGAGCCGGTACTGCTGCCACAGCCGAGGCGGTGTCGTGTCCGGCTACCGAGATGACGGGAACAGCTCCCAGACCGGTCAGTTTCTGTACCTCTTCTGTCAGTACTCCGATTTGCTCTCCGGGGAAGACAAACCGGCCGAATTGTTCTTCTCTGACTCCCACTACGTCCAGCAGTTCTTTTTCAAAACGTTTGGTGCGCGGGTTCAGTATTTGTGAAGTAGAGGCAATTGTATATTCGGTGACCATTTTTCCGGTGAGCATATAGCCCAATGCATCGGGCATAAAGAGAATTTTGTCTGCTGCTTCCAATGCGGTGCAATGATTGCGGTGTAGTGTCGATAACTGGAATAATGAATTGAAATTCATTATCTGAATGCCGGTAATATCATATACTCTTTCGCGAGGAATGTGCGTGAAGTATTCTTCGGGTGCTCCTACTGTATGTGGGTCACGATAGCAATAGGGATTGCGGAGCAGTTCGCCATCCTTACCGATAAGTGCGAAATCCACCCCCCATGTGTCGATACCGATGGAACGGATGGGAATGTTGTCTTTGGCTATTGTTTTGAGTCCGTTGATGATTTCGCGGTAAAGGGCATAAATGTCCCAGTAA
>ERZ773144.551-NODE-551-length-37689-cov-39.872137_pt1 | contig 37689 bp, 58 predicted proteins | sample MGYA00580849_ERZ773144 | MGnify/ENA primary metagenome ERZ773144 (study PRJEB29015, sample SAMEA2737861) | human gut metagenome | biome: human gut; feature: human-associated habitat; material: faeces | place: China | collected 2012 ...
TGGAGCATCTATTCAAGATGGAAATTGAGCAGCCAAATGACGAGGAAAATCCATATATCTGATTACGATATTTACTGGCGGATGAAATGAATTTGCGAAAGAATCTTGACACTACCGACATCCCTCTGCCATGAGCTGATATAATGCCATTTCTGTCAATAGGATATTCTTATAATATCCTATGATATTGATTTGTCTCACCTGTGAATGAAGATATTCTGCGGCATCTTCATTTACCTGAAATTCCTTACTTTGTTCAATGTCATTACACAATATTGCTCCTGTTTTAGCAGTTCCAAGTAATTCCTCTTTTTTATGCTGCAGTTCCTCGTTGCTAATTGCTTCGAGTTCAGCATTTATAGCTTGTTCTAAAAAACTGTACCCATAATTATTAAAACTGCCACTCAAAATTTTAATCGCCATATGATTACTCTCCCTAAATTTTATAAAACTTTTTTGAAAATATTATTTAATATAAAAAAATTCTAATAACGCAATTTATTTCTACCCTCCGAATACATCATTCCCTTTTATCTATTTTTGTAACTCTTGTTGCATATCCTTGGTCAACTTTTTAGTCTTTTCCTCTAATTCTTCTGCAGTGCCAGCCCATCCACTTTTATTAGATTTTTTTCCTAATTCATGTCCATCTTTAATTTCCAATACAAAATTTATCATCGTTGTAATGTACTGCTCTAAATTTTCTGATAATTTATCTGGCAAAAATAACAACGCATCTAAATAACTATCTCTTAAATCTAAAACTGCATTGTATGCTCGAATGTCTTTAAATTTTTTATCTAATGCCTGTAATTCTTGTATTCCTTTTTGAGGATCATTTTTCCAACACTCCTTAATTTCTTTTTTCATTTTCTCAGTTAGACAAACCACTTTTAAATTTTCTAAATATATCTCGACATCTTTCTCATCATAATCTTTAAAGGTTAAAACTCTCTGGATACCGCTAGAGATGCAAGAAATTTCTTTCATTGCTGTATGCATCCGATTTGCTAGTTGAATATATTTTTCCTGCCGTTTAGCTGCGTATAAACTAAACTCAGCTAATAGCCGTTGGTGATCAAATTTTTGTTGTTCTAAAATTCCATTTATGACACGACTATGCTCTTGAAGTTCTTTATCAGCCTGTAATTTTCCCATTTGAATATCTTTATTAAATTCATGCTGTTTGTAAAATTTATATACTCCACCAATTAAGACTGCTATAGGTAAATATTTTAAAATCATATCAAAAATACATTGTAATTGCTCCATAAATTTTCCCCATTTTCATATATTTTCTATATATTATTTTATCATGCCTGTTAAGCTAGTATCAAATTACGCAATGGTACACAATATATCTTTATGTTAAAATAAAATATGAGGGTATATAACTATGGAAAAAGATATATTAATCAGCTTACTAAAAGCAAATATAAACATAAATAAAATATTTTCCCAACATCCATTATTAACTGCACCTGTAATATCCAATACGGAATTTATAGGCGCACTGGAAAAAGCCTATGCACAACTGCAATCCTCCGTTGATCTATTTGCTAAAATACAGAATGATACAGCCAAGATACTTGATTATTGCCATAAAAAAGATATTCATATTATTAGTATTTTTGATGCCGAATATCCTAAAAAGTTGCTGGCTATAAAAGATCCGCCTTTAGTCCTATTCTATCGCGGAAATATTGATATTCTTTCAAATACCATAAGCATTGCGGTTATTGGTTCCAGGAAACCTACCAATCATGGAAATAAAATTGCTGTCCGCTTTGGAGAAGTATTGGCTGAAAATAAGATTACTGTTGTAAGCGGATTAGCTGAAGGCATCGATGTTCATGGACACATAGGCTCCCTGGCGAAATCAGGATTAAATATTGCCATTCTACCTACTGGCATGGATCGAATATACCCAAAGAAAAATGCTGCTGTGTATCAAGAGATTTTAGATAAAGGTGGGTGCATTTTCAGTGAATATTTGCCATTTTCTACTGTCTACAAAAGCAATTTTATCTATCGGGACAGGCTCGAAAGCGGTATATCTAATGGAATTATTATCGTAGAGGCAGCTGTAAAGAGCGGCACCATGCATACAGCGGACTATGCCTTATCTCAAAATAAAATCATGGGGGTATATGTCCATAGTGCAAAGTTTTCAGAGTATAAGGAAATTGGTGGTAATAAGGTTTTACTACAAAATCCAAGAATATCTCCTCTGCGATATCCGGATTCAATCAAACACTTTATCCATATTGTAAAACATGCTCCACAATCCATACAGAGGTATCAAACAACCCTTTTTCATACAGATTTTAAGGAGTGATTGTCATGACTAAACAAACAGCTTTTATATTTTCATATGACGTTTTTGTGACGCTTCCTCAAAGCTTTGTTGACTCCCTAAAAAATCATATCATAGTTATTTCTCATAATGCAGCCAAGCTTGCAGTATTAAAACCAACTTTTCAAAATAATAAAAAACGTCATGTATGTTCTCGTAAAAATATACGTGCGCTTATAGATAAAAACAAAAATAATTTTAACTTCATTATATCGGGCATTTCTAAATATGACATGTATTTAGCCGCTAATAATAAATTTGTATTAATCAATCCAGCATGGCTCTCTAATGTTGATGAAAAAGTAACCTATTATGGAATTCCTGTATCCAGTATAGAGAATTTAAAAAAATATATATCTGTCTTCGATAATTCAAACACTTGGTATGAAGAGTTGAACATCGGTCCTAATACAATTGTGCGTTCTTTGATGAATGCAAGAACAGGTTCAACGTCTCCATATGAAAGCTCCAATGAAATTGCGCTTATACAGAATTTCCACAATTTACTGAAACTTGGAAAAAATCCTACTATAAACTCAATCTCTTATTTTGATATTTTATATTATTATCTGTCATCAATGATTGCGAAAGATACAGATATGCAACAAATTACTGACTGGGCTATATTTCCATCCTCTAACACTTCCTTAAATTCCGAAATGAATACCTTCAAAGAACGTATCCGATACCTAATGAATGGGAAGAAGAAAGAGCCTCTATTCATCCGTTACGAACCAATAACAAAAAGTCACACGTTATCCACATATGAACGTTTACCATGTGATAGGCATTTTGGTTCTCTTCATATTAATCCGTATTATCAGCAAAAACTTAACGGGCATACTATTTGTGTACTGGATGATTATTTAACGAATGGTACATCCTTTGAAACGGCAAGAAATTTGTTGTTACATGAAAATGTAAAACAAATTTATTTCATAGCATTAGGATCTTTTAGTAAAAATTATACTATGCAAAATTATGAATTATCTGGTGATTTATATTCGCCTAATTATACCTATAAACTTATAACTAGGTCTGAGATTATTCCGAAATTTAACTCAGATGCACTTTCCATGATTGAACAATTATCGCAGCTTATATAAACAAAAAAGAGTGTCAGGCTCGATCATCTCTAGTCTGACACTCTTTTTTTACTTTACTGGCTATTGCGTAATTGCTGCAGTTTCATCTTCAGCAGCTTTTTCCAATATTTTTGCCGTTACTTTTTTCGTAACTGTCCATACTAAGCCTACGCCGGTATTAATCAGTTTAGCTCTAATTTTTACCCAGCCGGATTCAGATTTTTCCGCGTCTGCTGTCTGGGCGTCCTGAAAATCTTTTACGGCTTCATCAACGTAGGGAAAAACCGTATTTTCCACAAAATCCAGAGCATTGCCTTTCAATTCAGATAATACTTCGTCCAATGCTTCAGTGATAATGTTTTTGATGTCTGTGTTCATACGTCATTACTCCTTTTCTAATCTTTTTTCAATTTCGCTGAGAACAAAAGGACTGGCAGCGTCAATCAACGCCAGCCAGCCCTTGTTCCAGATTTTTACCCACTCCGAATCGGTTTCGTCAATTTTCTTTTGCAGCTCCTCTTTGAGAGCTGCCTTTCTCTTGTCCAAAGCCGACGTCAGGACATAGGATAACAGATTCTGCAGTATGCTCATGGTTTCACCCCCTTTCATGGTATCTGTGTGCTTACTGTAATAATTGCCAGTCTGTCACGCCGCGAGCAATCGCTCTTGCAAAGTCGTCGCTTCGCTGTGTCAAAAGCGCCGCGTCGGCGTCGTTATCGATAAAAGCCATTTCAACGAGTACGGCCGGCATGGCTGTATGCTTCAGTACAATTAATTCCGGCATTTCTTTTACACCTCGGTCAATCGTGTGCAGGCTATTAACGATTTGCGACTGGATGCACTTTGCCAGCGTCCCGCCTTGCGAGCTTTCGCTGTAACATTCAACTTCTGTTCCCCTTGCTGTCGTATTAAAGGCGTTACAGTGAATAGATACAAATACATCGGCCGGCCATGCGTTGGCATCGGCGCAGACAGCCACGTCCCGATCGGGATGCGCACTGTCGTAATATAAGTTGTCGCTCTGCAAGAGCTTCACTTCACAGCCAGCGACTTCTAGGTAATACTTTACCTTTTCTCCAACAGCCGCTGCTACATCGGCTTCGCGCAGTCCTGTATTCGTGTTTACTGCTCCGGGATCATATACTACGTCATGTCCAGGGTTAATATATACTCTCATTTTATTTGTCCTCCGTTTCCAATGGGTCATATAATTCTACGGTAGCTTCTTCGTCCTCAAAAAGATATACGCACCAATCTTCGGCTAATACATCCGTCTGACTAGCCAGCCACGGCACTACGTTTCCCTGTGCCGTTTTCATTGCAATATAACCGCCATACGCAACTTTTCCGTCTGGCCCAGCGAGGTGCTCCCCGGCATCTGTGCATGGCGTATATCTGTTTTCCGGCACGTAATACAAAAACATGCCTTTGCCATTCCAACCTAACCGGCATACTTTGACGCCCTGTTTCAAAAGTCCCAAGGCGTCACTAAAATCTAAATGTTCCCCATTATTCATGTTATTTGTCCTCCCTTTTAGTCGCGGCAGATTTTACACTGCCGCCAATGTAGCCAAGCAAACCGCTTGCTATCGACATAGCAAGCTCATTCATGCCATAAAAAATAGCCAATATCAGGGCTGCTGCCAGCGTGATAATGACCAAACAATCTGCAATATTGATTTTTTCAAATGCTTCATTCATGTTTTTTCTCCGGCGCGCTGTGCGGCAGGTTGGTGGTATGCTCATAGATCTCTGTAATAGCCCCGTTACCGCCCAGTGCTTTATACGATTTGTACATATCTACAAGGTTTTCAAGATTATATATTTCTATATATCCCTGCTCTTGCGCTTTGTAGCATATATGGATAATCTCCGTCCGCAACAGGCTGCGAATAGCATCATCACGGGCTTCGGTTCGTTGCAAGTATTTCTGCAGCACCGTGTATCCGATTTTTAATATGCCGCACTGTGCGGCAATGATAATGAGTTCTGCCCAATGCTGGGCAATGAATTGTTCCATCAGGTTTTATCCTCCGCGTCTTCTGTATTTTCCGTCGGCGTCGGTAGTGGCTTAGACCGCGGGCATTTAGGATTGGTGCAAAGGTCATACAAAAGCCCTTCCTGTGATTTCATAGGCCGGCCACATAAAAAACATTTCTTTTCCGCCATTATAATTCACTCCTTTTTTCAATATACTCTGCCTGCAACGCCTGCCGTTCTTGTCTCAGCTGCTCGGCATACTCTTCGTCTTGGTCTACTGTTGCCGCTACAATGATAGAGTTTTTGTTATCTTCCAGCTTGGCGGCATAATCGTTGTCCAATTCGGACAACTTCGCAGCTTGTTCTTCCTCTGCTGTCGGCACATAGGCTGGCTTCGGTACATACGTCCCGTCGCTTTGGCGGATATACTGTTGATGATCGGCATTATTGCCGAGCAGGTTATTGTAATCTGCGGTACTGACCGCAATAAATCCTTTTGCTTGATAGTCCGCAATTTCTTCTGCTGTCATAAAAACGGCATCATGAGTCTCGCCGCGATTGCCCTCCTCGTCAAATTTTATTAAGTAATCTATCTTTCCCATACTTGACCTCCTGTATAATAAAATAAAAAGGATGTGTTACAATGCGTAATCCCAACGGATACGGAACCATTAAATTGATGAGTGGTAATCGGAGGCGGCCTTATGGCTTTCTTGTATCGATTGACGGCAAACAACGGCTTATAGAATCGTTTGAAACTGCCGTCGAAGCTAAAATATACCAAGCAAATTATTACCTTAAACATCATAAAAAATCCCTCCCCGGCCGGAAAATCACATTTGAAGAGCTCTTTTATCGCTGGCTGCCTGCGCATTTGCAAGAACACCCTAATCTAGCCAAAACAACGATATACAGCTATAAAAACTCATTCCGGCACTGTGAAATGCTGCATCATAAACCGTTTGCAGACATTAAATATGCTGATTATCAGGACATTATTGACCGTATACGATACAAGAAAAAACTATCATACAGCTCATGCAAGAAGGTCCGCAGTCTAATCAGTCTAATGTCTAAGTACGCCCAAAAGATGGAATACCATAAGACTAATTACGCAGAACTCCTCGGCATAGGCCAAAACAAGCCTGTGCGTCCTCATAAAACGATAAGCCGGCAGAAAATTAACCGGCTTTGGCGCATAGCTGATGCCCCCGGCGTCGACACGATTTTGATATTGCTATATACCGGCGTCCGCGTCGGCGAACTGCTGGAATTAGAAAAGAAAAACGTCAACATGAAGCAGCGTTTTTTTAAAATCACAAAATCTAAGACCGAAGCCGGCATACGCATTATCCCGATTCATCCTCTCATCCTGCCTTTTATAGCCACTCGCATGGCCGCTATTGGCATGTATTTGATATGCGATAATGCTGGACATCCTTATGATTACAGCCGGTACCGGTCTGATATCTGGGATAAAGTAATGAATAAAATCAACGGCAGCCGCTACACGCCGCACGATACACGTCATACTGTAGCGACATTACTTGACGACGCCGAAGCTAACGAAAACGCTAAGCGCCGAATCCTGGGCCACTCTGGCGGCGATGTGACTGACCGCGTGTACACTCACAAGAATCTACATCAGCTCCGCAAGTGTATTCAGCTGCTCCGTTAATTTGCTCTTAGCGTGCCCATAACTTAAATTAAAACCGTGATATATACTGTATTTGCAGCTATTTTTCAGCCAAATGAGACGATATTTTCACATTTTTTCTGTAAATATCGTCTCATTTGGCTGTATTTTCACGTTCTCAAAATATTAAAATTAATTGATAATTGTATTTTTTTATTGTGTATATCTCTCCTCTTTCTCCTTCTATACAGTGGGGAACTGGAAATTTAAACAGAGTAGTAAGTCAACCAGTTAATTTGCCATTATCTGTCAATAGTATCCTTTTTGCAGCAGCTTCTGATATCGGCAGTGGTGCATTTTCCCTGGGGGCACAGGTCGAAGATCGGACATTAAAAGTATACCAATCCGGCGATCAAAACCCGGGCGGCGCCCTTGCATTAATAGGCTATCGTTATATAGCTATATGCGAAGGTTAAACAGTGGGGAATGCAAAAAAACAATGTTACCCTGCCCATCAGCGCCACTGTTTTAATTGCAGTAACGTGCATCCGACAAGACTCTGGCGCATTTAATGATGCAGACAATTTTACGCAGACCGGCGTGGGTCAATCCGCCAATGCAATAGTAACATGGACTTGGTATGCACCTGTCGATGGAAGCCCGTATAGCTTAAACTGGATAGCTATTTGCAAACAATAATATAATGAAATGGACGTTTTACAAAGTTATTTTCATCTGTTTGTAGAGAGCGAAAAGTTCTGACAATCATAGTATTGCCAGATATTTTTAGGATGTTTGTTAAATCATTACCTGAACTACCAGTTGCATAAGAAAATACTTGTGACGTACTAAGCGGGATAGTTATGCTGTATGATTCTATATTATTTGTTGAATCATTTTGGTTATCAAATCCCCACTGTATAATTAGTCCGCCGACTAATTTGCCAAAATTAACGTACCCATTTTGTGCCATCAGGCCGGACACTCCAAGCGCTGGCACGGTAAATTTATTGCCGTCCCAGTTTACTGCTACATTATCAGACAAGCTTGATAAAATAGCTGCAATGCTTATGACCGGTGCGGCTTTCCAGTCGTCTTTTCCGGTTATTTTCGTTATCATGTATGCCAAGCCTGACAACAGATTTTTTAATGTATCGTTATCTTTTGTAGGGGCTAGTGCATCGTTAATAAGTAATGCCAGGTTTGCATGGGCATCTGCATTTGTGTTATGGTTTTCAATGTCTTGCATCGTTGCCAATGCTTCCATTCTCACATACGATACTACGTTACCCGTGTTGCTGAAGATTAAGATAAGCGTAAAGTTATATGCAACGACGGTTGCGCCGCCTGCGGCTGGCATGAGATCCGGATAATTGTCCGTCGATACAGCATATAATATTTCCCCATCGTCCGGATCGGTTACATAGAGCCCCATTTCTCTGCAGTAAAAGTCTGTTTCTACGTCGTTGTTTAAAATCAGTGTATTAAATTCTACTGCGTTATTTTGCGGTGCTATAGATTTCATGGGTAAATCCATCTCTTTTTGTACAAGCTCCGTCAAGCTTTCCAAGCTGCCGCTGGCTATGCCGCTTCCCAGCGCAAACTTCGTGTACTTTACTTCGTCGACGAGCCCAGTGTTTACTTTTGCTTGAAATTGTTGTCCTTTTTGTGTCAACGTCCATTGTTTCCAGCTTGCCATTATTCAATCGCTCCTGTCATTGTAATTGATTTATATACTGCCGACACGCCGCCGACATAGACTTCTTTATTCATCGTCTGGTCCTGCGATAAATCGCTTGTCATTGTGATCGACTTATATACTGCCGATACGCCGCCGACATAGACAGCCGCTTCCATGGGGCGGCTAAAAGATACGTATTCCAGCCAGGATCTCACGTTTTTTGTCTTATTAATTGCGTCTACCAGCCTGTCTAGTACAGCTTTATCCGTCAGCGGTGCGGTAATCAGCGTCACCCTAAAAAAGTACGGCTTCCCGCCGTACTCGAACCATTCTTCTACTTTTGCGCTCTCAAATACCGTCTGTACCATTTCTTCTACTACGCTCGGCGTGCCTTTTCGGCGGTGCCAGGCAATAGAGTTTTTCACAACCGCCCGTTTCTGCTGCAGCGTCATGTCGTTGTCATAAAAATCGACGTGAAACTGCTCGGCCAGGGCGTCAATTAGGTTTTCCGGCAGCTCATCGATGCGCGGATAGAGCAGGACAATCTCCGACATGGCGTTGATTTCCTGCAATTTCACGTCCAGCACTTCGGCCAGGTCGCGGATATTCTGCCGGTCGATGCTGGACGGAAGGTTGTCTCTGATTTTATAGTCGTCTAACGTATACATTATTCTTCCTCCGCCCCGGCCATCGTCATACTGATTTCGTCGGCGACGGCCACCTGCGTATTTTCCAATTTGGTAAATACCGGCGCTGTCACATCGACGCGTTTCACGCCGGCAGCCATGACCATACTAATCAGCTTTGACGGATTGATGTCCCGGCCCAACTTGGATTTTTGCCATAGCACATACTCATTTACGGCGTCGGTAACGCGGGCTTGTATGTCTGCTGCTTGGTTTAGATCGTTGCTGTCGATGTAATACGTCCCAGTAAGGTTATATGACACTTCGGCCGGCGCTTTTACTTCTACGTCGTCCGTCAATGGCCGTATTGTCTTATCCGATAGCTTTTCTTCGACTTCCTGCAGCAGTTCTTCTCCCGGTATTTCTCCGCCTTCCAAGAGCGGATAGATATTTACAACGCCCGGCGACGGCGATGTAACGGCTACGTCGGTAATCGCGCTGTTGACAGATTTCGCATGATACTGATAGGCCCCTTCCGGCCCGGCTACGCTAAACCGCTCCGGCGCTTCGTGGGCGCGTTCGCGCAACGATTCGTCATCTTCTTCGTCGCTGCCGCCTTCGGATTGCGTCGTATTGGTCATGGCAGCTACGTAAGCCACCGGGTCGACAATTTGATTGATTTCGCCGGGCAGATACCCGTTGCCAATGTCGCCCGTTTCGGTGCATACCGCTTCTCCCGTCGTCGTCGTATTCCCAGCTGTCACGATAACGGCTTTCGACAATGCAAAATATATGCCGTCAGCAGCGGCGACGCGCGTCCCCGCCGGTACGATGACTTCGTTGTCTCGCGCTTCTGATAGCGTTATTTTTATCGTCGTCATGGCCGCGCTAGCCGGCAACCTCTCCGTTTCTGTTAAAGCCGCTAGATTATCTAGCGCCTCGCCTACGGCATACTTAAGCAGGTTTTGCTTGCCCGTGTAGTTTATGTCGTTGAGTAGCCGAATAACCACGTCCGATATGACCAACAAAAAAAGCCGCGTCGGGTCCCCTTTTGCGACCGACCGGCCTGTAATATTTTGATAGCATTCAAACACGCTGGCTTGTACTTCGTCTGCCGCAACATTGACAAAATCAACGTCCGGCAGTTCTGCGAGCTTCATAGTCTCACCTTTACTTTCACTTGCAATTTTCCTGTTTTTTCGTCGACGCTGAAGGACATGTCCGAAACGGACACGCGCGGCTCGTACCGTTTTAGCGCCGTAATGATTTCATTGCTCATCTTCGCCTGCGCTTCCAGTACCGGCAAATCGACGATGCTGCCGTCAATACCAAAACCGCGGTCAAGCGGTACGGAATAACGCACGGTCGATAAGATCGTCCGCACGTTTTGCAGGATTTCCTCCGCCTCCGTCGCCGGCGCAAGGTCAATTTCGGCAGGGTTGCTCAGGTCAATTAGATATTCCATACTTCCCCCTTAAAATAATGTCGATACGACGTTAAGCGCCGTTCCGTACTTATTCAATAACGACTGCTGTTCCGTATAATTATCGTCGGGGTACTCTTTCAGCGTCAGCGACGCCGTGACCGATATGAGCTTGCCGTACGCATCAAAATACATGTCGCCCTCGGACATATCCGTCAGCACCCAGTACGTCTGGCTTACAGGTTTTCCGCCGATTACCAGCGGAAAGGCGACGCCGTTGTCGCGGTATTGCCGCAGGCTTTCCAGCTCTTTCGTCGGGTTCATGCCGTATGACTTAATAAGCTGAATTTTAAACTGCAGCTGTTCCAGATTCGGCCCGCCGAACTCTTGGACTGGCTTTTTGAGTATCAAATTGTGCTCGTGCCAACGCCCGCTGCCGCTGCGCTGTACGTCGGATGGCGTGCGCAGGTAGTCCTCTGATACGATAAAGGGGATAGTGCCCATATAACCGATATACATATGTTTTTCCTCCTATCCCCCGACGGGCTTGCCCGTATTGCTGCCGCCGGACATAACGCCGCTGTGGGGGTGATTGACTAATGAGATGCCTCCGACTACAACGTCGCCGCCGCCCTGTATGTCCACCGTACCGGCCAGCATTTGCAGCGTGCCTGCTACGTTAATAAGCAGATTTCCCGGAACGTTTAGTACGCGCGTGTCGGCGGCGCTTCCTGCCGGCGGCCTGTTCTTTTCGCTGTAGATGCTGCATAATACGATACCCTCGGTAAAGCCTTTGGCGCTTTCCGAGGGTATCATAATACAAAATACCTGATCATCAATGGCCGGCATCCAGTACGATTGATTGTCCTTTGCCCCGAATTGTCCTACTGGCAAGTCATAGGACACCTTGTCGCCGCGGTCGGGAAATGTTACGCGGGCCGTTCCCTCGGCAGCATTGACAGACGAAACGCGCCCGAAGGCAAAGATGCGCTTTAAAACGCGGATAATTTCGGCATCAGTAGCCATTGAGGCACCTCCTTATATCGATACTAGTCGTGTAGCCGTTGCTTAGGTCATGCGTGGCTTTCACGATAATAAACTTGCCGTCAAACTGCCCGAATCCCTCGATTTGCACGACGACTCCGGCCACAAGATTTAGATTCCCACGCATCGTCATGCTGCCGGTGATTTCTTCCTTGTTCTTGTCACGCAGCTTTTTCTTAGCGATGCGCTCGGCTTCCGGTATGCTGTCGGCTTGGTCGGATATTTCTAGCGTCAAGCCGTCGCTATCCTTTTTGCCGGGAGCCGTAAACGTCGCTTCGATGACGGCGTCTTTTTTGCCTTTTTGATACTTGAGATGACAAGCTTTATACACGTCCCGCGTCTTGATTTTGAAACGGTATGATTCGAGCTTGTTAATGATAATGGGTTGCGGCTGTTCTTGGCCGGCCGTCTCCTGTTGCGTCGGTACTGCCGCCATGCGCGGGTGCCGGATAATGATGACCGGGTCGGCGCTCTCATACTTGTACTCGTCAAAGACGATGAGCTTGTCCGCGGCAACTTTCAGCGCCAGGCCGTTGTCGGTGCACAGCTTTTGCAAAAATTCGAGATCGGATTGATAGTTCTGCTCCGTTCGTTCCAGCTTAATTTCGTCGTCGCAGTCATAAAATAACTGCAAGCCGTTGGCGTCGGCAATGTCTTGACATACTTTTTGCAATGTCACGTTTTCCCAAGCTCGGTTATGCTCAACGCCGCGAAGCTGCGCCGTGCCGATGATAGACAGCCCCTTTATCTGCACGACTGACGGCAGGGACGACAGTTCTATTTCGTCGATTTCAAAAGTTCCCAAGGGCAACGTTTTAAGCCCTTCGATAAGCGTGTCCCAGTTGAGCGTTTGAATCGTCACGTCGAGCTGCGCGCCGCGGTCCGGCATCCACTCGTGCGACCACAGAGCCGCACGATCCTCTAACGTCAGCGTAACATCGTCGGCGCTGTTGGATAAATTGTCTGTGTAAGACAAGGATAAAAAATACGGCGCTATATCGTCGGATAAGTCCGTATCTTTCCCTTTGTGCTTATACACGAGCGTCAAATACGCCCGCGCCGCCAATAGCTCCGCCCCCGTCATCATGCCCGCGGTCTTATCGAGTAACCCTAGTAAAATACTCATGGCGTCCTCCACGGCGGTAAGAGCGACGTGTCCGGCGTCGTATTTTCCGGCACGACGAGCGTAACACCAGCCGGGAACACGGCGATATGCCTGTACTGCTGATTCGCTTCGAGCAGAGCCGTCATGCCGGTCTCCCGGCCGTATACTTTATAAGCAATGCTGTCCCACATGTCGCCTTGAATCGTTGTATAGGTATCAGACATAGTTTACCCTCCTTTGCTGGGCTACTACGCGCTGCAACATGGCTTCTAATTTACGCCGTTCCTGTTCTAACATCGCAGATAACTGCGCCGCATCGCCGCTGCCGTTAACGTTAATGACAGGCGCATAGTTGACGTTTATTCCTCCGCTTCCCGATGACGGTGCGGATATACTCGGCATACTCATAGACGGTACGCCCAACATACGCGCCGCGGTTCCCAGCAGATTGTACGCGTTTTGGTCGTGCGTAATCGGCACGATGACTTCCGGGTGTCCCGCTTCTGCGACCCACGTCAGATACGGATTCGTGAATACGCCGCCGGCAGCCGACTTACCGGCTTCTACGGCGCTTACGCCTACAGATACGCCCGACGCGAACGTCGCTTTTACGTTTTCCCATGCGCTGGAAATAGCGTTCGCAATCGCATCGGGTAGCTGGCTGATCCAGTTCATAACTGCGTCATATGCTTCCGACGCCCATTGGCTGGCCGCCGCCACAAAGGCCGCGCCGGCTTCTATGCAGTATGCCGGCAAGTTCATCAAAAATGTATACGTACTGCTTACTAAATTTCCAAGCCATACCACGGTTTCCGCATACGCCTGCGCCAGCCATGCGCTGGCCGAAGCAATAAATGCCGTCCCGGCTTCCATGCAATACGTCGGCAGCATCATCAAGAAGTTGCCGGCGGCTACAATGGCGGTATAGATAAGAGATGGCAAAGAAATAACTACGCCTGCGACAACACCTAACGCAAAAATAAAATTTTGCGGCACATTCAGGATAAAATTAACCAGCGACGTAAAAGCCGTCATCAGGAAATTCACAATCCCATTAAAAATGGCGATCCCTGTGCTTTTGATAGTTTCCCATGCCGACAAGACGGCATCGCGGAACCCTTCATTGGTATTCCAGAGATAAATAAGCCCGGCGACTACCGCCGCAATCGCTACGGCAACCATTCCCATGGGCGTAGCCGCCATGGCTAAACTCATCGCCTTAGAAGCTACAGCGGCTAATTTTGTTGTCTGTATAAACAACTTAACGCTGGCCCGCAGGCTGTTCCACCCCGCAACAGCTGCATTGACTGTAAGCATGGTCATAACCAGCCCGGCTACCGTTCCGGCCGCAGTAAGCAATCCCGACACGAGTTCCGGGTTCTTTCCTGCCCAATCGGCTATTACGCCTACGACATTACCGGCCGCCGATAAAAATTCATTCAACGGCGGCAGTAACACACTGCCAACATTCACGGCTAATGCCATGACGTTGTTTTTCGCCAGCTGCAACTGGTTTGCCGTCGTCCCGGCCCGCGCTTCGTATTCCGCTTCCATACTGCCGGCATACTGGCTGGCCTCGCCTACGCGCTGAAAATTCGTTTTCAGGTTATCCAGTTGCGTCAAAAGCGGCGCTATGGCGGCAATGGATTCACTGCCGAACAAATCCTTCAGCGTAGCCGCTTGCGCTTCTTTCGGCAACTCCCGCAGTCTCGTCAGCACGTCAATAATCGTGCCCTGTGCGTCCGTCTGCATACGCTGCGCTACGTCGGTGGTTCTTAGACCTAGCGAAGCGAAGGCTTCGGCCTGGCTTTTCGTAGCGCTGGCCCCGGAAACAAGGCCCAGCATCATATTCTTAATGCCTGTCGCCGCTATTTCAGACTGCACGCCTACGCCGGCCATAGACGCACCCATAGCCGCTATCTGCCCGGCATTGATGCCGGCCACTTCCCCCAGCGGCCCGACTCTCGTCACGATGTCGGATATGTCGCCGGAGCTCGCCGCCGTCACATTTGACAGATAATTGACCTGATCGGCTAGCGCGACCACTTCTTTTTGCCCCATCCCGAAGGCAGTCCGCCACTTGGACATCATATCGCCGGCCTGATCGGCCGTGATGTCAAAGGCAATGCCCATTTTAACAGCATCTTGCGCAAAAGCCATTAAATCTTCTCGCGCAATGCCGGACTGCCCGCCGGCCGCGACAATCTGCGCAATGCCTTCCGCCGACATGGGCAGACTCTGCGACAAGGCAATAATATCGGCGTTCATTTCCTTAAACTGCTGCGGCGTCTCGAAATCGACGACTTTACGCACGTCGGCCATGGCCGACTCAAACTGCACCGCCGCGGCCGTGGCGGCCGCAAAGGGCGTCGCGGCGATGCCTATTGTCGTCGCCGCGCCTGTAAGCCTCCCCCTGGCTCTGCCGAAATTATCTGCCGCGTCTTGCTTTGCGTCCATGGCGTTGCGCAGGGATTTCTGCTGATCGCCTAGTTCTTTTAATTGCTTTTGATACGCCGCTACCTGCTGCCGCGCTTCTTCATATGCCGGCGCCGCCGTTGTCTTAGCGGCGGCTTCCATGACCTTTTGGGCTTCCCGCATTTGTTTGGACAAACTGCGCACTTCCGTATTTAGCCCTCGCATTTGCGTCTGCGCCGTCCGAAAAGAGCTTCCGAATGACCCGTCCAGTACGCCTTTTATGGCTATTGCCATTTCGTAATTCCTTGCCATCTTCGCTCCTCCCTCAGGTCTTGGTCTTATTTCGTTCCAATTCCCTGTTTATTTCGTCTACCCATTCCCAAAATTCGCCGATTGGCAGGGATAAATAAAAGTCGGCCGGTGTATACGTCACTCTGGCGCATTGTATCGCCAGCCGACGCGTATCATGCCCTAGTTGCTCTCTTTCGAGTCCAAACCTCCTAAAAAACGCTGCGCTTCGTTAATAACGCGGATAAATTCCGGCCCCGGCAGCGCATATACATCATCTACTTTGCGGCCTGTCGCAATAGCGACCAGATGCGCCTTGAAAATCATGCTGGATGTCGGGGCAATCAGCATCGGATCTTCTTCTTTCGTCCGTTTTTCACATTGAATCAGCTGATACCCATTGATGGTGGAAAAGTCTACATGTTCAATGGCTTTCGGCAATACTTCCGCTTCTACGGCTGTGTTTTTGAGTTCTGTTTTATTCATAGTGTGTTCCTCCTCTTAGTAACCGAGCGCTTCGCGCACATCGGCCATCAAATCTACTCCGTCAACAATATCTTTCCCGGCATACTTATCAACTTCACGCACGGTTTCGTTATTGAGCGTCGCTTTATAATACGTAACCTCGATCGTATTACTCGAATCGCTCGTATTCGCCGGTTTTAATTTGCCGGGATCATATTCTTTCGCTTTCCCACGGATGATAAACCGGGCCGGTTCGATAACATATTTGTTCAACGAACTGTCCCACAGCTGGATTGCCCCGCGAATTTCAATCGCTACGGCGTTGCCGCCGGACATAATCATGCCGCTTTTCGTCGGCACGCGCCAGTTGATTGTACATTCTGTCGAGCTGTAATGCCCAACGATCGGCGAATCGACTTCGCCGCCTACGCCCACGCCGTCAATCGTTTGGGTCATGGACGTAAATTTGGGCAGCTGTATTTCGGCCACGCCGATACAATCGTCATTCCCTTCCCGGTATACGCGCATGTCGTTGATTAATTCCGGGATTTTGTTATAGGTTACGGCCATTTATTTCCCCCCTTTACGCAGTTTCAAATAAGGACTGCAGGTTATCTACGTCATACTCGGCAATTTCTTCAATTTCCTGCGCTGGTACTGGTGGCGTCATGTACTTGTGAATACGGAAAATGCCGTTTAGCATATCGGTGACTGGATTTTCGTCTTCGCGGTACTCTACACGCGCCCCCAATAAAAAGCCGCGGGACACTAAACCGTTCAGGCGGATTTGCTCTGTGTCTACGATGGTTTGGACAAACCGTTTCGTCAGCGGTTTATCTACCATCTGCCACATGGTAAGGATAAAAGTCGCCGCATCCCAGTTAAACATGCGCCGTACGGCAATATACATGTCCTTGACGTCTGTATTACTGGGATAGCAGCCTGTAAAGTCTCCCCATCCCTTCCAGCCGCCGTTAAAGTTTAAGCCGGTATACACTCCCTGGCTGTTCAGCAAATTCGCTTGTTCCAAGCCCAGAGTAACCTCCGTACCATCTTGCAGGCACAATCCTGTCGCCTGCAACTTTTCATTCGACGGCGATTTGTACGGCACGTCGCTGTTGTTGCTGTCGGTTACGCCGATCACGCCGGCCAAGGCCGTCGACAGGTGATAAATGTCGTCACCCTGCCGTACCATCGGCCAACAAACTACCTGATCCGTTCCCGTATAGTTGTTGCCGTTTTTCCACATATTAACGTCGGCATACTTTTTAACCTGCGCCGTATTGATGTCCGTCAATACCAGGCATTTAAATAAGCCGTTGATATTCGAGGCCTTAGCGACCATCACAGCCATAACTTCCGGGTCTTCCGACCAGCCGGGAGCCAACAACAGACCCGGCACCTGGGCCAGCATGGGGTAGACGTTGTTAATCAGCTCTAACCCGGTCGTATTCCCGTCGCTACCGACACCGCCGATAATATCGTCGCTGGTTACTGCCGACGGATCTACTTTATCGTAGTCGCAATATAACGTTTCGGCCTCTCCCAGCGTCCCGTCTTCCAAAATCGTAATGACGCAGTTGCCGTCGTCGTCATACGCCGCGACGTAATCCGTTTCTGCAGTTGCAGCCGCACCTTCTGCCGATGGTTTGACCTGCAGCGTAGACAAAATTACCGGGTCCGTCAGCGTGACGGTCTTTTCCTTGCTGACGCTGTGCCCTGTACTGTCCGTCACCGCCGTCTTGTGTTTCGCCGGGTCGAGGACGTTAATAAAAATAACCGGCGACACGGCATACAGCTGAAATTCGCTATAAATTGCTTCACATAAGGTATAGGACGCCCAGTCCTTGGAATAGCCGAGCAGGCTGACCGCTTCCTGATAGCTGTAACAAATGACGGGCGTATTCACTGCCCCGTCTTCTGCCAAATGTACCGGTGCCGTGCCTATGATAACCGGCAACCCGGCGGCTACCTGCACCGGAGCCAGTACGCTTGTCGCTTGTTCTGACGTATGTACGCCATGGAAATATGCCATTAGTTACTCCTTTCCGCCGCCAGCTTCTGCGCCCGTACATAGTACGTATGCAGGAGCGTCCCTTTTTTCGCTACGTTCTGCTGCGCTTTCGTCAATTCGCTGGCTGGTACGATTAATTTTTTGAGCGTATCGTCTGTGATAAAACTGGGTACGCCGTCTCTAAAGGTCATGTACGTAATCAGGCCCCGTTTAATCAGATTCGGTCCAACGTAAATAAGTGGCCGAGCCGATGTATTCGGTTGCGCCGCCTTCACTGCTTGCTGTACGTTTTTTTCATCACTCATGGTTCATCTCCCCAAATCGTCGAATAATCACACATGGGCTGAGGCAGCGATACGTTTATATCGATTTGGCCCCACCACCGCGGGAACGGCTGCTCTGCCGGGATGATGGTCTTCACATCTTCCATGATGTAAAATTTTTGTCCGACCCGTTTTTCCGTAAGCAGCGCCGCCCGCAAGTATTCCAGAATTTGATACAGGCTGCTGTGGCCGTGTTTCATGTCGTCATCGTAGGTGCAAACCAACACGGATATGACGCTGTGGCTTTCATTCTCGTTGTCGATAACCTGCGACGGGTGCACGGCAATGGCCGGGCAGTTCTCCTGTTGCTCTTTCCGGCTTTTCCATTCCGGCAAAAAGCCGGGGAAGACGTTAAACGGCTTCTGCCCCAGCTGTTCGGTTTCATAGGTTTTGATTGTCTGCGCAATAAACGCGGCAATGTGTTCTGCCGCATCAAGCGGACTCATTTATATGATTTCCATTTAATGGTTCTCCTGCCATTTTAATTCATGCGGAAGCCGTTTCTGGTACATTTCCATACTATGCTGCTCAATGGCTTCCAGCACGTCGTCATTGTCAAACATCTGCGCGGCCGACGGCCCATACAGGCGGTGGATCGGATAGCGGGATTTGTCCACGCGGGCAAACAATTTTCCCTGTACGCTGAAGCTGCGCGGCACCAACGTGCTGCGTCCCTTTTTTATGGATACGAATACGCCTTTTGCACTGTCCACGCTGACTTCAAATTGTTCCGCCCGTTCCATCGGTCCCCTGATTTGCAGAGTAGCCTGCATGGTTTTCGGCGTTGCCCGCTGAATATGTACGGCACCACGCAACGTTTTCGCATCAATGGTATACGTTTTTTTGGACTTCCTTGATGCCATATTTGCGCCCTGTTACGGCGGCACGGTTCGCCGCCCGTGATACGGCGCGGCGAACATTATCGGCGCGAAACTTAGACAACGCATCCAGCACCTGATGGTAATCGTCGTTGACAAACTCGATAGTAATCATGTCGTCGTACCTTCCAAGGTAATCGTGAGAATTCCCATGTCGTCAATGCACTGCGCTACCCGGTAATATTCGCCGTCTACAGTCATGGTATCGCCTTCATGGGGTAATTCCGGCAGGTCTGCTGTCTTTACATGGATGGTCAGCTTCACGCCGGAGAGACCACGATACATGTCGTATGCCGCGCCGGTCCCGACGGCCCGCTCTTCCGACGACGGGCTTTGGATGATACACAGGCACTTTGTGTCGTTAAGTTGATGCGTTTCGGCAAATTCATCGGCATTGATAAAGATATCTAAATCCTCTGCCACCATGTCCTTAAACGTACTCATGCTTATCCTCCCACTCCGCCGGTTGCTGCCGGTTCGCTTCCTGCGTTAATTTTTACTGGGATAACACCGCCGGAAGCTGCCGCAACAGCAAGCCCGGCAAAGACGCCGCTTCCTTTCTCTTTCGTGATTTTTCCCGACGCGCTGTCATAATATACAGGACTGCCCACGGTAATGTCCGATGCGTCGGTTGCAAAGCTATGCACGCCGACAATCGCTACCGCACCGACGGCATTCTGTGCAATCTCTTCCTGAGCAATACCGATCATGCTTCCTACGACTACGACATCATGATAGCCCACGGCGCTGCCAGTATTCGTGTAGTCAATAATGTCTCCTGTCTGTACAAACGCTGCTTTTCCCATACTTACGCATCCTTTCCTGTCGATTTATAAAAGGCCCGGAAATCCAAAATATTCACGCCGACATCCATATAAATTCGATGCTTGATGCCCAGCGTATTGAAATCTACCTGCGTTTCCATCGTCGGCGTGTCTTTGCCGTTCAGGTACGTAATTTCAATGCCCGGAATGACACCGGGAGCCGCGGCCAGATACCATGCCTCCGTATCGGTAATGCAGGGGTCCGACACGACGGTCAGCTTGTTGGCAAAGGGGTTCGGCACGGCGTTGTTTTTCGTCGGGTCGACGGCGCTGGCAATCAGCTGGCTGGCCGTCGTTTCCAGTTCCGGCGGCACAATCAGATATACCGGCAGGGCGTTAATGACCGCTTTTCCGGACGGGTCTGTCTGCCGGGCCATGGTCACCTTACCGGCGGCTAGCGACGTAATGCTAATCGAGCCTTTTCCGCTGTTCTTGTTTTTGCTGGCAAAGAGCGTCGTGTCTTTCGTCAGTGCATCATACGCCATGCGGTTAATCATGCGCCGCACAGCCGCACCATATTTCGCCGGCAGTTCCGTTAAAGCCCCCAGATCGTCATTGATGATGGCTTTCCGGGTGATGGAATAGGAGCGGCCAAAGGTCTTAATGCCTGTCGTCTGGCCGTAATCCGTGACTTCCGCCGATTTAAATTCGCCGTTTTCTGTCATTTCCAACAGCTCATCGGCAGCGCCCAGGCCAACGCGCGTTGACGGCTTAAAGTCTGCATTCGACCCGCGGGCCGTCCAATACTGGTACGTCGTCGGAATTTCGTTGTAGGCATGCATCATCGACTTATTTCCGACATTGGCCAGGATATTCGGGAAATTCCCTGTCCCGCCGGACATAACGGTACGAAGCAGCTCTTCATCCTGCAATTTCGATGCCGATACGCCCGTTTCTCGTTCATAAATTTCCTGTGCCAAGCGAAGCAGCGAGCGGCCTCTAAACGATTCTGCCCCTGCGGCCGGCTTGGATACGGCAATACCGGCACGCATCGCAAGGCCATCAATCGCAGCGGCGCGGAATTTTTCCCCTTCTTCCAGTTCGACGACAATTTCCGTCGGCTTATTCCGTTCTTCCAGCTGTTTTAATACGGCTTTCTGTACGTCTTCCAAGTTCATACCTTTAGTAATAAATTCGTCGGCATTTACATCAAATTTACGGCACAGCGCCATGATTTCCCCACTGCGCTTCCGTTCCGATTCCAAGGCACGGGCGACTGCTTCCTGCTCCGATTGCTCTTGTCCGGCTGTCATGGCTGCCGGATTTTTTTCTTCATAGGGTGTGGATTTCGTGTTGGTTTCCATAGTTTTTTTCTCCTGTTCTTCATGCATAGACCGGCCTACGCCGACGGTTGCGTCTGCCGGTACGGATACGATAGATATTTCAAACGGTTCCCAGCGCATGGCAATACTGCACGGCCCGGTAAAGCGCCCATTGGTGCTCATGGCCCCGCTTTCTACGTCTTCCCAGACGCTGACACGGTATCCGACTGACACGCCGCGCAGGGTTCCTGACTGTACTTTTTGAAAAATACGGTCCGCTTCTTCGTCAGTATCAAACACTACTTTGGCATGGCCGCGTTTATCCGCATCCACCCATGCCGATTCGACACGACCGATAGGCTTATTGTCGTTATGGTTCCAGAGCAATACGCCGATGTCTTGCAGCCGGCTTAAGTCCATGCAGCCGTCGTCATGGCAAAGCACTTCGTTTCCAAACCAGCGCTTGTACGGTTCTTCTGACGAAAATGTCAGCTCTGCCGTGCGTGCGTTGGTGTCAATGGCATCTGCTCTGGCCGCCATTTCCCGGTTCAGTACCATATCGTGCAAATGCCCGTTTCTACTACGATTCATTGCTTCCTTCATTTGTGTTTTCTCCTTCTGTATGATTTGCTTGGGCAGCCTGTACAGCTTCTGACGTATGGATGTTCAGGCTTAATCCCAAGGATTCAGCATATTCTTTTTCCCGTGCCATCTGTGCCAGCTGATCTCGCCAGTCACTTCCGTGCTCGGCACACTGTTGGGCCAGCGTCAGCATACCGTTTTGCATAGACAGCGTATCGGCCTTGGCTTCTTTTTCCGGATCGATAGACTGCCAGCCAGGCGCTATCCATTCGTAGGCCCTGTATTTTTCCGGCTGGCTCCAATAGTCCCGGATTTCCGGCAATTTCCCAGATAAGACTGCCTGGTCCAAAAACGCTTCATATACTGGCTGGCAAAAATGCGTAATCATCCATTGCTGAATCGGCCGGAAGGTACGCCGATCTTCCAAGTTCCCCTGCCGGGCAGCCGAATAACTGGATTTATTGAAATCCCGACTCATCATTTCATAGGATAAACCAAGGCCGGAGCCAATTAGACGTTCATGGATATTAACAAAATCTGCGGCTGTCGTGGCCGACCGGCCAGGGTTCGCGGCTTTTACATCCTCTCCCGGCTGCAGCCGCATAATCATGCCAGGCCGGATTTTTTCCGTCGGTTTGTCTTCTTTATCCTTACATAACATGCCCGGCCGTCCGGGAAGCTGCGGCGTGTTTTGGACAATAAATACGGAAAAACAGGCCGCAATTCTGGCTGCTACGGTTTCCGCATCCAGATAGTCGTCCGTATCCTTAATCCGCTTAATACTGACCGCTAAATCAGATATGCCGCGGATCTGATCGGGATGATTTTTAGTCCAAAGGTGCAACATTTGACTAGCTGGTACCTGTTCCGGCTCTAACGTGACATACCCTAACGGGTCCTTTTTCTGCACCCAATAGGCAATCGGCCGCAAATATGGGTCCAGCTCAATCCCCGACCGTATGACATGCTGGCTGTTGGGTGCCATCATGAGATTGTTGTCTAATAAATCTGCCCGAATCAGCTGGAGTTGTAAGCCGTGTTTACGGTCTGTCACCAGTTTGCAGAGGATTTCCCCATCAACGATTTTCCGGCGCAGTATCATGCGCTGCATTTCATAAAAGCTTTGCTGCCCGGTTACATCGCAATGTCCCGGCCTGCACCATTCGTTCCATAAGGCTTCAATCTTTGTATTCAGTTCCTCGTTTTCGGTGCGGGCTTGCATGCGTATACCCGTATTGACGACATTACGGATAATCCCCAGGATAGCGGAGTTGGCCATGTCGGAATTGCGCTCCAAATACCGCGCTCTGGCACAAATTAACGCCCGCTCCGTTTTATCCATGTTCTCCTGGTCGACCGTATTGACCGGCAGCCAGGCACTGGAAAAGCGGTTCACTTCGCCGGCCTGGTAATACCGCAGGGCCTGCCGCGCCGCAACGCGCCGCAGCCCCCATGACGGGCTGACGGCTGTAATAATCGTGTCCAATATATTCATGTCAATCCGTTCCCATCTGCGCAAAGGTTAGCAGCATGCCGCCGTTTTCCTCGGCGGCTATGGCCGCTTTCAGCTGATTCTCCCGGTCATACAGCGTTTTTAAATCGGCCCGCGTAATGTTGCGGTTCCCAATATGATAGGATTGTACGCCGCTTTCAATCTTTGCAATCGCTTTCTGTACCCGTAAAAGCTGTTCCTGCAGCGTTTACGGTCTGCTTTCATTTCCCATTCTCATTCCTCCTAAAACCAATCGTCACCAACATCTGAGCGAATCCATTCGTCTTCTTTATCTTCTTCAAAATTCGTTCGTTTAGGTGATTCTTCATCTTGCAAATACCGTACTCCCATGATTTCAGCTGCCAATGCCATATTGGTCTCCACGTCTAACATATGATTCTGGGCATGGCTGCTGATGGGCTCCCAGGAAAAAGTAATGCGCCCTTTTTTATCCTGATGTTCCACTTTTTGTTCCGCACACACCATATCGGCATAGCGGCGGTCGATGCCTTCATATACATTCCAACTTCCCGGCTGGCCTGCTGTAATGGACAGCCTGCCGCTAATAAAATCCTTGAACTGGTCCGTATCAAAAACATACAAATTCAGCATATTGTACCCTGCCCGGTCAATGCGGGACACCGTATAGCGTGTCGTCAGCGGATGGCTGCTCCCTTTGGTCGGTATCACCAGCCCGATATGCTGCGCGCTGAAATAATAGACTTCCTCGGTGCGGTAGCCGGAGTCCAGGCAACACAGATTGACCATACGCCGTTCGCCGTTATCTGCTGTCCAGTCCCGCATCAGCAGGGCTTCAATATCGCCCCAGGTCTCCGCCCGGCCGTAATCGACAAGCCAGCTTGTCATCTTCGTGCCCCAGGCGCGCAGCCCCCACCAGAAATGGTCTACCTGCACGTCGACGCCCATCGTCAGGATTTGCGCCTGCGCCGGTACTACGCCGCGTTCATAGGGCAGCTGTTTTTCCATGACAATATCCGACCGCATCCGGTCCGCTTTCGATACCCACGGTTCCGCCAGCCAGGAGTTGATAAAGTTCATGAGCTTTTCCGGCCGGTCCTTGGCGCTCAAAAATTTGTAAGCGATGTCGCCGAAGGTAAGCCACGGAGAATAAAACGAGTTCAGATGATAGGCTATCTTGCGCGGCCGGTCGGCAGATTTTCGGATACATTCCCAGTGTCCGTCACGGAGCATTCCCATCTTTTGCCGGTCATCGATGACATGGCCGCACGCTTCGCAGCGGTATTCTGCCGCCGCTTTGGCTTCCGCCGGCGCAGCCCCCTCCGGCCAATGCAGGTTCTTCATCTTTAGGCTTTGCATTTCGCCGCATACCGGGCAGGGCACCATGTACTGGTACTGCGCTTCGGCCTGCTCCCATCCCTGCCAGATATTCCCGCTTTTCAAGGTCGGCGACGATACCTTGACAATTTTCTTGTTGTAAAAGGTCTTGGTACGTTCTTCCGCCAGTTCCAACGGGCCGGCTTCATTTCCCGTCCACTTGGGAAATTTATCTATTTCGTCGAAAAATACGTACTGCACGGGACGGCTGGATAATCCGGACGGGGTATTCGCGCCGACAAGGGCGATATACATATCCGTAAACTGCAGTTCCAGCTTTTGGCTGCGTTCGACATTAAACTTATTTCGTAGCGGTTCCGACAAGTATATCATCGGCTGCAAGCGATTTGCGCTTGTAAATTCTGCCAGCTTATCCGTCGGATAGACAATCAGCATCGGTCCCGGCTCCTGGTCAATGGCATAGGCAATCATGTTTTGCTCCATGACGGTTTTCCCCAGCTGGGTCCCGGCCACGAAGGTAATATCTTGTACATGGGGATTATTGAAGCTGTCCATTGGCTCTTTTAAGTATGGAGTGCGGCTCGTATGCCATGGGCCTGGCGCAGCCGAATCTTTGGGATATAGTACCCGGAATTTATCCGCCCACTCGGATACGGTTAATTTTTCCGGCGGTTTCAGCACTTTAAGCGCCTGCATGATATATCCGGAATACGGTGCTACCCGGCTATTTCGCACGCTTTTTACGGCCACGGTACACCCCTCCTTTGCTCATTTCTTCCAAGGCTTCTTTCATGCGCTTGTCAACCACGGTTTTAGCAATTTCCGCTGCATCTGCATCCAGCGGAGCTAGTTCAGATGCGACATGGTGTCCGACAGCCAGCATACTTTTCTTTAAATTCAGCATCAGCCGCGTCAATTCGTCTTTTACCTCGGCTACCGGTACATATTCCTGCTTTACGACGCTTAATTTTATGCGTTCCTGCTTGGCCTTGGCTTCCTTCAAATCGGCTTCGGCCTTTAGTTTTCGCAGGCTGGGGCTCTCCATGGTATCGCCGGAATACCGCCATTTTACTAGCGCTTTTAAGTCCCATTTGCCGCGACTGTACTTTGGGGCTCCTTTTTTCGCCCAGGTTGACAACGTTTCCCTCGAAATGTCGAAAAAGTCGCAAATTTCTTTCGTCGACAGTATATAGTTTTTATTTTCTAATGGTTGATCTTGCTGCCGCGCCTTCGCCACCTTTCCTCACTTCCCTGTATCTGTCAGCTTGTCAGCCTGATTTTTTCGGTTTCACGGAGAACCATTTTGGGACCGCGGACCCGCTTTAGTTTTTAGCCCCCACAGTACCTTGACCCGGAGGGGGGGATATCCCAATAGATCCAATAAAAAAAGCACTCTTTTTTCGAGTGCTTTCATTACTTGAGTATTCGGTTCCTTCTGGTGTGTTTTACCGGACGGTGATTGATATCGCTTTCGTTCGTCCGCTTCTGCCGTCCTCGTTTATGTTCGAAGCATACACACCGTTCGCTGCTGATGGTCAACCGCATGTTGGTGCATAACTCCCGTTGATTATATTTGCAGCGCAGATTGTCGCAAAATACCATATCATCACCTGCTTTCGGACATGAAAAAAGCGGCCCGCTTCTCTGCAAGCCGCTTCTCTATAAACTTTTACACTGCTATTGTACCACATATCGAGTATCCGATTCTATCCGATTTTTTATTTTTTTGACAGAAATTCATGATGCAGGGCTTCAAACGCTTTGATTGCCGCATTATGCGTTTCAAATGTCTGGCTCCATCCCATATTCACCGCGTCTGTTACATCTTCCCATTTTAGATTATTAATATATCGGGCGTATAGTACCGCTTGGTGCTTATTATCCGGTAACGCTTGAATCAATTCTTTGGCTTCGCTCCGTAAATGGACCATAGCCGCTAATTCACTGGCTACTTTTTGTTTGTATCCTTCCACTTTAATATATTTATCAGCCAAATCCGAGGTATTGCTTCCTGATACTTTTTCCGATACGCCTGTCGCCTGCAAGGTGTAAATATCGCTATGTATCTCTTCCAGCTCCTGCGTCATTTGTTTCACCAGGTAACTATTTTTTCGTACCTTTTCTAAGTATTCTTTAGCTGTCAATCCGCATCCCTCCTACTCTACTACCTGCCAGTCGTTGGCCAGGATGTCTTTAATTCCAAATCCTTCATACGACTCAAAGTTTAAGCCGCCTGTATGCCGTTGATATTTTACGCGGTTGCCGTCCAATTCGCAGTAATCTTTTCCCCAGTTTGGACGTTTTATTTTTCTGCCCTCCTTTAATAGCACAAGAGCAAATTCAAAACTCATGCCCTTGTCATTAAAGGTGTCCAATTTATGATACGTTTTCGCAAACGGTCCTATCGGGCACCACTTCTCTATTCCATCTTCGTAGATGATCCGCATCCCATCTGCACCTTTATCGTATTTCCCCGTTGGTCTTTGAGCTTTCATTGGTTCTGCGCTGACAATACGCACGCTGATATATTTTTTTAACATGTCTTTTTATGCTCCTTCCTGCTTATCTTCCACTGCTGGCTCAAATAGATTCATTTGCGCTCTGTCTCCATCAATATATCGCATGCATTCCTCTTTTAAGTTATCTAGCTTCTCTACGGTTTCCTTTTTTAATGTGTCAAACATATTTTCCCCATCATAGGCTTTTTTCGGTGTCGTCAGCCGCATCAGCGTCATGCTATTGAGCAATTTTTTCTTTGCCAGTATGACCGCCTGCTCCCCTTTTTTATCGCTGTATGTCCAGGTCACGCCGTAAACAATCAACGACTTCTTTTCATTCTCCGAAAATTCGCATAACTCGACTACATCGTCTACTAATGCTGCTAATGCTTCCCTGAATTCCGGCCGCGGTTTATCCGTACATTCAATCGTATATCTGTCGTCATGATCCGTGGTAAATTCTGTATACTGTATCAGCAGTTTTCCATCAAATCTAACTTTTTTTATCTCTCTCATTTTGCTTCCCTCCCCAAAACATTAAATTATTTCTCTGGTATTGGCGGAATCTATGCCCAATACGGCACTTCTTCTATTTCTTTTATGCCAAATGTACCCGTAAGTTTCCCTCTAATGGCCCCGTCTATATCGCTTTTATACAGATGCCCTATTGGCTACGCCGGATTTCATAGCCAGTCTCCCAACTCCGTTATTTCTTTTCCAGCAAAAGCAGCGGCTATACACTCGCGAGCACAACCTTCGCTGCCCTGCCATTTCCCGGTCATAATAATGCCGTCGCATATTATCAGGAGCTCAAGGCACTGTTCTAGTGAATCCTCATAGGGCAATCCTGTTGTATACCGCATAGCATCCAGCGGATTAATAAAAATATATTGGGGATAGGCTTTTTTCAGCATGGCGGTAATTCGCCTGGCGTCTTTTCTGTTTTTCTTCTCGTTCCCGGTAAAGGGATGAGACACATAATATATCTTCATCGTTATTTCTCCTCAATAATTTCCATCGCTCTAAAATCATCGGCATCCGGATACCATGTGCACCCTTCCAGTCTGTCCTTGTCGTATGAGCTCACACCATAGGTCGTTGCTTCTTTGTCAAAAAATACAATCATTCTTTCTCCGTCGTCGTCCTGTAGCATATCTCCCTCAAAGATAGGATTTCCATGTTTATCGTCTACGCCGATATAATCACGTATATTTTTATCATCTTCTTGGGTAATTATGTTTCCTTTCCCATCTATATACTTTTTAGGCCGCTTCTGGTCCTTCATATATGCCCTCCATGTGCTTTCCTGCACTGGATTTCTCAATGGCATTTTTTCCGGCGGCATAGGTCTTGGCACTGGCAGGTCAACCGCTTCCTTCGGAGCCTCAGCAGGTGTTTCCTTTGTTTTCGGTTCTGCTGGCTCTGTTGTTTCCTGTTCGGCAGCCGGCTGGGTCGTTGGCTGTTCGGCAGGTCCCGCATCCATTTCCGACTCTGCTGCTTCTTCCTGCGCCAGTTCGGCTGCTGGTGCTGGTGTAGGCGGATACTTCCGGTTTATGTATTCTTTCACATCTGCCAAAGTTACTTTATATTTTGCCTGCCCGCAAAATTCTTCTTGTACATCAGGCGGCAATTTACATAGTTCATATGCTGCTGATATGCCGATACGGTCTTGTTTCAGCATGTTAACCAGTGCGGGGTTCTTATTGTCGCTGATGACTTTCAATCGGGCTACGTTCGTTGGCCCTTCTTGCAATAACTTCGCCAGGGCTTCCCGTTTTCGCCCTGGTAATTTGTTCTGTGCTTTGAAGTAGCGGTACAGGCTTTCGAGCTGTGTGTATTGCTCGATGCGTTCCCAGGCCGTCAGCTTTCGCGTGCTGCTGTTTGTCGTAATGAGTAACAGCTGGGCGACGTTTGGATCGGTTTCGATTTCACACGGCACTGTCGCCGGTATGCCGGCGTGTTCATCAAGCAATTCCTTTACGGCCTTGCAGCGTCGATGCCCCGACACAATACGATATTTCCCGTTGTCGATAGGCTCGACAATCAAGTTCTGTCGAACTCCGCCGGCCATGACGATAGCTTGCTTTAACTCCGTCACGTCTGATACATCGTAAAAATTATCTGGGTGTTCTACCAGCAAGTTCACGTCTATTGGCTTGATTTCTCTCTGTTTCTGTACTAATCCCATGTTTTCCATTAATCCCATATGTCATACCTCCTAATGTTGTCCGATTCGGACAATTATTTCTTTCAGTAGCTTTCGGTACTGCCATGCCGGTTTTAAGTTCATTCCCATCTCAGCCAGAGGCTTTTGCATAAGCGTGCTGTCAACAATCCACCGGCTCCGGCTTATCTTTGTGTGAAATACGGGGAAGCGGCTGCACAGAATTTCTTCTGCTTCCTTGCTGAATTGCGTCGACTCGTCGTGCGTAATGAGTACGCCAAGAAGGCACAACGCCGGATTTATCGATTTTACGTCTTGCAACTGTTGTTCCAGCTCCATGAGCCCGTGCGACGAAAAAGCGTCTAAGCGGATCGGGATGATAAGATAATCGGCGGCACATAGTGCGTTGATTGTCAGCATATTCATGGCCGGCGGGCAATCCATAAATACCGTATCATATTCTCTAGGCTCTATATCGCTGATGATGTCTCGTATACTTGTCGTGCTTTTTCGCTCATATAATGCTCGTTCCCAGTCGTACAGGTCCATGTTCCCAGTTAGGATATCTAATTTAGGACAATCCGTCCCGGTAATCCGCCCGTTCCGTAATCCACATACTTGTCCCTCGCCATATCTTTTAAAATATTGGCTTAGATTACCCTGCGGGTCACAGTCAATGATAAGCACCCGCCGCCATGAATTACGTGCGGCCCCCGGCATCAAGGGGCTGCGCCGCGTCGCATACAGGTGCGCCAGCGTCGCCGTCGTAATCGTTTTGCCGACGCCTCCTTTTAAGCTGTATATTGCTATGTTAATCATCCCTATCACCTATCCTAAATTTTTGGCACCTGTCAAATGTGTATGCCGCTTCCACGAATAGCATGTTTTTGTACTTAGGCCATGACAGCTTACAATCGCCGCATCCGCTTACGCATATTTTTCGTTGCACACATGAGCTGTAGCGGCACGTCGGGCAAAAACTCATTTGTAGCATTGCTTTTTGTACCGGCGCCGAAATCAACCAGTCCATATACCGCCGTTGAAGTGTCGCCTGCATACGCCTGGATAATAGCGGTAATACAGCAAGCATGATATGTCCTACTGCTATTTTTGCCTCGATTTTCAAATCTTCCCGCATCACAGCTGTCTCCTTCTCTTTTCCACCATATATAGCCCATAGCTCATGCCTGCTTCCCGTGCCGCAGCTATATCGACATCTAGACGACTTTTAGGTTTAGTCTCGCAGCTCTGCTTTTCTGCTTTTGCTTTATATGCATCCCGCACACTGACTAATAGGCTTTGGCATTCTTCGCTGCAGCATCCTTTCCGCATCCAATGTAAGTCCGGCGTTCTTAGCTGCAATTCCGCCCCACAGATTAAACATGATTTTCTTTGCTGATACCGGCCATCTTGCCATTCTTTCCATTCGTGTCCAAGCCTTTCTAAGCAGGCATCACAAATTCGTTGTCCGTTTCGATGTTCGCGTACTGTAAATTCTGTTCCGCAAACTCGGCAAATTTTAGTTCTCTTGTTCTTTTTCATTCCTTTTTCGCCCCGCTTTCTCCGTATAGCTTATGCAGATAGGCTTCGCACAGGCCTCGTATCGTTGCCGCTTCTCCTGTATGGTGCCGCTTGTAGTGGCACTCATCACAGAGCATGCAACCTTTCTCTATTTCATCTGACCGATATATGCCGCACGGTTCATGGTGGAATTTCACACCGTATTCTATGGGCCTGCCACATACGACGCACTGGCCGCCGTCGCGGTCGTAAATTTTATCGTACAGCGCTTTTAGCTTTTTTCCTGCGAGCTTCACGCGCCTTGGCTTTGCTAAATAACTCACGTAACTCATTCCTTTTCCTGTATTTTATTAGTTGTTTTTTAGAATCATCTCGTTTAAAGATATGCTCGATGTCGCAGAATGCTTCCCGTCCAGTACGGTTCCCAGCTGCGTCAATTTCGACAAAGCGGATACACTCGCCGACCTGCATGCACCTACCTTTTATTATTAGGGTGTTGAGCCGACCAGCGATAATATCCTCGTACTCGACTTTATGTTTTCTTATGATGTACATTTCGTTTCCTCTTTTTCCGATAATGTAAGTCGCCATCGCCGCTATCCTCCCGTATCAACCGATAAGACTGGAACGGATAGCCGTCGGCACGCCATCCATTACGTAAGCCTTGCACATAGTAACCCTTTACCGGCCGCGGCGTTTCCCGCCATGTCTTGCTCTGTATTTCTTTGGTTATCACCGTCGGCGGCTTTAAATTTCTGCTTGCTCGCCAACGTTGTTTTTGTACTGCGTCCTTTTTGCAATAGGTCTCCCGTGTTTCTTTGATAAAGTACGCCGCTACCCGCTGGGCGTCTTCGTATCCACCGTCGTAATAGCGGAAAGCCTTGTAGGATACTTTGGCGAAAGGCCAGACCGCCGCCAGCTCTTTCCTGCCTAGGCCGATATTATTTATCAGCACATGGTGGTGGATACGATGTCCCTGGCACTCCGTCACCGCAATCCATTTCAGTTCATGCCCATGTTTGCGGTACAGCCGTTTGAGCCTTGCAATATAGTTTGTCAAGTCTTTATAGGCCTGCTTTTCGTCTGGCTCGTCGCCAGCGTAGGTCAAGTCCATACGGATATCCTCTTCTTTAAAGTTGTTCAGAATCAACCAATACAGGCGTCTATACGAGTTTCTTTCATTGACCTTCCATTGCGGCTCTTTCGTCTTCTCCCGATTCTTCCCCCGCAGCAGTTTCTGTCCAGGGCATCGGGAGCTATGGTATTTATATTTTTCAATGACGTTTCCGGCTACAACCGTTTTTTCGTGGTACGGCATGACGTGAATTTTCCTTCCTGCGTGTATAATTAATACACTTTATCAAGGGTAAAGGGCTTGCGCCCTTGCTTTTTTCTTTGCCTGCCGTTATACTTTTGGTAACGGCGGCTGTTAAAATTCCAGACGTGTTGCAGCACGTCTGGAACTGGCTTACGTTATGTGTAGGGATTTTCGCACTTTGCGGAAATCCTTTTTTCTATGTCTTTCATTTTTTGTCTGAAATCTGCTACGGCCCTGGCTCCCCGCGTTTCCTGCGGCGGGTCCTTTTCTTTATACCGGCAGTTCCACGTTGCACGCCCCGCGAAATACTCGCAGTCTGGGCAATGATCCATACAGATCCTGCCGCCGACGCAGTAACACACGACGCAGGTTCGCAGCGGCGCGCCGCATATGGTACAGCGCAACTCATTCATGGGTAATCACAATCCGCTGTCCCGGCGTGACGTCGGCGTCCTTTCCCAGCCGGTTATCATCTATGATTCTCTGGCAGACGTCGCGAATATCCTCCTCATCACCGGCGTATTTTCCGGCGATGCTCCACACCGTATCGCCGTGTTTTACAGTGTACTGCTCTTCAACGGCCTGCCCATCGGCGTGGCATCCGTAGGCTCCGGCCGTCACGGCAATGACTGCCGCCAGTACGGCGCACTTCCCGGCAATTCCCACGTGCGGCTTCCGCCGTTTTTCATAACACGATATTCCTTGATGCTCGTATGCTTTTTTGATTCTCATATAACCCACCTCCTTAAAACCATGTGCCTTTAATCAAGTCATAATGAAATACCATCCCATTTTGGTAGCGGATAGCTACCAGCCCGTCGGCATAATACATTTCGTCAGGATAGCCGTTTTCCCAGCGGCCTTTCGTGATATGCCGGTAAGCAATATCAATCGCCAAGCTACGCACATTCAGCGGCACGTTGCGATTTACCATGCGTCTATCACATAGCCGAATAAATGCTTCTTTGGTTATTTTCCCCATCATTACACTCCTACATTTCATATATAACTATGGCGGCTACAAACAATAGCCATAATCCTACAAATACGACGTCCTGTACAATTTTGGCGTCCCGTTCCAGGTCTTGCCGCTGTTTTAGTATGCGCATCTGCATTTCCAAATCGTTTTCTGGTTCTCGTTTCTGCTCCATGGCTTTCTCCTCATGCTGTCGCTTCATCAGCAGGCTCTGCATCAAGTTTTATTTTGCCATCTTTAATGGCTTGTGCTACGATTTGTGCCGCTTTCTCTATGACTGCTATATCATTGCCATAATGTATCCGGACTTCATATTTTCGTTTCATGGTATCAACCTCCTAACAGCGGGAAGGGACATTCCCACAGCCAATGCTCTAAGTCGGTATACTCCGTACATGTATCTTTCTGTACTACGCCGTTAACGATTAATATGTCCTGTACAAACTGCATGCCTCTTTCGACTGCCATGATTTTTACGTCAAATCCATAATTCTGTGAAATCTTTTGCCACTCGGCGGCTCTAACCGACCATGCTTGACGATAATCGAAGGCGCATATGCCTTTGCCCGGCTTCCCGTCGCATCCGTATATGTCGATGTAGTCGCTCTGGACAAATCCTCTCTTTGTTCCTTTAACGTATCCGATGTCGTACACGTGGTAAATTGTTTCCTCGCCCTCGTTTCCTTCATACTCCAGTTCCGTCTTCTGGATTCCCTGGGCTGCGAATCGTTTAATAGCTTCGTAGTCCCCTCGGATCTTCAACGTCCCTTCACACCAATTTGGCATTCTCTTCATCCCTTTCTGTCTGGAAAGTTACCAGCAAATTAAATTTTCGCGTAATTACGCCATTTATCGAATTTCACCTGCATGTCTGCAAGTTGCCAGAAAGTTAAACTGCATGTCCTTTCCATACTCATGCCGCGGTTATTTTTGGCTTGTTAGGTTTAGCACTAAGTGAAAAAGAAGAATTATAGCGTTGGTTACAATTAGCATCAGGTTTATCCTTGTAAGATATTTTGTGTCCTGATTCATTTCTTCCACTGAATCCCAACGCCGTTTAGTAAGCACCGCTATAAAACGAAACCGTCCATTTATTTTTTGCCGCCATCTATTTATGGCGGCTTTCTCTTTTTCTTCCATCTGCTTCACCACCTTTAATTAAACCGGCCTATAATTTCCCGATACACGGCCATTCATGATATACTTACTACGAAAGGATGTGCATAACATAATGTGGCCAATTTCTGACCTATGGTCGTTGATTAGTAAAAATCCATCTATCACGATCTCCATTGCTTCTCTCGCTATTTCCTTATACACTCTCTGGCGACAAAGAAAACGTATCACCATTTCCTTCGATCCTGCGCTATTCGTCTTAGATCCAAAAAAGGATATTCTTGTTTTAGATGAACCATACCCTTTTGCATCAGATGTCGCTTTTTGGTTTACAATTCATGTAATTAATCCCAGTAATGTTAATTTGTCATTCTTTGACTTACGTGTCTTTGACCCCGATACCAATAAAAACCATTTTATTTTGACTAAAAAGACAATGGTAGAAACGCTTAGTCACTTTCCAATTCATCTTCGTCCCTATGGACCTGATGGTTATACGGCCGATATTCCCGAACATAACTACGGTTCTATAAAAGCAGGCGACGTTATGCGACTTGATATTATTGTTATTCGTAATCTCGACGCGCCTCTCGGAGATGAACTAACCGTTAGTTTAAAAGTTCCTACCACCAGTATTTTTCACAGAAGCCGCTTCTCAAACACCGATAGGAAAATTTATCGTGCTTATGCTTTCTGGCTGGGAAAAGGTTTTAGCTGCTCGAAACTACCCACAGGAACCAACACAAAAGGTTGATAACAGAAATAATTCCAATAATGGGTAACCAAAAATCAGTTAATACCCAAGAAGATTCATAGGTTACATAATGGCCTTCTCCAACCGGAGGAATAGTCTGTTTCATAACATGGTCTACAATACCGCCTTGTATTTGCGGGGCATGTCCTTCCTCAACGGTTAATAACTTTATCCTGATTCCACGTTTGATTTTCTTTTTTGCCTTGGCGCTGGATTCTCCTGTGCCAAGGCTATTTTCTTTTTCTTCCATCTGCTTTACCTCCTACTCCACTAAATCAGATACTTTACACCGTAATGCTTCGGCGATTTTATAGAGTGTAGATAATTTCACGTCACTACCATGCTCTACCTTCCATAAATTTCCATATGCTAATCCTGTTTTTTTAGCCAACTCATTAAGAGGTAAGTTTTTCTTTTTGCGAATTTGCTTGATATTATTTCTTAGCATTTGACTTTTTATCCTTTGCATGATATATTTATTTTGTACAGAACATTCGTTTATAAAGTTAGAAAGGAGTTATATTGTGAAAAAATCTGATTTAATCTTTGCATTAGCATTGGCAACTAAAGACGATACAAATTTCTTATCCGGCAATAACGTTTACTTTCTTACTTCAGCCGGAACCATAACAGGTAAATTTATATGGGCCAATGACGAAACTGATAATATAGGAGTCATGGCACTAAGACCCATTTTAAAAGCTATTTCAAATTCAGATACAATATCTTCCCCGGAATCTAAAGATCCGACATACGACTTCCTTCCTTTATTAGGTGATGAGGATTCAATTTTATTGAAAGATGTTGTTGTAAAAAATGGTAATTCAACAACGTCAATGGCCTCTATGCTGCTTTTTACGAAAGATATCATTGGCATAACTATTGGTAAATCATCTTCATAGGGAAACTCTTGCAGTCAGCAATTACTTTAGTAATTTTTTCCATATCAATTTCATTAGATTGAGTAATCGAAATATGCTGAGCCTCATTTTCTTGGGGCTCTTTTTTTAATAATGTCTTAAATTCTTCTACAGAACATTCCATGATAATCTTCATCATCTTCTCTCCTCTCAATTAAATTGCACCTATTGCCTACTTGAATATTTTTCAAGTAGATGAGCAAAAAAATCCTAATACTTTATTTCGTCCAGTGTCACACCAAAATGGCGGCATAATGCAGCCACTTTACTAATTGCCACATTGGCCAAATTTTTTTCCCACGCACAATACGTCTGCGTTGATACACCAATAGCTCGAGCAGTCTCTTGCTGTGTTTCTCCTTTTCTGGCTCGTAGCTCTTTAATCGAGTACTGCATGGTATCACCCCCGTTCTTTCTTGCTGTCAGTATACTTGAATTTTATTCAAGTATCAATGTTTATTTGATTTTTTTTCAAGTTTTATCTTCTGTTTTTAAAGGGTTCTTGAAATTTATTCAAGCATATGTTATTATCTAAGTAATAGAGGAGGTATTCCCATGTTATCCAAAAACTTAAAATACTTGCGTTTGAAAAATAATTATTCGCAAGATTATATTGCTAAATTACTAGATAAAAAATCATTTACTACCGTCCAAAAATGGGAATCTGGAGTATCGGAGCCTCCATTATGGGTCGTAGGAAAACTTGCAAAACTTTATGGGGAATCTCTTGATACCCTTGCAAATATAGATATTGAAAAGCGGGACGACAATATATTCGCAGGCCAGCTATCGGCTGATACTTTTGATTATATTCATATTCCTGTTGGTATAGCTGCCGGAGCATTGGAAACATGCGAAGGTCTTATGGATTTGCCAACGGTCAATCTGCCGGATTTCCTACTCGGCAAATACGCCCGGAATAAAAATATCGTCATCATGCACGTCAATGGTGAAAGCATGAATAAAGTTATACAAAACGGCTCTACAATCGCTGTTTTGACTGGTCTGGCGTTGGAAAATGTCCACGACGGCGATATCGTAGTCGCTGCTACGGATCGCGGTGAATATACCATCAAACATTTTATTGATGATAAAAAGAACAGCCGTATTATTTTACGCCCAGACAGTACCGATTCATCATTTGCCGATCTACCTTTTAGTTACGAGGAAGCCCAAAGTATAAAAATATTCGGCAAAGTCGTGATTTATAGTGTAAATTTATAGTGTAAAGGACAAGACTATGACTATTGAAGATATTCAAACATTAGTCGCCGCTGATGCGATACACTGGACTGACCATGTAGCCAAGCGCTTAATCAAGCGCCGTATATCCCCTGATGAGGTACTGGAGACATTGCGCAACGGACGTATCATTGAAGATTATCCGTCGGATTATCCGTTTCCAAGTTGCTTGGTCGTAGGCTGTACTATACATGACCGCATCCTGCACGTAGTTTGTAGTATCGTAAATGATAGCTACTTATCTATTATTACGGCATACCAACCTGATCCCGATAAATGGGATGAAACATTTAGATAAGGTAAAATATATTTCGCAAATTCAATTTCATAAAAATAGACATAGTCTATTGCCGCTAGTACAATTAAGTTACCACACAAAATTCG
>ERZ773144.580-NODE-580-length-36874-cov-4.342486_pt1 | contig 36874 bp, 16 predicted proteins | sample MGYA00580849_ERZ773144 | MGnify/ENA primary metagenome ERZ773144 (study PRJEB29015, sample SAMEA2737861) | human gut metagenome | biome: human gut; feature: human-associated habitat; material: faeces | place: China | collected 2012 ...
TTTGCCGTGCCAATACGGGACTTACTCCGGTGGATTACTTCGGGCGTACATTGGTGGCCACTCTGCCGGAGAATGTCCGTGTCGGAGTCATCAACGTGGCCATCGGCGGTTGCCATATCGAGACGTTCATGAAAGACAGCATATCCGGTTATGTGGCTCATCGTGCACCGGACTGGATGAAAGGGCCGTTGAAGGCATACGGCAATAATCCGTATGAGTGCCTTGTGGAAATGGCACGGTTGGCTCAAAAGGATGGCGTGATAAAAGGTATCCTGGTTCATCAGGGCGAATCCAACACGGGCGACAAGTCATGGCCGGAGAAGGTGAAGACGGTCTATGAAAGCCTGTTGAAGGACCTCGGGCTCAAGGCGAAGGACGTGCCTTTGTTGGCCGGTGAAGTGGTGCATGCCGACCAAGGCGGTGTGTGCGCTTCGATGAATAATATCATCCGGACGCTTCCGCAAGTGATTCCGACAGCGGATGTGGTATCCTCTGCCGGATGTACGTGCGCTACGGATTCGTTGCATTTCGATGCGGCCGGCTACCGTGAGTTGGGACGGCGTTATGCCGAGAAAATGTTATTCCTTTTAGGGAAGAATAGCCGTTAAAAATTGGAACTATATGCAAATGAACAAACTTTTAGGAACTTGCCTGCTCTGTGCTTGGGTATGGGGACAGCAGGCGAACGCGCAAGAGAGCATCAAGGTGGGCGACACGACCCGCAACATGATTGTCTATGCCCCTGAAGGGCTGCCTTACAACCCGCCCCTCGTCATTTCACTGCACGGCATGGGGCAGGATGCCAACTACCAGAAAGGGCAGGCGAATTGGGAGGCCGTGGCCGATACGGCCAAGTTCGTGGTGGTCTATCCCAACGGTACGGGCAACGCCTGGGACATATCCGGCGATACGGACATAAAGTTCTTGGAAACGATTATCGACACGATGTACAACCGCTACCACGTGAACCGCAACCGGGTGTACCTGTCCGGCTTTTCCATGGGCGGCATGATGACCTACCACGCCATGGCGAAGATGGGCGATAAGATAGCCGCCTTCGGCCCGGTGAGCGGCATCCCCGTGGATTACCGTGAGCCTTCGGGCACGCGCCCCGTGCCCATCATCCATACGCATGGCACGGCAGACAACGTGGTGTACTACGAAGGGGATGCCACCCATCCCGCCGGCGGGTACGGGAGCATTCCCGAGTATGTGAAGAAATGGGCCGCCTTTGACGGTTGCGACCTGACACCGGAAGTCATCAAGCCTTATCCGGCCAGCAAGCCCGGGTCGGCGGCCACTTATACCCGGTATGCCGGTGGGAAAGACGGTGTGGAGGTCGTGCTTATTTCGATAGAGGGCAAAGGGCATTGGCATTCCAACGACCCGGTCAGCGTCATGACGACGGAAGAAATCTGGAACTTCTGCAAACGCTATTCGTTGGGTCCCGAGGAACCGGAACCTCCCACGTTGGTGTCGGCCGAGCCGGAGAACCGTTCTTTTGACTTGCCTTCGCAGGATTTGGTCTTCGTGTTCACTTTCGATGAAGCGGTAGATGGTGGGAAGGCCAAGGCACTCCTTTCCGGCGAAGGCGCGGAGTATCCGCTTGAACCGGTCGAAACGGGCTTCAGCGAACGTTTGGCTTTCCGGTTGCCGGACGGTGCGCGTTTGGCTGACGGGGACTATGCCCTGAGAGTGGAACATGTCGAAAACGAGGCGGGAGGCGTGTTGGAGTCATGCGTGTTTGCCTATACGATAGGCATGACCGAGGTTGGCGACCGGCTGGCCATCGACTCGTTGCTTTCATGCGCCTGGCGGGAAGAGCAGGCCGCAGTGGGCGAGGGCATACCCTCCGGCTGGCGGCGGGTGAACAGCCGTGCGGACGGCACGAAGGACGAACAGGAATCGGGGGCTGCCCATACGGGCGGCGCACGGTTGAAATACTTCCCCGAAGGCGGTGATTTCGATGCGGGGTTCTATCTGAGTGCCCGGGACTACGACGTGTGCGACTTCTATTACGGCAGCTACGAAGGCCATCGCCTTCACCTCCTGCCCGGACAGTATGTACTTTCGTTCCAATCCATATATTGGAGTGCGGGTTCGGCGGAGGGTAAGGCCACCTTTGACGTGCAAGTGACCGACGGGGTCGGGAATGCCGTATGGTCGCGGGACGGATTGCTTTCTTCCGGCTGCATGAATGAAGTGTCTACGGAAAAAGTGGAAGGTGCCAAGCCGCATGAATATGTGTTTTCCATCAAGGACGAGGGCGATTACGAATTGCATTTCACCATGTCGCAAGGTTGGAACTCCGTGATTCTTGGCGGTGTGGCCCTGACCACGCAACCTTCCGTGGCCGATGTGTACAAAGGCGGTTTCCTACGCCTCATGAAAGAAGCCGTACGAGGGTATGAGGCCACGGAGGACGGGCGTTATGCCGCTTCGGAAGATTTGCGTGCGGCTTTGGGTGCCGTGTTGGAGCAATACGAAGGTTTTGCTTCCACGGCCCCCTCGGCGTATGAAGCGGCCATCGAGGCGGTGGAAGCCGCGTGGCGGCCCTTGGCCGAGCGCAAGGAAAGCGTGGACTTGTACACGGATGCCATGGAAACGGCGCAAGATGCCTTGTCCGAATGGGAGAAGAACGGTTTCGACTTGACGGTGCAGGCTTATCTGGATCTGAAGGAAGCCGTGCAGGCTTATGCCCCCGACCGCATGGACATGACCGACAACCAACGGATGAGGGATGCGGCGGAAAGCCTGGCCGCATACGTGCAGGCGTTGCAGGAAGTGCCCGCGTCAGTGGGCGGTGTCGCCATGCCGGACAGCCCGGTGGACGTGGAATGTTATGATTTGGGCGGGCGCAAGGTCAAGCCCGGATACCGGGGAATGGCCGTCGTGCGCGAGCTTTATCGCGACGGCAGTGCCAAGACGTACAAAAGGATACGGGAAACCGTTGCCCGTTAGGCGCGAAGGCATGTCTTTGTGATGGTATTAAGAAACATAGAAAAGAATCAAGTACGATGAAAAAGAATTTATTAGGGGTGCTGCTCCTCTTATGTAGCAGTGTGGCATGGGCCGGAGAACTGAAACTCTGGTACAGCAAGCCTGCTAAGGATTGGACGGAGGCTTTGCCCGTGGGTAATTCCAGATTGGGAGCTATGGTGTATGGCGGCACGGGACGCGAAGAATTGCAGTTGAACGAAGAGACGTTCTGGGCAGGTGGCTCTTACGACAATAATAACACAAACGCACTGTACGTCTTGCCGGTGGTGCGGAATCTGATATTTCAGGGAAAGACACGCGAAGCCCAACGATTGGTTGATGCCAATTTCTTGGCACACAAGGACGGAATGGGTTATCTGACGATGGGAAGTCTTTTCTTGGATTTCCCGGGACATGAAGAGGCTACGGACTTTTACCGCGATTTGAACATAGAGGATGCCACGGCTACCACCCGTTACAAAGTGGATGGCGTGACTTATACCCGCAGGGTGTTTGCCTCTTTCACGGACAGCGTGATTGTGGTGCGTTTGCAGGCCGACAAAGCCGGAGCTTTGGCTTTCACGGTGGGCTACGATGCTCCTTTAAAGCATGAGGTCAGCACCGAAGGAGACCTGCTTACCATCACTTGTGAGGGAAAAGACCAAGAAGGCGTAAAGGCTGCTTTGCGTGCCGAGTGCCGCGTGAAAGTGGTCAGCGACGGCCAGACGACCGCCGAGGGAAAAAATTTGGAGGTGACTGGTGCCACGGAAGCCACGCTTTATTTGTCGGCTGCTACGAATTACGTGAACTATCACGATGTGAGCGGAAATGCGGCAGCCCGTGCCGACCGTTGTTTGCAGCGTGCCGTCCAGATACCTTATAAGAAAGCTTTGGAAAACCATGTGGCTTATTACCGGAAGTTATTCGGGCGGGTGCAGTTGGATTTGGGCGAGACGGCGGCTGCGTCGAAAGAGACGACGTGGCGTATCCGGGACTTCAGTCAAGGAAACGACCCGTCGTTGGCTGCCCTTTTGTTCCAATACGGTCGTTATTTGTTGATTTCCTCCTCACAGCCCGGTGGGCAGCCTGCCAATCTGCAAGGCATTTGGAACCGCAGTACGAATGCCCCTTGGGACAGCAAATACACCATCAATATCAATACCGAGATGAACTATTGGCTGGCCGAGGTGACTAACCTGAGTGAGATGCACCGGCCTTTGTTCTCCATGTTGGAAGACTTGTCCGTGACAGGAGCGAAAACGGCGCGTGAAATGTATGGTTGCGGGGGCTGGGTGGCTCACCATAACACCGACCTTTGGCGTATCTGCGGCGTGGTGGATTTTGCGGCGGCCGGTATGTGGCCGAGCGGAGGTGCATGGTTGGCCCAGCATCTGTGGCAACACTACCTGTTCACTGCGGATAAAGATTTCCTGAAAACCTATTATCCGGTATTGAAGGGTACGGCTCGTTTCTTTTTGGATTTCCTCGTCGAACATCCTTCCTACAAATGGTGGGTGGTGGCTCCTTCGGTGTCGCCCGAGCACGGTCCGGTAACGGCAGGTTGCACCATGGACAATCAAATCGTGTTCGATGCCCTACGCAACACATTGCTGGCTTCTGAGATTGTGGGCGATGATGCCGCTTTCCGCGATTCTCTGGCGCAGATGCTCGACAAACTGCCTCCCATGCAAGTCGGGCGGCATGGCCAGTTGCAGGAATGGCTTCAGGATGTGGATGATCCGAAGGATGAGCATCGCCATATTTCCCATCTTTACGGCCTTTATCCCAGTAATCAGGTTTCTCCGTTCTTGCACCCCGAACTTTTTCGGGCTGCCCGTACCACATTGGAACAGCGTGGAGACAAGGCTACCGGGTGGAGCATCGGTTGGAAAATCAACTTCTGGGCACGCATGTTGGACGGTAATCATGCCTATCGTTTGATAAGCAACATGCTTCAGTTGCTGCCCAGTGATGCCGTAGCGAATGAATATCCCGAAGGGCGCACCTATCCCAATATGTTCGATGCCCATCCGCCTTTCCAAATCGATGGAAACTTCGGAGCGGCTGCCGGCATTGCCGAAATGCTGTTGCAAAGCCACGATGGGGCGGTACATCTGTTACCGGCCTTGCCCGATGTGTGGAAAGAAGGCAGCGTGAAAGGTCTGCGGGCGCGTGGAGGTTACGAAGTGGATATGGAGTGGGTGGATGGCCGTCTGTCTTCGGCTACCGTGCGTTCCACCGTGGGCGGCACGCTTCGCCTGCGTTCCTATGTGCCTTTGAAGGGCAAGGGTTTACGGAAGGCATCGGGCGCATGTCCTAACGAAATGTTGGCACCGGCCGACATCAAAGAACCCTTGTTCTCTTCCGAGTTGAAAGACCGTCCGCAAGTGTCCGTGCCCGAAGTGTATGAATATGATGTGCAGACCCGGCCCGGAAAAACTTATAAATTCCGTGCCGGATAAGGTACGGAATGGATGTTTGTTTGTAAAAGGTTTGTCTGTGCCGGATGAGTGTCCTGAGATTGATTTTTCATTCGCCTGAGATTGAAAAATCGTTCTCAGCCGAATGATAAATCAATCTCAGGAGAATGAAATGCAGTTTGGCGCACTTTTTCAAATGCTTGGCTATGAGGGATTTATTTTTATGAGGCGAAACCTTTATGTACTTTTATATTCATATAATAAAGTGTAAGGATGAAAAAAGCAATATGGATAGGGTGGTGTTGGCTTTGTGGGGTCGTTTGGGGAGTGCAGGCTATGAATACGGATGGCCGGGAGGTGGTGAATCTGAACCGTGAATGGACATACCAACGGGGCGACCATCCGGGGGCGGAACGGACTGATTATGACGATTCGGCATGGGAGCATATCGGATTGCCTCATTCGTTCAGCATACCTTATTTCCTATGGAAAGATTTCTATACCGGTTACGGTTGGTATCGTAGGACCGTGGTGTTGGATAAGGAAGATTTGGAACGGGAAATATTTTTGGAATTCGATGGCGTGTTCCAAGTCGCGGAAGTGTATATGAATGGCCACTTGGTTGGCACGCACGAAGGAGGTTACACCGGTTTCAACGTGCGCCTCACGCCCTACGTGAAAGAGGGAAAGAACAACATTGCCGTAAGGGTAAACAATCTGTGGCGGGGCGACGTGGCTCCGCGCGGCGGCGAACATGTGTTCAGTGGGGGCATCTACCGCAACGTGCGTTTGGTGAAGAAGCCCTCCGTGCATATTGATTGGTATGGTACGTTTGTGACGACACCTACCTTGGCCGCGCATAAGGGACGTTCGTCATCGGTACGTGTACAGACCGATGTGCGCAATATGGCGGACGAGGGAGGACCATACGAATTGAGAGTACAGGTATTGGATGAGAACCGGCGCATCGTGACCGAACAAAAGGCTGTCCGGCACGTGGAAGCACAAAGTTTGGTACAGTTCGACTTAGTGACCGATGAAATAGAGGGCGTGGCTTTGTGGCATCCGTTGCATCCTCACCTGTATTCGGTGGTGTGTAGCCTGTACAAAGGCCGCAGATTGTTAGACTGTGAAGAAGTGACGTTCGGTTTCCGTTGGTTTGAGTGGACGGCCGACAAAGGTTTCTTCTTGAACGGGAAGCATTTCTTTTTCCGGGGTGCGAATGTACATCAGGATCATGCCGGATGGGGAGACGCTGTCACAGAGGAAGCCATGAGCCGCGACGTACGGATGATGAAGGAAGCCGGTTTTGACATGATTCGCGGTAGCCATTATCCCCACGCTCCGGCTTTTTCGGACGCTTGTGACCGTGAGGGCATGCTCTTTTGGTCTGAAGTCTCGTTTTGGGGTACGGCCGGCCCGAAAGTGGATGGCGGCTGGACGGCCAGTGCTTATCCTGTGAAGGAACAAGACATCGAGGGATTTGAGCGGAATGTGCTCAGGCAGTTGGAAGAGATGATACGCATTCACCGCAATCACCCTTCTGTGTTCGTATGGAGCATGTGTAACGAACCTTTCTTTACCGACGGGAAAACCATTCCGGGAGTTAAGTCGCTCTTGAAAAAGATGGTAGATACCGCTCATCGGCTTGACCCTACGCGCAAGGCCGCCGTGGGAGGGGCCCAACGGCCGTTGGGAAAAGACCGTATAGACGGGATTGGGGATGTGGCCGGATATAATGGTGACGGAGCGAACATCGCAGACTTCCAACAGCCCGGCATTCCCAGCGTGGTGACGGAGTACGGCAGTACGACCGCCGGGCGGCCCGGCAAATATATGGCCGGTTGGGGCGATTTGGGCCGGGACGAAGGTTGGAAAGGCCGTGAATGGAGAAGCGGACAGGCGATTTGGTGCGGGTTCGACCATGGTAGTATTTTCGGAGAAAACATGGCGCGGATGGGTATCGTGGATTATTTTCGCCTTCCCAAGCGTGCGTGGTATTGGTATCGCAATGAATATGGACATGAGGTGCCTCCTGCGTGGCCGCAAGAAGGAGTACCCGCGCGTCTCCGTCTGGAAGCTTCGAAAACAACAGACATTTTGGCCGATGGTACGGACGATGTGCAATTAGTGGTTACGGTGTTGGACCGAGACGGGCGTGAGTTAAGTAATAGTCCGGATGTCACACTTTCTGTGCTTTCGGGGCCGGGAGAGTTCCCGACGGGGCGTTCCATCACTTTTTCTGCCGATAGCGACATACGGATTGCAGACGGTAAGGCAGCCATGGCCTTGCGGGCCTATTATGCCGGACATACGGTAGTGGAGGCATCCTCGTCCGGATTGGAATCCGGGCGTGTGCAACTGGAATTTACAGGTGCGCCGGAGTATGAAGAAGGCAAGTCCGTCCAGGTTCTTTCGCGCCCGTATGTACGCTTTGCTACCCATCGTGTGAAGCCTGAACTACAGACTTACGGCCCGAATAGTCCTACTTTTGCCAGTACTTCGGCCGAAGGGTATTCTCCTGGTAAGGCTACTGATGGAAATGATTCCACCTATTGGAAACCGCAAGAAAGCGATGCGGCTCCCTATTTGATATTAGACGTAGAGCGTACGTTGGATTTGTATGGCGTGAGAGTCTTTTTTGCAGAAAATTATGTCGGGACGTTTAAGGTAGAGCTTTCGGCAGATCAAGTGATTTGGGAAATCATGCCGTCGGTCGGGGAATGGGATGGTACTTGGTGGAAAGCGGCTTGGAAAAGACCGGTGAAGGCTCGTTTTATCCGTTTTTCTTTTCCAGATGGTCCGCAAAGAAAATGTCCGGCTTTAGCCGAAGTGGAAGTGCAAGGAATATTACCGACTTTTTGAAATATTTCCGAAAAAGTCGTATATTCGTGCGTGAAAAGCTATATTCTTATAAATTAACGCTGTAAAATCCAATATTAATAGGAAGTATATATGAATGTATTAAGATCATTATGTTCGGCATCGCTGTTGCTTGTATGGGTCTCGGCGAATGCCCGGATTCCGGTGAAAGTGGAGACTTTCCCGTTGAACGACGTTAGATTGACACAAAGTCCGTTCAAACATGCGGAGGATTTGGACGTCCGTTATTTACTAGGGTTGGATCCCGACCGTCTTTTGGCGCCTTATTTGAAAGGTGCAGGATTGGAACCGAAAGCTGATAATTATACCAACTGGGAAAATACGGGTCTGGACGGTCATATCGGGGGACATTACGTTTCGGCGCTTTCCTATATGTATGCCGCCACCGGAGACGAAGAAATCAAACAGAGGTTGGACTACATGTTGTCCGAATTGAAACGTGCCCAAGACGCTGCCGGTGACGGTTACTTGTGTGGCGCACCGAACGGACGTAAAATATGGGAAGCTGTGTCTAAAGGGGACATCCAAGCTTCCTCTTTCGGACTGAATGGAGGATGGGTACCGTTGTACAATATCCATAAGACTTATGCCGGTTTGCGGGATGCTTACCTTTTGGCGGGAAGTAAGGAGGCGCGTGACATGTTGGTAAAGTTGACCGACTGGATGATGAATATGACGAAAGACTTGAGCGACGAACAGATACAGGACATGTTGCGCAGCGAACACGGGGGATTGAACGAAGTGTTTGCCGATGTGGCCGACCTGACGGGAAAGGACAGCTATTTGCAACTGGCCCACCGTTTTTCACACCGTGAGATTCTCGACCCTTTGTTGAAGCACGAAGACCGACTGACAGGCAAACATGCCAATACTCAAATCCCGAAAGTCATCGGCTATAAGCGCATAGCGGATTTGGAAGGAGACCGGGCTTGGGATGATGCGGCACGTTTCTTTTGGGAAACGGTGGTGGAGCGGCGCAGCATCTCTATCGGCGGCAACAGTGTACGTGAGCATTTCCATCCTTCGGAGGATTTCTCCAGTATGCTGACGAGCGAGCAGGGGCCTGAGACCTGTAATACGTATAATATGCTGCGGCTGACCAAAATGTTGTACCAGACCAGTGCGGACGTACATTATATGGACTATTACGAACGGGCGTTGTACAATCATATTCTGTCTACCATAGATCCGGTGCAGGGAGGTTTCGTATATTTTACGCCGATGCGTTCGGGGCATTATCGGGTATATTCCCAACCGCAGACGAGTTTCTGGTGTTGTGTGGGTTCCGGAATGGAAAACCATGCCAAATACGGAGAGATGATTTACGGCCACAGCGAGGATGAACTGTATGTCAACCTGTTTATTCCTTCGGTGTTGCAGTGGGGGAAGGTGCGCGTGGAGCAACTCACGGGTTTCCCTTATGAAGAGGCTACCACCCTTCGCCTGTCGTGCGGCAGGGCGAAAGAGTTCACGGTGAAGTTCCGTGTGCCGGAGTGGACGGACGTTTCCCAGATGGAACTGACGGTGAACGGGACGGCTCAACCCGTGTCGGTATCCGGCGGTTATGTGACGATAAGCCGCAAATGGGCCGATGGAGACGAAGTGCGGCTGACGTTGCCGATGTCTTTGCGTGTGGCCGCTCTGCCCGATGGTTCGGATAACTATTCTTTTATGTACGGCCCAATAGTGTTGGCTTCGCGCATGGGGAAACAGGAGCAGGTAGGTCTGTTTGCTGATGATAGCCGTGGAGGACATGTGGCTTCCGGTCCGCAGTGGCCTTTGCAGGATATGCCGGTCATTGTAGGTGACAAAGACGACCTTTTATCCCATATCGAAAAGGTGGAAGGAAAGCCGTTGGAGTTCAAACTTCGTGGGGTGTATCCCGAACGTTACGAAGGAATGACGTTAGAGCCGTTCAATTGCCTGTATGAATGCCGTTACATGGTGTATTGGCCGGTGATTTCTCCCGATAAGCTGAAAGCCCAGCAGGAGGCTTTGGCTCGTTCGGAACGGGAGAAGAACGAACTGGAGGCTGCTACTGCGGATAAGGTTATCTGTGGGGAACAGCAGCCGGAGAGCGATCATTTCATCAGGTCGGAGCAGTCACGTAACGGAAGCCACAACGACCGCCATTGGCGTGACGCTACCGGAAAGGGTTGGTTCTCGTACCGCATGAAAACGAATGGACGTGATGTGTCCCGTTTGCGTGTGGAGTACGAGGGGGGTATGGCTGATACGGACGCTTTGGTTATGGTAGAAGAACGTACGGTCGGTATGCTAAGTCCGGTGGATGGACGAGGGATGAAAACGGCGTATTTCGATTTGCCGGACGAGATGGACGGGAAGGACGTTCTGACCGTCAAAATCACTCCTTCGGAGAAGAAAGCCACTCCTCGCGTGTATGAGGTAAGGCTGATGACGGCAAAGAAGTAGACGTGGCAGGACACGACTTTTCAGCGGAAACGCGATAAATAAAAAACAGCAGGCGGGTGTGACCGTCTGCTGTTTTTTTTGTGAGCCGGGTAACATCCGGCTTGGGGTTTCCTGCAAAAACAATCCTTTTTCTCTTAAACAATCCTACTACCTAAGAACCAATCATTAACCTAATTTCCAATTATGAAACTCCTGAATATCCTGATACCTTCACACAAAGCTACCTGAAAAACCAACATTAACCTAATCATTATATTATGAAACCTATTTCCACTTTTATGATTGTCTCTATGGCAAAGTTAGGATATTCTTTCTTTTTTCGTTTTTGAATATGTAGCGGATATTTTATATTATGAAACCTTACGGCATTTTTTTTTGCAAATGAAACATGAGCAAACAAATGTGTTACACGACGTAAAATCGAGTAGGCATAGAAGGTGTATCTTTGAATCATTAAAAACAGGCTACGATAAGCGATATGGTTTTAACATTATAGTGCAATGGATATTTTAGTTGAAAAAAATGGCCGATATGAGCCGAAGCCTATTGTTTTAGACAGAAGGACAGAAGGACAGAAGAAAGTTACGACAACAAAATTTGTTCTTTTGCTCTTTTGTCTAAAAAAAGTGAGTCCGGTGCTTTTGTTCCTCGCCGGTTTGGTAGGAGGCGGCGAAGGATGGGCGGCGGTCAGGCTGCCTAAATTGGTGGGCGACCGGATGGTGCTTCAACGGGAAACCGAGTTGAAAATTTGGGGGTGGGCGGATCCTGGTGAGAAAGTCACGGTGCGTTTCCGAGATACACCTTATTATACAGAAGCCGACGGGACGGGGAAATGGCACGTCATGTTGCCTCCGCAACAGCCCGGAGGACCGTTTCTGATGGAAGTGAATGAAAAGGTGATACGCGACGTACTCGTGGGAGATGTCTATCTCTGCGGAGGGCAGTCGAATCAGGAGACACCTATCGAACGTCTGGTGGAGAAGTTTCCGGAGATACCGGTGTCGAATAATCATATGATACGTCACTATAAAGTGCCTTCGCAGGATGTGACGGATGGTGTAAGGGAAGAAATTGCCGGAGATGCCGTGTGGCATTCGGCTACTGCATCCGAAGTCATGAACTGGACTTCACTGGCTTATTTTTTCGCCACGGAAGTGTGGAACCGCTACCATGTGCCCGTGGGCATGTTGGTGGCAAGCAAGGGAGGTACGGATATCGAGTCGTGGATCAGTCAGGAGCGTCTGAAAGATTTTCCGCGTCTCTTGGTGGACGAGGAGGCTGTGCGCAAAGTGAAGGAATCCCGTCAGGATAAAGGTTCCGGCAGATGGAATCAAAAAGATTTCGATGATTCGGATTGGGCTGAGACGGAAGTGCCGGGTACGTGGGATGAGCGCGGTATCCGGACGAAAGGTTCCGTATGGTACCGCAAGACTTTCGATTTGCCTTCTTCCATGGTGGGGCGGCACGCGCGGATTTATATGGGACGTATGGCCGACGGTGATTCTGTGTTCGTGAATGGGCGTTTGGTGGGCACCACCTCATATTTCGGTCCTCCACGCAAATATGCCATCCCGGCCGGTGTGTTGGTGCAGGGCAAGAATAACGTGACGCTGAAACTTACGGCGATGAACGGCCATGGGGAAATCGTGCCGGACAAGCCCTACGTGATAAGAGGAGATGAGGACTCCGTGTCGCTCTGCGGTACTTGGAAGTATAAAACAGGTTTCGACCGGACCGGTGTGGAAGAATACGTTGAACGTCTTCGGCAGCAAAAAATGGTGGGCTCAGGACTGTATAACGGTATGATTTATCCCATCCGGGACTGGAAAGTGCGGGGAGCCATTTGGTACCAAGGCGAGAACAATGCCGGACGGGCAGGGGAATACGCGCCGTTGCTGAAATCCCTGATAGCGGACTGGCGCGAATCATGGCAGATGCCGGACATGCCTTTTCTCTTGGTGCAGTTGCCCAATTATATGAAGAAGCACGACCGTCCTACGGATAGCGGTTGGGCGCGTTTGCGGGAGGCGCAATTACAAGCGGCTTCGGAAGTTTCCCATACGGCTTTGGCCGTAACCTACGATGTGGGTGAATGGAACGACATTCATCCGTTGGATAAGAAAAGTGTGGCGCAACGGTTGTTTCTCGGGGCGCGCAAATTGATTTACGGGGAGAAAGTGGTCTGTTCCGGTCCTATATATAAAGGTATGGAGGTGGATGGCGACCGTGTCGTAATCTCTTTTACTGAGGTGGGGCGCGGACTGGCAAGCCGTGGAGGCGGCTTGAAACACTTTGCTGTGGCCGGCGAAGACCGGAAGTTCGTGTGGGCGGATGCTGTGATTAAAGGAAACAAGGTCGTAGTGAGCAATAAGGATGTGAAACACCCTGTAGCCGTGCGGTATGCGTGGAGTGACAATCCCTCGGATGCCAATTTGTGCAATAAAGACGGGTTGTTGGCTGCACCTTTCCGTACGGATAATTGGTGATATAGAATTATTTAAATAGATTTGTATATGAAAAAAATGTTCTTGAAGTGCAAACGGGCATGGCTTTCGGCGATGGCGTTTGTGGTAATGTTCGTGGTAAGTATGGAGGTATTGGCCGATGTCCCATTAAGACGTCCCATATCGCCGGAGCGTCCTTTATGGATTGTGCATATCGATACTTGGAATACGCCGGACCCGGAGCGTATCATTGAGATGGTTCCCGAGGATATTCGTCCGTATGTGGTGTTCAGTTTGTCGCTGTCGGCGACGGATGCTACATGTCATGACGGGTTTGCCGTATGTGATTCGTGGTTGAAGGCTTGTGCACAAAAGCGCGTGTGGTCTATGGTACAGTGTGCCAGTGGGGGACACAGCCGTTTTTCCGACCATGACCTTTCGGTGTATGAGGATTATTTCCGTAAATATCCCAATTTCATCGGTTGGAACTTTGCAGAACAGTTCTGGGGATTCGGAGAGGAGGGAACGCCATCCTTTTTGGAACGCCTTTCGTTGTTCGGTGACATTTTGAAGATATGCCACCGCTATGGCGGATATCTTGTGGTAAGCTTCACCCAGGCGTATTATTCGGCCGACATGATGCCTATAGCTTACATGAAGCGGAATCCCGAGGTAAACCGACTATTGACGGAGCATCCGGAACACTTCATCTGTTGTGAGAAGTACACGATGCAGAATGGTTTTTTCGACATCGAGAGTAATTGCCTCGGGGCATGGCTCGGCGGGTATGCCGGACAATACGGTATTCGTTTCGATGCTTGCGGATGGAGTACGGACGATGGTAACCCGGCTACTGAAGACGATCAGGAACGCGAACCGTTCGTAAAAGCTTCCGGAGCGATGCCTATCATGGAACATGTCATGTTGACGGGACAAACCGTTATCGACGGTCCGGAAACCATTCCGGTAGAAGTGTCCCGTGAAATTTCCACTGCGACAACAGCCGACGGCTATACCCGGCGTCGTTGGGGATGGTATCCTCATTTCGTCAACATTAACATTGACGAATTCCGTAAAATACTGGATGGAACGGTCCGGATACTGACGCGTCGTGAGGTGATAGACCGGACGAAAATATGTATCCGGAACGATAAAAGCACCGGTACGTTCGATGACTATCTCACCCCGGCCACGTTGTTCGACGGGCTTTACCGTCCGGAATGCGACCGAGACGGTGCTACTTATGGCAATTCGTGGTTGGAAAACAAATGGTGGCTGAAGAGTTCCGGCCGTTATCCCACTATTCCTCAGGTGTATGACCTTTTGGACGAGGAGGCGCAGCGGCTTCAGGTAGTAAACGTGTCGGAATATGACCAACGTTGGCCTAAAGTGGAGGACAAGGTGAACGAACTGAACCGACTTTTCCCAGAGGAATATACCGGTGACATTTATGCGGCTCATGCGGAAAACACGTGGATGACGTATAATCCTTATCAGTACCAGGATAAAACGGTGAATGGCGTACGTTCACGTCATATCTCCACGCAGCGGGCGAAAGGTAATATTCCTTTTTTATATAATACGGCGGAAAGCATTTCATTGGACTTCTCTCCATACGCTATGGCGGTAATGAAAGAGTTTACCGACAGCGTCATGCTTTATATGACTAATTACCGGAATTCGAAGGTAAGCAATGAGGTCTTCATCGAGGATGATAATGCGACCGATACGATTCGTATTTACGGTGCTTCTACACAACCGGAAATTACGTGGAAGGACCGGGCCGACCATCGTGAAAGCGAGGTGAAGCAAGAGTGGAAAGACGGGGTGTTGACCCTCACAGTCAGTCACAATGGACCGGTGGAATTGGGCATTAAGTGTAGCGGGAATGCTACGGAACGTTTGACGGAGTGGACACCGGCTCGGATAGAAGTGCCCGAAGCTCCGTCCGTATATACCGGAACATTGCAATATGAAGCCGAAAATTTCGACTACAAAGACATTGCTGCGTGTCGTGGAAATGCTTACTACAATGGTCACCGTGGCTATCAAGGACAGGGATTTGTAGAGTTTGGAACCAATAAGTCGGCGGCTATACGCGATACAGTGACGGTTCTGCGTAAAGGGACTTACACGATGACGGTACGTTATCAAGCTCCGACCTCTGGGGTAACAATGCAGTTGTTGGTTAACGGTCGCCGTTATCCGCTTACTTTCCGTAAGACGGGAGAAGTTTGGACGGAAGTGGCTAAAGATGTAGAACTGGAAGAAGGAGAAAATGCCGTTATTCTGAAATTTGCGACAACGGCTTCTCCCGTGTTCGTAGATTGTATCAAAATAGATCGTACCGACGCTCAGGTATATAACTTTGAAGATGATGAAGCTGCGACAACGGCTACCGATCCGGCGGCTACCATGTTGACAGTGAAAGATGGAGAAGCCGGTGTTGTTGCCATAGAAAGCGGCGGGACGAAAAATCATGCTTTGCATGCGTATGTTGCCGGTCTGGCGGGAATGGGACAGGCTATATTAGATATGTTCCCTCGTGACGCTACGGATTACAGCGTGTCTTGGAAACAAATAGATGGAGATGCGGGCATATTGATGCGTGGCGGCTATTTGTTCAAGACGGACGGACTGAAGGTCAGCATAAGTACGACTGAAACGAAAGAAGACGGTGGGTTAGCCATCGTGAATACTTTGGGTGAAGGTGACCGTGCGGAAGGGATGGATTGGCTTCGCGCTACTTTACAAGGAGGTAAGTTGTACTTGGATGGTTCTACAGACGGCGTGGTTTGGGAAAATTTGTTGGCGTTGGAGGATGCTACCTTTACTGTCGGTGGCACCCGTCTCTGCTGGGACGCAGTCATGACTGTGGATGACATTACGTTGTATCGAAGTGGTATGACTGTTTCGCAAACCGATTTAGAAGAAATCAGTCAGACGAACGGAGGTACGAATCGGGTCGTGGGAAGTTTCGACATCGGTGGAGATGACTTGTTGGACGACGTACAGGTGGAGTTGGAAGGAGAGGCTTTTGAAATTTCAGTGGATTCTCTTGACGGTTATACTCAGACTTTGGCGATAGACCGTGCTACGTTGGAAGACGGAACGGTACGCATTTATGTGCGTCTCAAACCGGAAATGAAAATCGGGGACTATGAAGGTGTGGTTTCCGTGGCAACCCAATATCTGGATACACGCAAAGTGAATCTGAAAGGAACTGTGAATCCGGCTACTTATACCACTTACTATGATTTTGAAGAGGATGCGGTAACGAACGGTCCGACCAATCCTCCGGCTTCCGGTGTGACTCGCGGGACAGGCAATCTATGTACGGCAGGAGTTGCGGATTATACCGACGCCGATGTTCGTAAAAGTCAGATGTTGCGGATTTACGGCGCTCCGGGCATCAATTCGACCGGTGTATTGAACTTGGATAAATTTACGCGTAAAAGTACGGATTACAGTGTAACATGGCGCCAAGTAGTTACTTCGGCCGGAAGTTATAAGAATGGAGTTCTTATGCGTGGAGATACGTTGACGGTGGGAAGTAACTCTTCGGGTTATACTCAGGGTATGATGGCCGGTTATTATTTGAATGTGTATAATGATGGGGCGACTACCCAATTCCGCATCTATAAATCCACGGCATCGCGTAGCCTCAATATGTTCAACAGTTCCAGTGTAGCACTTTCCGCTCCGGTAGGTAAAAGCATTTGGTATCGTGCATCGGTGTCCGGTACAACCAAAGTGACGCTGAAAATAGAATATTCCACCGACGGGGAAAACTGGAATGTCGGCACGGTGACAACCGATGAGGGTGGAGACTTCCGCCAAGGGGCGACCCAGTTCGTATGGGGATTGGCTGCTTCGACCAATAATTTCCTCATCGACGACATCGCTTTTGAGGGCATCACATACGACGAGGGAGTCGTTACGGGTATTATGTCGGCAGAAGAAAGCGCGGTTGGCGTGGATTACGAAGAGTATTATGACGTGGCCGGACGCAGAATCCGTCCGGGCGACGTGTCGAAAGGTGTCATCATCCGTCGCAGCCACTTGACAGACGGCACGGTGAAAGTAGAGAAAATACTGAAAAAATAAATCCAAAGGGAAAGGGAAGGGACGAGTTTGGATATCGTCCTGTCTCTTTCCCTTAAACGAAAAAACAAAATAGAAGAAATGGAAAAAATGAAGATGATTTTTAAAAGTGGGGGAGTGGCTACTTGCCTGTTTGCAGCGGCTTTCTCTTCCGTCACGTACGGATTGACGGCGGCGGAGCAGCCGCAACAGGCGGAGTACGTGTTCCATGGTGCCGGAAACCCTTATCTTCCGCTGTGGGAACATTTGCCGGACGGTGAACCCCGTGTGTTTGAAGATCCGGACAACCCCGGAAAATACCGCGCTTACATCATCGGCTCCCACGATTTGCGGATGACGAGCTATTGTGGGCCTGATATCCGGATGTGGTCAGCACCCGTAGAGGATTTGTCGAGTTGGCGCGATGAAGGCCCTATCTTCACTTATCCCGTCGAAGGACAGTGGGACGTGATGTATGCACCCGATTTGGTGGAAGTACGTCGCCGGGACGGGACGAAGGAATACTACCTATATCCGCATAGCCGGGGAAGGAACCGTGAAGCGATGGTAGCCAAAGGGAGTCGTCCCGACGGGCCTTTTACGCCCGTGAATCTAAATGCCGATGGCACGAAGACCCTTCCGGGCAGTATCTTGGGTTTCGACCCTTCGATTTATGTGGAGCAGATTACCGACAAGAACGACCCTGACTACGATATTGGTTTCAGGGCGTACGGTTACTGGGGCTACCAGCGTTCGTCTGCGGCCCAACTCGATCCTAATACGATGTATTCCGTCCGTCCGGGCACGGAACTGATACCGTATTTCATGCCGGCCGGGACACCGCAGGGAGGCATTCGTGATCCGGAAGGCACTGAGTATCCGTGCCTCTTTGAAGGACAGGATCCCAAAGCGTTCAACTTCTTCGAGGCTTCTTCCATCCGCAAGGTGGGGAACAAGTATGTGACGATTTACAGCGGTTATTCAGGCCCTGATTACGGATTGGGAAACTCCAATTCCACTTTACGTTATGCCTACGGTGATACGCCGTTAGGGCCTTGGAAAAGCGGTGGAGTGTTGGTCGATTCGCGTGCTCCGGTTTTGAATCAGGACGGTTCAGGCTTACAGACTTCCAACGCCGGACATAATACCCACGGGAGTATCGAACAAATCAACGGACAGTGGTACGTGTTCTATCACCGTCCGCCGCGCGGGTTCGGTTTTGCGCGTCAAGCCATGGTTGCCCCGATTCAGGTGGAATGGGATGAAAAGCCGGTAGCCAAAGGGGGTAAAGTCTCCATCCGGGCTTACGATCCCTATGCCAAGAATCACGTATGGACAGCCAAGGACAAAAAGGGCAACGAATACAAAGGGGCTGAAGTCACGTCGGAAGGTTTCCATATTTTCGGGCTTGACCCTTACCAATACTATTCCGCCGGTATCGCCTGCTATCTGTCGGACATACGGCTTCAGCAGGATGCTTGGGACATTTGGGACAACCATGCTCCGATTACCGGTGTGAAAAACGGGAATATCATCGGATATAAATATTTTGGTTTCGGAGGTTTGAAAAAGGATCAGTTAGGTCTGAAAGCTTTCGAAGGTACGAAAAAAGGTAATCGGACCGCTTTCAATCTTTTCCTGACCCCGAAAACATCCAAGGCTTTCAAGGTAAACGTGTGGATGGATGGGCCTTGGGACAACGCTACGTGGAAAGGCAAGAAGATTGGAGAAATCCAAGTGCCTGCCGGTTCGGCACAAGCTGTCACACAGTTTACGGTGGATGTGTCGGCTCATGTGGACGGATTGAGCCGGAAGCATGCTATCTATTTGGTGGCCGAGGGCGGTGCCGGAGAGGAGCTTTTCGACCTGACCGGTTTGGGATTCAGTTCGGTCGGGAAGAAGATAGCCCGTCCCGTCGTGCCTTCCGTCAGCATATCGGTGGATGGGAAAGCCATTGAATTGCCGAATACTCCGGTACGTTCTACCAATGCCAACGGTATAACCGATTATAAGACGTATGAGGTCGTATATGTGCTTCCTTCCGAGATTTCCCGCTTGCCCAAGGTGTCGGCATCTTCCGATAATAAAGACGTGAAAGTAGAAGTCAAGCAAGCACGTCCGGATGCTGAGACTGCCGTGGTAACGTTCGACTATCAGGGGATGGTCAAGACCTATAACGTGGTGTTTTCCCGTTCTTTTGTGGTGATGGGGAATAAATAAGCTGTTCGTTTCCGGATACCGTTTCCGGTTTCTTAAGTGCAAAAATAACGGGTGCGTTAGCGGCGCACCCGTTATTTTTGTATTCGTATTTCTTTTTTTATTGTTCGGAGAACTTCTTGTCGGTTTTCACGCTTCCGTCGCTGTAATATGTCTTACGGATATACATTCCTGCGGCAGGTCGTTCTGTAAGGCGCATACCGTTGGGGAGGTAATATTCGTAGCGCAGGGGAGTGCTGTCTTCCATTTCGGTATTCGTGATGGCATCGGGACCTTTCCCGTCAAACTGCCACGTGTCGAATTTCACCTCGCCTCGTGTTTCCGTGAAAAGGAAATACACGTCATGTGAACCGGTAATTAATGTGGGACAGTCGATGGATACTTCTTCCGGCTTCAGATATACTTCAGCTGGAGAAGTCGAGGGTGGCCACGGGGTCGGCTTCTATGTCGTCCAGGCGGATTTCCAACGTGCCTTCCCCTTGCAGGTTTGCCGTGAACTTTTCGATGCCGTCCGTACCGAATACTACGCCTTTTACCATGATCCAACCTCCCGATTGCGGGATACAGATACGGGTATTGCCTGTTTCCCCGTAGCTTTCGGCACTCACTCCGGCTGCTGTGCACAAGTTTTCCGCTTGTTGGAGGACGAACGGGTCTACACGTTTGGCCGTGAGTTGCAATACGCCGGTCGGAGAAGCCGTAACGGCATTGATGCGTTGCGAACGTTCCACTACGGTACATTTATTCATGGCTATGCTGCGATAACCCCCGTTGATGGCCATTTGTTGTTCCAACCCTTGCGTGTGGTAAAGAAGATAATAAGCATTACCGAATTTTTGAAGATGCGAATGATTGTTGCCGTACGGGTAGCCGAACGTGCCGGGGTTGGCTAAATATTCGCCTTTATATGTCCAACTCTCGGGGTCGAGCGGTGTGTCGCTGGTCATGTAACACATGCTGCACGAGGTCGGGGCATCAAGGGAGTTGCCGTAGGAAGGCCAATCGGTACGTGGCCGCCAACTGGTACAATACGTATAGACCAACTTTCCGCCCATTACGTTCAGTTCGTTGGCTTCGAAATGATAAGGTGCAGGAATCGGCATGATGTCACTGTCGAGCGAAATCATATCCTTACCGAGGCGTACGATACGGGCATTGCCCGGCATGAGTTCTGTTCCTTCCGCGTTCGGGTTTCCGCCGCCGAAGGCCAACCACCCCGTACCGTCGTTGTCGATGACGACACCCGGGTCGAAAGGTGTACTGCAAAGGCCGAGTCCGGGTGTACTGCCGGAAATGAGGTTTTTGCCGAGCGGGTCGGTCCACGGCCCCAGAGGAGAAGTGGAGGTAATGACGCCTACGCCTCCTCCGCTATTGGAGAAATATAGATAGAAATGGGTTTTCCCGTCGGCTTCTTCACGGGAGACGATAGAAGGGGCCCACGAAGCGTTCAGCCATTGTCCGCAGACGGCCGTCATATCTATGGTGCCGTGGTAAGTCCAGTTGACCAAATCCTCCGTAGACATCACGACCAAGGAACGGATCTTTCCGTAAGTATTGGAGGTCAGACCTCCAGTCGCGTCGAATTCCTGCTGATCGTTCGTTCCGTACACATAGAGGCGCCCTTCATATTCAACGGATGTCGGATCGGCACAGAAACGGTACGGATTGAGTGGGTTCACCTCGTTTGTTTTCTTGTAGGCTTCCATGACGGTAGGTTCACTCGGTTCGGGTGTCTCTGCTTCCGTCCGGATAAATTGCAGGGTATAGAAAGCGTTTCCGAGCAGGTCGATTTCCGGTGAGTCCGTTCCCGCATATTGCGTACTAACGTCTTGCACGAAACGGTTGCGCGTGGCGTTCGTCAGGGCGGCGTATACCTGCCGGCTTTCAAACGGGAGGTTTGCTTTCAACTTTACAGGTTCGGAAGAACGGTTGAGGACGAATAGACTGAGGGTGTCGCCGTTCTCACTGACGTATGCCGAACCGTTGACCGGAGTTTTTCCTTTGTCGGAGAATGAGGATTTGATGCGCGTCATTCCGGTTGCATATCGGGCATAGTGCCCCAACACGTAGGCGAAAGTACTTAATTCCGAAGCGTTGCCACCTCCTTTCCCGTCGCCGAACATGTGGTTTATCATATTGTAGTAAACGTAGGCACTGAAGCCGGCCCGCATGCAACTGTCTATTTGTTCCTGGAACTCGCAGGCACTTTCCCACGTACCCACCTTGTCTTCATCGAATATATATTCAGTCATCCACATGGGGCGCTTTGTCAGGCTGCGCACGTAGTCCACGTAGGTCATGTCGTTTACGCCGTAGATATGGTTGCCCCAGATGTCGATACTGTTGCGCATGGCAGCCGATTTTACTAATTCCCGGTTGTATTTATGGCTGTCCCATCCGAAGCATTCCGGTGCCATGACCTTGCATTCCGGTGATAGGTGTTGGCGTAAGGCTGTCACCATGCGAGTCATTTCGTCGACGGTGTAGAGGCAACCTTCGTATCCTTCCGGGTCGTAGTCGCTTTCGTTTTGGACGGACAGGATGTCTATGGCCGCTCCTTGGTCTTCCATGAACTGTCGGTAACGTTCCAACCATTTGGCGTATGATTCGATACTGTCTGTATTGATATGTCCGTGGTTGGAGGACTCGCCCCACGTTTGTTCGGCTCCCACTTTGAAGCGGTAGGGTGGTGTCCACGGGCTGGCGAAGACTGTGGCACCGTGTGCCTTGGCCCATTTGACGGCGTTCACGTAACTCTTCCAGTTACTTTCATCGGGGTTGATACGGATACGCATGATGTTATAGCCCATTCCGTCCGGTCCCCACAACAAGTCCACTTGTTCTTGGGTATAGACGTCTGCCCATTGTCCGTTCATTCCGCAGCCTCCGAATCCGTCTATTTTTTGGAACCTTGTTTCGGGGTCGAGGCTTACGCTGGCCGTGCGCTGTGCGCAGAGCGGTATGCATCCCGTGAGGGCCGTTGCATACAAGAGGGTAATCATTCTTTTCATGTGTTTTCTGTTTTAAAGTTTGCAGGATAAAGCCCATGGCTCATCCTTTATTCATGACAACAAGCAAAGTTACGGATTTTCAGCCTGTCGCATTTTCGCTCCGTTAGCGAATACTTTCGCGCAAGTAGCATCCTTTTCTTTGGTGTAACGTATATTTTTGCGCATGTAACATTGACCTTTAAAAAGCTTTTTCAGGGCAAATATTGGTAACATGCGATAAAGCCCCTTGCTTGGGATTTTCCTAACTTTGCTGCGAGAATCATGAAAAACTTGAAAACGTATGATGAAGAAGAGATTATGGAGCCGGTGGATACTGGCGTTAGCGGTGGTTTGGCCATGCATGGCCGCAGCCCACGACCGTGTGAGGGAAAAAGAGAATTTTGATTTCGATTGGAAGTTCATCCTGAATGCCGACGACCGGGCAAATGCCGGCATGCAAGTGTCGGAAGCCGGATGGCAGGACGTACAGTTACCGCACGACTGGAGCATCTCGCAGAATTTCGATCCGAAGTTGAGCGGAAGCAACGGGCATTTGCCCGGCGGTATCGGTTGGTACCGGAAGACGTTCCGGGTGGACAAAAAGGACAAAGGAAGGCGTATCGCCGTGTTGTTCGACGGCATATACAGCCGCAGCGACGTGTATGTGAACGGGCAGCATTTGGGATTCCGCCCCTACGGTTTCTGTTATCAGGAGTACGATCTCACACCTTATTTAAATTATGGAGCCGAAAACGTGTTGGCTGTCCGGGTAAACAATCCGTTGGAACACGACAGCGTGGCACGTTGGTACACCGGTGCGGGAATTTACCGCCATGCCTGGTTGGTGAAAACAGCCGAGGTGCATGTGGCCTCCTACGGGACTTACGTCACGACTCCGGTGGTGACGGCGGAACGGGCGGAGGTTCGTGTCCGCACGTCGGTGGCGAACGAGGCGGAGCGTACCAAGACTTTGTCCGTCCGCCAACAGATTACGGACGGAGAGGGGCGCACAGTCGTGCAATCCGGCAAGCAAGCCTTGCAAGTGGCTGCCGGGCAGACGGCTGACACAGAGCATACGCTCGAAATCCCCCGTCCGCAGTTGTGGGACACGGAACATCCTTATCTTTATACTTTGCATACCTCGGTATATGACGGGCGCAAACTGGTCGATACTTACGAAACGGTATTCGGCGTGCGTACGTGCGAGTTCACTTCCGACCGCGGTTTCCTGCTCAACGGGAAGCCGTTGAAGTTGAAAGGTTTCTGTTTGCACCAAGACGATGCCTCTTTAGGTACGGCTCTGCCTTTGCGTTCCATGGAACGCAAATTGGAGATTTGTAAGGAGTACGGAGTGAATGCCATCCGGTGCAGCCACAACCAGCCGTCGCCGGAGTTTCTCGACCTTTGCGACCGCATGGGGTTTGTCGTTATCGACGAGGCGTTCGACAAGTGGAAGTCCGGCTATTATGCGCAGTATTTCGATGCGTGGTGGCAGGAGGACCTGAAGAACATGTTGGTGCGCGACCGCAACCATCCCTGTGTCGTATTATGGAGCATCGGCAATGAATTGCAGGAAGCATGGGACGGGTCGGATACGGGGTGCCGACGGGCGGCTATGTTGCAGGACTTCGTGCACGAGTTCGAACCGTCACGGCAGGTTTGCCTCGCGGCACAGAACCGCCATAACGAGAAGTTTTCCGGAGTGACCGATGTGGTGGGCTACAATTATTTGGAGGCACGCATGCTTTCCGACCATAAGAAATTTCCCGAGCGTCGCTTCTTGGTGACGGAGGAATTGCCTTATTACTGCGGGGCGGAAGGGAATATCCGTAGTTACGACACGAACAATCCGTGGAACATCATTGCCGAAAACGATTTTATCGCGGGCGGTTTTCTTTGGAGCGGTACGGACTACATCGGTGAAGCCGGTTGGCCGAGCCACGGTTGGCCTGCGGGACTTTTCGACATTTGCATGGTGGAAAAGCCGCGCGCGGCTTTTCATCGGGCGATGTGGAACGACGAACCGATGGTGCGTATCGCCGTGCGCGACAATGCGCTCGACATCGACCACGGGCGCGACCTTTGGCAATGGCCGAACATGGCGGCGATATGGAATTTCCCTCGCGCTTACGAGGGTTTGGTCATCGAAGTAAACACCACGACTAACTGCGAGCGTGTGGCTCTGTTCCACAACGGCAACGAGATGGGCGTACGCCGGACGGCAGATTACCCGAACCATACGATAACGTGGTGTCTGCCTTATCGGCGCGGGACGCTCGTGGCCAAGGGCATTAACGGGACGGATACGGTGGCTGTGCATGAAATACGTACGGCAGGCGATGCCGTGAGACTGAAAGCCACGGCCGACCGTGGAAAATTGATGGCTGACGGGCAAGATTTGAGTTATGTACAGGTGGAGTTGTTGGACAAAGACGGAACACTCGTGCAGCATGCCGACCGCCGTATGAAAGCCTCCATCGAGGGCGAGGGGCGCTTGGTGGGATTCATCAGCAGTGACTTGCGGCGCAAGACTCCTTTCACTTCCCATGAAGACAAGACGTATTTCGGGCGTGCTATGGCCATTGTGCAGTCTACCCGGAAGGCCGGGACTATCCGTTTACGCTTCGACGTGGAAGGATGGGATGAACCCGTGTGGGTAGAACTGACTTCGGAAGCCTTGCCTAAGGATTACGTGTCCGACATTCCGAGTTTCCGGTAAAAAGTGCAGGGTGAGGACATGACAGGACGGTCAAAAGAAATGGTTTCATTTTTTTTGGCCGTCTTTTCGTTGGGACGGTTTGGATTTTCTTACCTTTGTCTTACGATTAACCTAAACCATTAAAAAGACATGATAAAGAAAAGAATGTGTGCATGGGTGTGGGCCGTGCTTTTTTCGTGCGCGATGTTTCCCCAACGCCAACGGATGGACTTGCAAGGCAAATGGGCGTTCAAGTTGGATGTCAGGGGAAACGGGGAAGAAAGCGGTTTTGCCACAGCACCGTTTGCCGAGGAGGTGATGCTTCCGGGAACGACAGATACGAACCGGAAAGGATTCCGGCCCGCAAGGACGGACGAAACCACTTATCTCACACGGTTGCACGCTTATGTGGGTAAGGCTTGGTATAAGAAAGTGGTGGACATACCGGAAAGTTGGAAAAATAAAGTCGTGACACTGACTTTGGAACGTACGAAGCCTACTCGCGTGTGGGTGGACGGGAAGGAAGCCGGAAGCCGGGACGGCATTTCCGTGCGCCAAGTGTACGACCTCAGCCGTTTCCTCACGCCCGGCCGGCATGAAATAGCCGTCAGGGTGGACAATGGCGAGTCCGTGCCGCCGGAGTTGCTCGGGTCTTCACATGCCTATACGGAATCCACACAAACGAATTGGAACGGCATTATCGGCGACATTTTCCTGGAAGCGAAAGAACCGTTGCATTTGGCCGGTGTGCAGGTTTATCCGGATGCGGAGAAAAAGTCGGTCCGGCTGAAAGTGAGGCTGGCCTCGCCCGAAGACATCCGGAACCGTATGCAGTTGGAAGTGCGCGCTACGGCATGGAATACGAAGAAAGAGCATCGCGTCCGTCCGCTTAAGTTCGGTTTGGAGAAGGGGCAGGCGGAATACGACTTCGATTTCCCGTTGGGCGAAGAAGCTTTGTTGTGGAGCGAGTACGGCCCTGCGCTGTATCGGTTGGAGGTCGAACTGCCCGGGTATGACCGGCTATCCGTCGATTTCGGTTTACGGGACTTCCGTGCGGAGGGAAAGCATTTCGCGATTAACGGTATGACCACTTTCCTGCGCGGAAAGCATGACGCCTGTGTGTTTCCTTTGACAGGACATACGGCCATGGATGTGGAGACGTGGCGGCATTATTTCCGGGTGGCCAAATCTTACGGCATCAACCACTATCGTTTTCATTCCTGGTGTCCGCCCGAAGCCTGCTTTGAAGCCGCCGACATCGAAGGAATATATTTGCAGGCCGAACTGCCGTTCTGGGGATGGATGGGGAAGGACAACACCCGTTTGATTTCGTATCTGCGCGAAGAGGGTTTGCGCATTCAGCAGGAATACGGCCATCATGCTTCTTTCGTCATGTTCGCGTTGGGCAACGAACTGTCCGGAGATTTTGAAGTCATGCAATCTCTGGTCGATACTTTCCGGCAGGCAGACCGCCGGCATTTGTATGCTTACGGTTCCAATAATTACTTGGGTTTCAAAGGGCAGCTTCCGGGTGAGGACTATTTGGTGACGTGCCGTATCGGAGGTGAAAAGCCGCAGAGCCTCGACACGCATGTCCGTGGCTCGTTTTCATTTGCCGATGCGTACGACGGAGGGTATCTCAACCACACCTATCCCAATACGGTGATGGACTTTTCCGGAGCCGTGGCGCGGGCGAACGTTCCGGTGGTGAGCCATGAGACGGGACAGTTTCAGGTGTATCCCGATTATCGCGAGATAGCCAAGTACACGGGTGTCTTGTACCCTTATAATATGGAAGTCTTCAGGGACAGGCTGGCTCGTGCCGGGATGTCGGAACAGGCGGAAGATTTCTTTCTCGCTTCCGGGCGGTGGGCTGCCGAGCTTTATAAGGCCGACATCGAAATGGACTTACGCACGGAGGGACTGGCCGGCTTCCAGTTGTTGGATTTGCAGGATTATCCGGGGCAGGGTTCGGCTTATGTCGGTATCTTGGATGCTTTTATGGACAGTAAGGGACTGGTTTCGCCTGAGCGTTGGAGGGGATTCTGCAATGAAGTGGTTCCCTTGCTGCTGACGGAAAAATTCTGTTGGACGGAGGGGGAGACATTGACGGCCCGGGTGAAGGTCGCCCATTATGGCGCACGTTCTTTGCAGGGAACCGAATTGGCATGGACGTTGAGGGACGAACAAGGGCACGTTGCCGGAAAGGGCGTGTGCCCCATAGTTTCTTCCGGACGGGGATTGCTGGAGGTCGGAGATATCCGGCAGCCGATTCCTGTGACCGGCAAGGCGAGGAGGTTGAATCTGGAACTGGCCATAGAAGGTACGGACTATAAAAATACTTATCCGCTTTGGTTCTATCCCGAAAACCGGAGCGCGGAAGAAAGCCATCCGGGCATCACGGTGGCCAAACGGTTGGACGGTCACGTGCTTTCGGCATTGGAAAACGGCGGGAAGGTATTATGGTTTCCCGAACGGGACCGCTATGCCTCCCAAATGGTAGGCGGGTTGTTCCAGACCGACTATTGGAATTACAGGATGTTCGAGACCATCAGCCGCAACAATCGGAAACCGGTCTCTCCTGGGACGATGGGGCTGCTGACCGCCCCCAGCCATCCGTTGTTCCGTTCCTTTCCTACGGATTTCCATACGAATTGGCAATGGTTCCCTATTGTGAAGCAGAGTTATCCCTTGGTTCTGGATCATTTTCCGAAGGGCTACCGTCCCATCGTACAGGTTATCGACAATGTCGAGCGGAACCATAAGTTGGGGCTGATATTCGAACTGGCGGTAGGGAAAGGGAAATTGCTGGTGTGCATGTCGGATCTTGAGGCGGTGGATGACAAGCCTGAAGTGCGTCAGTTGTATCGCAGCATGTTGGATTATATGGCATCCGGTGATTTCAATCCTAAGACTGCTGTAAGCAGCGGTGAATTGGTCCGGTTGCTCCGGATACGGCCTGAGGAAACAAAGCGGGAAGAGCTGAGAAATATATCTTTTGAATAGGAAAAGGGGAAGGCACGTCCTTCCCCTTTATCGCATCCGTTTGCATTTTCCGCTGAACTCCTCTGTCTGTAGCCGGATGATTTCCGTACGGTGGAATGACTTTTCCGCATATTTTTCCCCGGCGGCCAGATGTTCCGGTGTGTATTTCTCCATCAGCAACCGGAGGGCGTGCATCCGTTCTTCCGGCGAAAGACCTGTCCGTGCCCGGCATGTCAAAACGATGGAGGAATAGTTTGTGGAGAATTGTTCGGGTACGACATGGGTATTCCCAATCACACAGAAAGACACCTCCGGATAGAGGGCGATGCAGTCGAGCTTGCGGCCTCGTGGGGCGCAGTGGATATAGATGTTTTCTTGCCCGTCCCAAACGAAATTGAGCGGGATGCCGTAGGCGCCTCCCGTGGGTGTTGTCATGGATAGTACGCCGTATTCGCCTTCGCAGAGCAGGGCGTATGCACGGTCTTCCTCCAAAAGGCGGTCCTGCCGCCTTACGTTGTCGTTGTTGTATTTCATTTTCTTTTTATTGGCTTTTATACGGATAAACGTTGGTTTGCCCCGTTTTATTTTAGAGGGAAGGTCATTTTTCATTTTCAGTCTTCCTTTCCATGGAAAAAGTCCGCTTTTCTTTCCGTTTTTGCAAGTGTAAGTAGCCGTGTGGGGATGTCGTTTCGGAGGATGCCGCAGAACTGAAAATCGTTTGGCTGAGAATGAAAAATCGTTTGGCTGAGAATGATTTTTCAATTGGCGCAGATTTTTTTGAGGGTCTGTTGTCCGGAACTTGGAGCTTGAAGGTGCGGAGAAAAGAAGAAAGCCTGTCCGTGCCGGTAACGAAAGGCACGAACAGGCTTTTATAAAGGATTTTTATCGGAAGTTACAAGGACTTGATATCTCCGAACGGGAAGTTGATACCGATACTGATGTTCATATTTGCATTATTCACCGGAATGAATTGCGGAGTTACCTTGAAGAACTGGTGGTTGCTGCCCAAGAAGAGGCTGAATCCTTTTCCGTGGTAGTTGGCTATCCATCCGAAAGACGAGCCGAAAGATGAAATGGCGTAGCTGATGGAGGCATCGAAGCACTTCACCGGAGCCACGTTGGCCGAGAAACGGCCTTCCGACCAAGAATACTGACCGTTGATACGGGTGGATTCCAAAAAGCCGAATTTCAGTTTGTCATAGAACGGGAAAGTATAGAGCGCACCGATGTTCAGTGTAGCTCCCAAAGCCTTGGTGTGCTTGTCCTTACCCTGTACTTTCATTTGAAATAAGTCTTCCAGGTCGTCCGTCAGGTTATCTATCTGGTCTTCGATGGACATGCCCGGAGCGGCTTTGTCCGAATCGAACGGAATGTCATGGAAACCATCGAATTCCCACGGCTCCATGGCCATAGCCGATTGTACGGCATTCTTGTAGCTTATCCATCCTAAATCGAGCACAGCCATGGAGAGTTCCAAATCCTCGCGTAACTGGTAAGTCGCACCGAAGTCGAAAGCCATGCCGAAGCCTCCGATGGCATCGCCGGTTCCGATGTTGTCGAAGTCGAGTTCTTCTTCCGTTTCCTGATGTATGTTACCGTAATCGTCCGTGACGTCTTTGGTTTTGAGTTTGGTCGGTATGTCTACGATACCGGCTGTGGAAAACTCGCCATCGCCGGACACAAGCCATTTGTCGTCGGACATGACAAGCTTCATGTCGTTGATATGGAAGTCGGCATTGTAGATACCCAATAGGAATTTTACTTTGGCACCGACCGTCAACTTGTCCATAATCTTGCGTGAATGTCCTAAGGCGATTTCCGCATAGCTGTTGGAGTACATGCCCATGTCTTCCAGATTGTATTCCGAATGTCCGCCTTGCATACCCACTTTGGCGAATTCGAACAGGTCCTTAGGCAAGTTTGCGCGTATACCGCTTTTTACGGAGAGGTCGAACGTATTGAAACCGCCCCATTTGTGGAACCCGAAGGAAATGATGTTCATATCTACGTCGAGGTTCAGACGGTTACGGTTTTTCAAGCCGTCCAGGAACTCACCGCTGCTGACGCTTCCGTTCAGGAATGTCGTGAGGTCACCGTTAGGCAGTTTGTACAGAAAGTTGGACACACCGATGTTGGACTGTAGGCCGATATTGAAATTGCCGAGTACAGGCATACCTACGTAGTTACGTTCACTGGCGAATGCCGGGTTCATCTGATGGCGGTAAGTGTATCCCTCAAGGAAATAGGCCGAACGCAAACTGTTCTGCGCCCACGTTGAAACAGCGGGAATGGAAGCTGCAAAGAGCAGGGCTGCTGCGATTTTATTTCTTCTTTTCATAATTTTATTCCGTTGTAAAAATGAGATATTAGTTCAAGTCTACCGTTACTCCGTCTTTGATGCGGATACGGATATTGGAGAGTTTCAGTGTCATGCCTTTGTTCAGCGTGGCATTTTGGTTGACACCTTCCATGTTGGCCGTGAAGTTGACAATCAGTCCGTCGAGGTCTTTCATGTCTCCGCTTTCGCATACGATTTCCAATTGAATAGGACTTTCGGTAGCCGTTCCGCCGTTTTCGCCTGTCAGTTTCAGACCCGGGGCAATCGTGTTCTTGACCGGATTAACCGTTACGTTGGGATATACGTTGCCGTTCCGGTCTATGGCTTGTGCGTTAAGCTCGAAGTTGAGTGGAATACCGTTCAAGGCATCCATTTCTACTATGGCTTTTTTGATGGTGATGTCTTCAAGGTCACCACCCCAATCGTTGATGGTATCTTTATATACGATGTTCAGTTCGTTTCCGAATTGCAACGGGGCATTCAGTTCGTAAATGGTGTTTACTTCATAATTGGCACCGTCGTTGCCGAGTATCACTTCCGTATCGTGTTGGAGAGCCTTGGCTTCTACGTCGGTAAGTTTGATTTCGTCCGGAATGTTACGTATCAGGTTGTACAAATTGTCACCCAATACGATATTCTTGGCACCTGCGGGAAGGTTATTCATTGCAATGCGTGAGAGATAGTATTCCGAAGTGGCATTTCCGGAGAGAGTGATAGTCTGGTCTGTATTTTCATTGATATTGGTACCGATTTGGAAACCTTCATTGAACACTCCGTCTTTGGTCCATGTCATTCGTGCTTTTAAGTTTACATCGGCCGGACTTCCGTTTTCGAGTTTCAACTTGATGTACGGGTTTTCCAAGTCCAGATTCACGTCGTCTTTCAAGAAATCAGGTATACCTTCCACGGTAATCGGGTCTACATTGATATCAATCTTCGGGTCTACGATTCCCGTTACGCTCTGCAACGTGATGTCGGGTACTTCCGTGTCGGTAATCAAGTTCACTTGAATATTTCCGGCCGGAACACCCGGGGTCGTAGCCGTACCGTTGGCTATGACATTCGTTTGCAATTTGAAATGTCCCGGTTGATATATTCCTTGGCCTTCTGGGAAATTCTGTATACGCTTGAAGTGTACGGGTATTTTTAGCGTTTCTCCTTTGCGTATCTCTTGGTCGTTCTTGAATTCGATGGTCTGTGCCTCTCCGGCCTTGATGCCATAGTTTTCCGGGTCTCCCAATTCGAAAACCAATCCGTTGGGTTGGGACTGGCCTTCCAAGGTCATTTCTATATTGAATCCCTTTTTCAAGGTAATGACATCTACGTTTTGGCTTGTCTGGCTGAAGCTGAGCGTCAGATTGGCCGTAAAATCCACATCTGCGGATGTGAGCGACACGATATCCGTGGTTACGTCGTCTTTCGAGAAAATGAAGTCCGTGGTCACATCGTTTACTTCTGCTTCCACTTCTTCACTTGTGGCTGCCGGTGTGTTGAAGTATAGTGTTGTCGTCGTCGGATTGCTTGCCGGGGCGTTGATGTGTACGGGGTCTATTTCCACATCGGTTTCTGTGGTATCGGCTTTGTTCAGAGCGTAATTACCTTGTGCATCGGTTTTTACTACGCTGTTGTCTTCCAAATCCATAATTTCTTCCAACGTGAATTCTTCCGTTCCGCTGCCCGGAATGCTGAGGTCTCCTCCCACGGTGATGGTCATGTCAATGTCCTTGGTGAGGTCATAACTGTCATCCACGCAGGATGCGAAGAAGAACGGAGATAAGGCGGTTGTCCATAATGACGCCTTGATGAGTCTTCGTTTGTTCATAATTAATAATGTTTTGAAGTTATTTCTGAATCTAAATAATACTAACGTATCTTCTTGACTAAATGTTTAGCTTAACCGGCGACAAAGATATTTAAAATAAATATAATAAAGCTATATTTCTTGAAATATTTTAGAGGAAAAACTATTTTTCATGGGGGTTTCTTTATTTTTCTCTTCTCCTGATTACTTTTCTGAGGTGTCAGGACGTGCAATCGGGCTTTTTTGCTTAACTTTGCAACCAAAGTATTTATTCTAATCTGTTACAAATAGTAATTATGTCTATTTCATTCTTTAGAACTCCCGGCGGGAGCGTCATCGCTACAGAGGCGGATCATCGTCTCAATGCGGAGGAAATCGAAAAATTATGTTGGCTCTACGGTGGTGCCACGGTGGAAACCGAAGACGGACTGAAAGGTTGTTTCGTAGGTCCGCGTCGTGAGATGATTACTCCGTGGAGTACGAATGCCGTTGAGATTACTCAAAACATGAGCCTCAGCGGTATTTCTCGTATAGAAGAGTATTTCCCCGTGAAAGACGAACATGCCGAGCACGACCCGATGCTGCAACGTATGTACAAAGGTTTGGACCAGAATATTTTTACGGTTGATATCCAACCGGCACCCATTGTGTATATAGAGAATCTGGAAGAATATAACGAACAGGAAGGGTTGGCACTCTCGCCCGAGGAAATCGAATACCTGCATCAGGTGGAAGGCCAATTGGGGCGTAAGCTGACGGATTCGGAGGTGTTCGGTTTTGCGCAAATCAACTCCGAGCATTGCCGTCATAAGATTTTCGGCGGCACGTTCATCATCGACGGGAAGGAGATGGAGTCTTCTTTGTTTCAGATGATTAAGAAAACAACACAGGAGAATCCGCATAAAATCATTTCGGCTTACAAGGACAATGTGGCTTTTGCACAAGGACCGGTGGTGGAACAGTTTGCACCGAAAGACCATTCCACGTCCGACTATTTTGTAATCAAAGATATCGAGTCGGTGATTTCCATTAAGGCGGAGACGCACAACTTTCCTACCACGGTGGAACCTTTCAACGGGGCTTCCACGGGAACGGGCGGTGAGATACGCGACCGTATGGGCGGAGGTGTCGGTTCATGGCCGATAGCCGGGACGGCGGTTTACATGACTTCTTATCCGCGTACGGATGAGGAACGTGATTGGGAGGACATCTTGCCGGTGCGCCAGTGGTTGTACCAGACTCCGGAACAGATTCTGATCAAGGCGTCGAACGGGGCTTCCGATTTCGGAAACAAATTCGGGCAGCCGTTGATTACCGGTTCCGTACTGACTTTCGAGCATCAGGAGAATGGTGAACGTTACGGTTATGACAAGGTGATCATGCTGGCCGGAGGCGTGGGATACGGTACGAAGCGCGACTGCCTGAAAGGCACGCCGCAGAAAGGCAACAAGGTCGTAGTGGTAGGCGGCGATAACTACCGTATCGGTTTGGGCGGCGGTTCGGTTTCGTCGGTAGATACGGGACGTTATTCTTCCGGCATCGAACTGAATGCCGTGCAGCGTGCGAATCCCGAGATGCAGAAGCGTGCCAACAATTTGGTGCGTGCATTGTGCGAAGAGGACGTGAATCCGGTGGTTTCCATTCACGACCACGGTTCGGCCGGACATGTGAACTGTCTCTCCGAGTTGGTGGAAGAGTGCGGTGGATTGATAGATATGTCCAAATTGCCGATTGGCGACAAGACTTTGTCTTCTAAGGAAATCATAGCCAACGAATCGCAGGAGCGCATGGGATTGCTGATTCAGGAAGAACATATCGAACACGTGCGTAAGATAGCCGAACGCGAGCGTGCACCGATGTACGTGGTCGGTGAAACGACCGGCGACGCGCACTTTGCTTTCCAACAGGCCGATGGCGTGCGTCCGTTCGATTTGGATGTGGCGCAGATGTTCGGCCACAGTCCTAAGACGTACATGCGCGACAATACGGTGGAGCGTAAGTATGAGGACGTGACGTATGATGAAGCCAAGTTGAATGAATACGTGGCTCGTGTACTGCGTTTGGAGGCCGTGGCTTGTAAGGATTGGCTGACCAACAAAGTGGACCGTTCCGTGACGGGCAAAGTGGCACGTCAGCAGTGTCAAGGTGAAATCCAGTTGCCGTTGAGCGACTGCGGTGTCGTGGCTTTGGATTACCGTGGCAAGGCCGGTATCGCTACCGCTATCGGGCATGCCCCCCAAGCCGGTTTGGCCGACCCTGCCGCAGGTTCTGTGCTTTCGGTGGCCGAATCGTTGACCAATATCGTATGGGCACCGCTGGCCGAAGGGTTGGACTGCGTGTCTCTCTCTGCCAACTGGATGTGGCCGTGCCGCTCTCAGGAAGGCGAAGATGCCCGTTTGTACCAAGGTGTACAGGCTTTGTCCGATTTCTGTTGTGCTTTGGAAATCAACGTGCCTACCGGAAAAGATTCCTTGTCCATGAGCCAACAGTATCCCGGCGGCGAGAAAATCATCTCTCCGGGTACGGTCATCGTGAGTGCCGGTGGTGAGGTAAGCGACGTGAAAAAGGTGGTTTCGCCGGTGATGGTCAATAAGGAAAAGAGCACGTTCTATCATATTGATTTCAGTTTCGATGACTTGCGTTTGGGTGGTTCGGCTTTTGCCCAATCTTTAAATAAGGTGGGTTCGGACGTGCCGACCTGCAAGAATCCTGAATATTTCCGTGATGCTTTCGATGCCGTGCAGACGTTGGTAAACAAAGGTTTGGTTTTGGCCGGTCATGACATTTCGGCCGGAGGTTTGATTACCACTTTGCTCGAAATGTGCTTCGCGAATATGGAAGGCGGTATGGAAATCTCTTTGGACAAATTCGGCCGCCATGACATCGTGAAGATTCTCTTGGCTGAGAATCCGGGTGTGGTGGTGCAAATTGCCGACAAACATAAGGCGGAGTTCAAGAAAATCATGGACGATGCCGGTGTGGGCTATCTCAAGTTGGGACATCCTACGGACGAACGCCTCATCCAAGTGACAAAGGACGGTGCGGAGTACCAGTTCGGCATAGATTATCTGCGTGACGTATGGTATAGCACTTCCTACTTGCTCGACCGGAAGCAGAGTATGAACGGACGCGCCAAGGCACGTTTTGAGAATTATAAGATGCAGCCGCTCGAAATGGTGTTTAATAAGGATTTCACGGGTAAGTTGTCGCAGTACGGGTTGAACCCCGACCGTCGTACCCCATCGGGCATCAAGGCCGCCATTATCCGTGAAAAGGGAACGAACGGTGAGCGCGAAATGGCTTATTCGCTTTATTTGGCGGGATTCGACGTGAAGGATGTCATGATGACCGACCTGATAAGCGGACGGGAGACGTTGGAAGATATCAATATGATTGTCTTCTGCGGCGGGTTCTCCAATTCGGATGTGTTGGGTTCTGCCAAAGGCTGGGCCGGTGCTTTCTTGTATAATCCGAAGGCCAAGGCGGCACTCGACAATTTCTATGCCCGTGAAGACACGCTGTCTTTGGGTATTTGCAACGGTTGCCAGTTGATGGTGGAACTGGATTTGATTAATCCGGAATTTACGAAGAAGGCGCACATGTTGCACAATGACTCTCATAAATTTGAATCGGAGTTCGTAGGACTGACCATCCCGATGAACCGGAGTGTGATGTTCGGTTCGTTGAGCGGGAACAAATTGGGCATCTGGGTGGCTCATGGCGAAGGCAAGTTCTCCTTGCCTTATCCGGAGGATAAATATAACGTGATAGCGAAGTACACCTACGACGAATACCCCGGAAATCCGAACGGGTCGGACTATAGTGTGGCCGGTATATGCAGTGCCGACGGGCGTCATTTGGCCATGATGCCCCACTTGGAGCGTGCCATCTTCCCGTGGCAGAACGCCTGGTATCCGGCAGACCGCCGTACGGATGAGATCACGCCTTGGATGGAAGCTTTTGTCAATGCCCGTAAGTGGGTGGAGGCTCATAAAAAATAATCATGTCCGGATAGCATGCAAGGGGGCTGTGTCTATGCAAGGGCACAGCCCCGTGTGCTGTCTGTACATTCCGTATAAGAGTTGAAATATGAATATTTATTGGAACAGTTTCCGTACGTTCTTCCGCATCGGTTTGTTTACCATAGGCGGAGGGTATGCCATGATACCCTTGATTGAAGCGGATGTGGTGGACAAAAACAAGTGGGTGGCCCGTGAAGACTTTCTGGACTTGATGGCCATAGCCCAAAGTTGTCCCGGGATTTTTGCGGTCAATATGAGCATTTTTATCGGCTATAAGCTGAAGGGCGTGCCCGGTAGCGTGGTTTGTGCTTTGGGTACGATCTTGCCCTCTTTCCTGATTATTCTCGGCATAGCCTTGTTTTTCCAACAGTTTCGGGATAATGAGACCGTGCAGCGTATTTTCAAGGGTATTCGCCCGGCAGTGGTGGCACTGATAGCCGCTCCTACGTTTAAAATGGGGAAGAGTGCCAAAATAGGCATGACCAATGTGTGGATACCGGTGGTGAGTGCCTTGTTGATTTGGCTGTTGGGTGTTTCTCCTATATACATTATTATAATGGCCGGCTTGGGAGGTTACCTGT
>ERZ773144.649-NODE-649-length-34494-cov-18.725457_pt1 | contig 34494 bp, 38 predicted proteins | sample MGYA00580849_ERZ773144 | MGnify/ENA primary metagenome ERZ773144 (study PRJEB29015, sample SAMEA2737861) | human gut metagenome | biome: human gut; feature: human-associated habitat; material: faeces | place: China | collected 2012 ...
CCGGAAGGTCGATTTTCGGGTGGACAAGAGGGTGATTCTTGGTGGGACGAGAACATAGTATCTCGAAATAATTGGAATTATTTCGAGAAATGGCTTTTGGGTTTGGAATTAAATCGAGATTTTGGCTTTTCGGGCCTGGTGGAAAACAATTTTTGGGAGAAATAGGGACCAAAAACTCGGAATAAATCCAATTTCTCGGAATAATTGCATCCAAAAATTCGGATTAAATGGAATTAAGCGGAGAAAATGACATCAAAAACTTAGAATAAATGCCAGAAACTTCGAGTAAATGCCAAATTCTGGAAGAAATAGCGACCAGAAACTCAGAATAAATCCAAAAACTCGGAATAATTCAGCAACCGTCTGTGTCTGTCTCTGAAAATTAGCGTCCGAATGGTTTGAATCAATTCAATCCGAATAAACCATAAGGAGAATTGAACATGGAAAAAGCAGGAACGAAACGTAGAGACATTCATTTTAGGAGTGATAAGAATGGAATCGTAGTGTGCGTGCACTCAAGGGAAGCCAGGGAGTATGCAAGGTACTTGGAAACGTCTGCGGATGTTGCTTCTTATGAGACCGGAACCGTATTGGATCCAGACAAGTATCCATTCATAAATACGATCGGGATCCGCAAAGAATACTTTGATACTCAGTGGACATCAGACTTTGTGATCCATTTTACAGATGGAAGGACAGGAATCCGGGAACTGACAAACAAAGATGGACTTTCGAAACGGGCAGCCATCGAAAAACTGGAATTTTCCAGACGGTACTGGAGTACCACGAAGGTTGCAGAGTGGAAGATCGTTGTCATGGAGAAGGGAGAGTGTTGAGATGTTCTTAGAAAGCTGTGGAGAAGTAATTCGGGTATTATACGGAAACGAAGAAGGGAACTGGGTGATCTCCTATGATAACCCATGCACACCGAAGTTTGTACTTAGGGATGACCTAAGAACCATGGAACGTATAGAGCCACCAAAAGATTTCCAGATGAGGATGACACAGGATCAGACGCCGGGACAGAAGAAGCGGCAGGAACTGATCTCGGAACTCTTGGAAGAGGAATCCTATGTGTGGGACCGTACTGGACGCAACACAAAGATCCGGGAGATTGCAGCCAGGGAGAAGACAAGTGAGCGGAGAATCCGGGAACTGTATTTCCGGGCGTTGGCCGGAAGAGCCTTAGTGGAGGAAAGAAAAAAAGCGGAGAAAGAAGAGACGAAGGAAGAAAAGGACTTCCTGTGGGCAATCGACACGTTCTACTATACAGCGAAGAAGTTTTCCCTGCGAAGTGCGTATGATATGCTGCTGCTTTCCAGATATACGGATCCAGACGGACATCTACTGAATGTCTATCCTTCCTGGAATACTTTCCGCCATTATTTCTATGATAAGAACCTCCATAAGAAAGCAAGAAACCTGATCGCCAGAAATGGACTGACCGATTATCAGAGAAATAAGCGTCCGTTGTTTGGAAGTGCATCGGCTTGGAAAGAGCAGATAGGAGTCTTTCAGATGGATGCAACGCAGGCTGACATTTACCTGGTGTCACGCCTGGACCGCTCTGAAGTGATTGGAAGACCTTATATCTACTTGGCTGTGGACACGGCAACTCAGCTGATCGCCGGAGTTTATGTGGGAATGGATGCCGGAGAGCAGGCGGTCATTAACTGTCTTTCTAATGCGGCTGCGGATAAGGTTTCCTTCTGTAAACGGTATGGACTGGACATCAAAAAAGAAGAGTGGCCAAACACGGGACTTCCGGGAGAAATCATTACAGATAAGGGAAGAGAGTTTATTGGCACCCGGATGAACGAGCTTGCAATGAAGTACGGAATTGAGTTTGAATCCCTGCCGCCATTCCGACCGGATGGAAAAGGTCTGGTAGAGAAATCCTTTGATCTGATCCAACAGCGGTATAAACCGGCACTCAGAGGAAAAGGAGTCATTGAGGCGGACGCGCAGGAGCGATGGGCGGTGGACTATCGGAGTCAGGCGGTTCTGACCTTAGAAGAGTTTACGAAGGTCATCCTCTCCTGCATCCTGTACCTGAACAGCTGCCGTGTGATTGAGAACCGTTTCTATAAGGACGCAGACCCAGTGGCGGCCGCAATGTGGATGGAATGCGAAAAAGAAAAGAGATCCCTGGTTATCCCGATCAACAGTGAAGAACTGTATCGGTTTGGACTTCCAAGGACCTCAGCTACATTGAACCGGCGCGGAATCTGTTATCAGGGACTCTGGTATGTGAGTGAGAATTATAAGGAGTTCTTAGAGAGCCATAACATAGGCGAGATCGTGAGGATCTGCTATGACCCAGAAGATGTATCGCGTCTGTTTCTGCTGAATGGGATGAATTACATTCCATTTGAGCTTTCCAGACATTCCAAGCAATATGCCGGAGCAACCGAAAGTGAATATCAGATGAAGCGTAAGGCAGAGCGGGACAGCCGGAAGGAATCGGAACTTAGGGATACCGAAGGACGGGTCCGGCTTTTAAAGGATATCGAGTCCGTGGTGAAACAGGCAGAGTACCGGGAGAAGAGTAAGATTTCAACGAAACGCATGGAGCAGGCGAAGGAGATGGAACGGGTATGAAAAAGTATCAGAAACAGAGTGGAATGACCGTGGACGCAGAATATGGAGAAGAACAGGGAAATCCCTTCTTTGAGGCATTGCCGGAGATCCTTGGAAAAGAAGAGGTGATGAAGCGGCTTAGAAGTCAGATCCCTTATCCAAAAGACATTCAGAAGATGTTGCCGGAGGAACGGAGAAGAGAAGTCATGGAGATTTCCAAGTGGTTCTATCCCATGGATTACATGTATACGATCTATGATATGCTTTATCGTGCGATGTTAGCAAACTATCAGACAAAGAACATCGTGGACCATATCCGCCAGATGAATGACCTGTATATGGATTTCCGCACCGGCCGGGAACGGGAGTTTCAGTATGCGACCCAGGCATACACCGGAGCTGTCTTAGGTGTCCCGGGAATTGGAAAGACATCGACGGTCCAGAGATGTCTTTCTCTGATGCCACAGGTCATTGTCCATACGAATTATGGTGGGAAACCCATGTATACCAAGCAGATCAACTATCTGTTCGTGGAGTGCCCGTCCGATTGTTCCGTGAGGACCCTGGCATTCAATATTTTCTCAGCAATCGACCGTGCGATAGGTTCCGACTACTTAAAACAGGCAACCTATCAGAGAGCGGTGGCGGCCAGCGCCACGACAACAAAGCTAAAAATTATCTGCATGAATCATCACATTGGGCTGATCGTCATTGATGAGATCCAGAACGCAATCCAGACGGCGGTCAAGAACCGGCAGCTTAAGCCCTTAGTAAAGTTCTTAGTAGAACTCACAAACGAGACATCGACCGGAATCTGCTTCTGCGGAACGATGGAGGCTGAAGATCTCTTCATGAGTCAGGAACACTTGAAGCGGAGAACCAGAGGATTCCGGCTTCTGCCATTAAAATATGATGTGACATACCGGAAGTTCATTACAGAACTCTGGGATTCCCAGATGGTGCTTCAAAAGACGGAACTCACCGAAAAATTGATGAAACAGATCTATGACCTCTCGGCCGGGATCCCGTCCTACATCGTGAAGATCTTCCAGGAGGCACAGGTCCAGGCAATCCTCACAGGGAAGGAGAAACTTTCCTATGAGGTGTTGAAACAGGCCGTCATGTGTCTTGGAATCGAAGTACCGAAAACATATGGATGGAGTGGAACTTCCATTTCTGACTTTACGGTGCAGGAAGTAACCGTGAATGAAGAAGCGGTGGAATCCGTGGAGATAGAAGTGCAGACTACCGAAGAAACATCCCTGGAGGGAGACTGCCAGGAAGAGATTTCCTTAGATCCCGTGGATGGTAGAAGGGATAAACTGGACGCAAGAGACATCATGGACGAGGAGTTACCAGGGAGCGCAGAAAAGACCTCTTCAAAGCGATTCTATGCCGTGAAGCGTGGACGAAAAAAATCCGAGCGCGATGACTCGGATCTTCTGGAACTTTGGATGGAGAATCCGTCTGCGGACGCGCTGCGTCTGAATCTTGAACAATTCCTTATGTTAGAAAGGAGGTGCTTCTGATGCTTCAATATTTTCCAACGCCTTACCCGGACGAACTTTGGTACAGTGTCTTAGGGAGATATCATGTCAGGTCCGGCAATCCGAACAGCGCAACGACATTCAGGGAACTATTTGGAGCGGAGAGCGTCGGAGGAATGGGAAACTTCCTGCCAAACTGCGGGATCCGACGAGTGGCTGAGAAACTGCCGGAGGGAGTCTTAGATGAGAGAGATATTGCCTTGCATCACACACTGTTTCCGTATACCTTCCGTTTCCAGGACTTAGCAACGAAAGAAAAACTACTGGAACAGGCGTTAAACGAAAAAGTGAAATTTCCAATCAAGCTGCCGAAGCCATACACATCCACGGTACTGAAATACTGTCCGCTCTGCATGAGAGAGGACAGGGAGCGCTATGGAGAGGCTTACTGGCATGTTACCCATCAGATCCCTTATGTGACCATATGCACGAAACACAGGTGCAGACTAAGGATGAAGGATGGCATGAAAAAATGGACACTCAACGATAATCTGTTCCTTCCGATGGATGAAGAGGAGATAGAGGCAGACTTGGACATTACAGAGACAGAAGCAGAACTCTCCGGTATTCTTGTAAAGTATCAGGAACTTCCAATAGAGAAAGGACCCACGGAAACCCACAATAACCTTTACGAGGGATTATTGAACTCCGACTATGGGATCGCCCGGAAGGACAAGAACTTTTCCATTGATTACAAGAGCGTGGAGACGGATCTCCTGGAACGCTTCGGAAAGGACTTCATAGAGGAACATTTTGGAACGCCCGTCATGCGGGCCGCAATCTTCGGAAATATCCGCAACTGGAACTATAAACTTCCAGAAAGATATGCAATCCTGTCCACGCTGATCCATCAGGACCCAGAGATTACTTTTTCGGAAGAGCGCTTAGAAAATAAGACGGTCAGCCTGTTTCTGCGGATGAGCAAAGAACCGATGATCCGATCCAAAAAGTATGTTGCGAGATCCCTGGGAATGAAGGAAAAGCACTTGGATATCCTGGCACACAATCTGAACGTGGTCCCATTCTGGGAGCAGAAGCCAGACGCAGAGAGAGCGAAGGAGTACAGAGGGTATGTATGTTTTACGGAGGATGAATGGGCGTATGTTCAAGACTCGGTTTCGAAATATGGGTTACAAAGTTCGTCTGCGTTCATCCGGTTTTGTGTGGAGCAGTATCGGGACAGGGAAGAGGTTGACCATGCATTTCATAATAAATGATTGAAAATCAGTTCGATTCTGTATAAAATGAAAATAGAAGCGTACAGAATGAAATAGTGAAGAGGTGAAATGTATGGAGTGGTTAGATTATCGAAAAAAATTAGGGTTAGGATTTAACGATGAGGAAAAAGCAAATTACTTTTATGCAAAAATTCTCAACATATTAAATTACATAGAACAAAAATCGCCTGATGCAATCACAGAAGGTGAATATATAGCGTTTTGTAATATGACAGGTACGCTAATAACAACAGATTTTTTGGGAGCCTTTTATTTAAAGGAAATAATCGATATTTTGGATGAAAAGCGTGACTCATTAAATGAATTTATAACGTATTTTATAGCGTTTATCAATAGTCAGTCAGATAATATTGAAGGCAGAGCAACAACGAAAGAGGTATATAAACTTTTTTTGATTAAAGCTTTAAAAGAATCGCATATTATGTATGAAGTCTTAGAAGATGAGGACGGGTATTTTGTGTTCCCTGCAGGTGACCCGATGATGGACAAGAACCTGGTTTCTGATGTATTGTTGTGGTTAGATCAATATTCGGGCACTAAGAAAACATATGTTAATGCATTAAAGCAATATGCAGATGGTATCTACACAAGAGATGTCGCTGATAATCTTAGAAAGGCATTGGAAACTTTCCTGCAAGAGTTTTTACAAAATGATAAGAACTTGGAAAATAATAAAGGTGAAATCTGTAAATATCTGGCATCTCAGGGTGTAGATTCAAGCATCGGCGGAATGTACGAATCTATCATTTCCACATATAAAAAAATCAATGATAAAACAGTTAAACATAACGATAAGCTTAATGCACGTCTGTTAGAGTTTTTATTATATCAGACGGGATTACTGATCCGTATGGTATTAAGAGTATCTGAACAGATAGAGGGTAATTAAATAGTGTTATAAGAGTCAGGAGTCGTAACAGTTTCCCTGACTCTTTTTCTTTACCCATATGTTGGGATTTTTATGTCGATCAATTTTACATTCTTGGAATCCTGGTATGTGGAGTATGAAGTCACGTTTCCCTTTGAATCAAGCAATGCACATACAAAAGAATTATCGCCGTCATCGACTTCCCGCATAGACATGGGTGAGCGGTGAATCTTGTGGAGATCTTCGCTCCAGCTGTTTCCCATTGGCAGGATCCGCTGATAAGGGAGATTTGAACAAAAAGGATCGGCGGCCGGAGTCTTGGAGAGTGAAAGGATTACTGGACGCGGAATAAGGTTTTCTGTTGGGAAGGAATGGATCGCATAGTCCAGGTTCTTTGGATCCAGGGACGAGAGAGCAATATAAATTCCCGGTTCCTTTGTAAGTTCATAGAGGCTTATGGCATCCAGAGGTGACTCGCAGATGAAGAGTGGATAGTCATCTTCATAGGTTTCGATGTTAGTTTCCATCATGGAGAAAACGTGATTGATGGAAAGAAAGGTATCGGAGGAGAACCACCAGAATCCTAAAGGATTCTCTGTATAAATAAGCTTCTGAGATCCGCTCTGTTTTGTATTCTGGAGGAGGTAGTAATTTTGATCAGCATTTGCGAAGCAGGCATAGTGACGTCCCACTCCAGGGACTGCCGTGGCATATAACTTTTTCATGTATATCAAATTTCGGAAGATCCGATTGCTGATGTTACACTCGTTGATGATATAGTTCTGAAGGGCACTGATGTCGCCAGTGTCAGGCGGAACACGGAAAGTGTGGATGTACGGTTTCAGAGGTGCCGCGGGCTTTTTATATTTGTGAGTGACATCATGATCAAGTGAAAATTCAAGCAGCGAGGAGACGGCATCCGCCCAACCGTATCCCTGGTATTTCGTCAGGTATGAGATGCTGTCACCGGCTTCATGGAGAGAGTAGCGAAAGTAACTGTCATGATAGATCACCAGACTGTTGTGATTACAGTCGCGGAGCGTTCCGGTACGATAGAAGACCCGCTCCGGGTGTTCTGCCAACATATATTGAATTAAGTCGGCCTGCTTTGCAAGCCGCATATCGTTTTCTGTAAATTTTATGTATGAACTCATGAATAAGCTCCAATCATTTTGTATTTGAGAAGGTAGAGGAAAGATTTTCTTATAGATATTATGTAAGATCTGAGAAAAAAAGTGCCATAAAATTACAAAAAAGTAAAAATATTTTTCAAAAATAATAAAACTATCCTACTGAGAGTACCATATAGAACAGTACACCATCTTATGATGAAATGTATGATACTGAGAGTGAACCACTTAGAAGAGGATCATCTTAGAAAGAGGAATACCTTAGAAGAAATATCTTAGAGATTTCACCTTAGAACAGATATCTTAGTGTACCAGATGAGATACTTAGAACGGAGGTACTTAGCTTTCAACTCTTAGTGTGACCAAGCGGTGAGCAGGCAAGGGATACTTGACGCGAACAAAACCAAGCTTCTAAGAAAATACCAAGTGCTGAGTATCCACGCTTGGAAAATCCCTTGGGTTGTTCATGCGTCCAGTTTTGTGTAACTCACCGCAATTCCTAAGCATCATCTAAGGAATGAAATCTAAGTATCCAAGCATATAAACTAAGCAGCTAAGGTTTTTCATCTAAGGTGGAACACTAAGTATAACATTCTTATATCCTTCCTTCTGTTAATGAGTAATAAGCTTATAGGATAGAGCTTATTGGTTTACTAACTCAGGGAATAATAGATGGAGAGTAATGCTCCAGTATTTCAATGATATCAGTGTACTTCCAAGATCTAATTATGAGACAGAAGATATATATAAAATAAAAGGACAAATATTGGAAATCACGAGAAAACCCAGGCCTGGTAAGGTTTTCCGGAATTTTACCGGGTATCAGATTTGCCACTGTAAAGTATCATTTCAGTGTCTCAAAATCAGTAATTCCATTCATGCCATCTCGGTCGTAAATCCCAATCAAAAAATTTTTTGAGAAATTTGCAAAAAAAGTTCTCCGTTTTTCCCAAATCTTACATAATATCTACGAAGGAGAGAGAAGAGATGAAAATACCAAGAGAAATTCCGTCAATGCGACGGACAGATAACAGCTTAAAAGAAGTCATGACAAATTTGTGTAACCAGAAAAATTTCCGAAGAGTCTTTTTAAACCAGACGATCCCTGTGCTGAGTTTATTTGCGAATCAGCCAACTATGGTGCTTTTATATTTTATCTATAACGCCGACACCAATAATATGATCTACTGTACTTACGAAGACATCATGCAGGACTGCTCGATCGGAAACAAGAGAACCGTGGCAAATACACTAAAAACACTTCAGGAGACAAGAGCAATTGTAAAGATCTCTAAGTCTCATTACATGTTAAACCCAGCCCTTATGCTTCAAGGGAACAATGAAAAGTTTGGTTTGCTGGCATTTGAATTCAATGATTATATTTCTTTATATGAAAAGGAGAAACGCTATGTATCAAAATGAAATGAAAGAAAAAGCTAAGAAAGTCAACATTATTGATTTTTTAAGAGAAACCTACCCAGAACTGGTCTTTGAAAGAAAAGATGGAAGCTTTGCGTACAGCAAAAATCCGGCTATGACCTTCTTCTCCGGCCGTGATGGTTATTACCACTATTGTGACAATGCAGCCAAGAAAAAAGGAGCTCAATATTACTCCGGAGACAACATCAAATTTTTGATGGACTACATTGGTGGATACACTTTTTTAACAGCAGTAGATGCTTTAGCAGAGTTTGCGGATATCGCATAATTAAATAGAGAATCCGAGAAATCGGATTCTCTATTTATAACCCGTTAGATGAATTAAAGAATGAATTTTTTATCCCTAAATAAGGGATAATTTATTGAAAAAACAAAAATAAAATAGGCTATTATGCATTTATATTTGACATATAATAACTTTGATATATTCGTAAATTATCGCAAAATGACATGCAGATAATTATACGTTAATTCGCTAAAATACATATAAAATGACAAAGTGCAATGGCACTGATTTGACGTCATTAAATGACAATCTGTTAGAGATAAATTGCGCCTGCATATGGAATGCCCTGGTGGAAGATTCTACAAAAGTACATGCGTATTGATGGCGACATTAAAACTCAGTCAGTTGTAATGACAATCGTATACAATGATTCTACTCAAGGTGGACATACGAAATACAAAACCTATTACATCCCGCGTCCAGTAGATAATAATGTCATTGCTTATTCGATCCAGATTCTTGATGATAAGAATAAAATCACAGGGAACGCCAAGAGAACTTTAGATAACACTACACATGAATATGAGTTGAAAATGCAGAGGCAGGATATTCGAAAAATACATAGAATTTCACAGCAGAGCAAAGGCTCTTTTTTTATGTCAACAAACAAGAAATAAAAATCTTAGCTTTTCTTAGTAAAGGTGAGTTACACAATACTGGACGCAGGACGCAGGACTAAGACAGGCGCAGACTCTTTTTCCCATTCAAAGAATCTCAATGAAATAACGTATCTATTTGACATTCTAAGGAATACATCTTATAATATTCATAGAGTTATTCTCTGCTGAATCTGACATACTAATATTAACTAAGAAACGTATTTGAAAGAATGAGGAGATAGAGATTATGAATAGATTAAAAAAGATGGTGGCGGGTGCAGTCGCAGGTGCATTAGCAGCCGCAATGACACTCACAAGCTTTGCAGCAAATATTACTTATACAAAACAGGGTAGTGTTACAAACTACATTAAAACAGACAGTTACAAAGGATATGAGAACTTCCCGTGCTGGATTTGGTATCAGGGATACTGTTATTACTACGATCAGAACGGAAACTACTTAACAAATACAACTACACCTGACGGATATACGGTCGATGAGTTAGGCCGTTGGACGGTCAATGGTAATCCGATCCACAATGGAGCAGGTAACTATAAGATGCACACTGAGGATTACAATGGCAAAAGCGACGACGAGATCTGGAGCTTAATGAAAGAGAAATTGATTCCGGTATATCAGGATGCTATTGTAGAAAAAGATTACGATGGTTTAGATGCTGACGGGAAACAAATTCACATAGACACATATTCTTATGGATATGGAAATGATATTATTTGGCATTATAATGATACGAGTACATATGGTGGATATGGAGAAACCGCAGTAACTCATAATGACCAGAGATTCGGGACATTTGTAACAGCTCATATTGGAAATGAATGGTCTGATTTAGAACGGCTGTTTAATGACGCTATTTCAAAAGCATCGTATGCAAATTCTGTGGATATTAAAGAAAAAACAATCAAAGCAGTCGTTGGAGATAACATCGGTACAGAGTTATTCAATTATATTAAGCAGCATGCAGACAAAATTATTCCAGATGCTGAATGGAATCCAAACAACAAGCCAGATGGGATTATGCCAAGTAAACTTGACTTTTCTGCTTGGCAGAATCGTAAAACAGACTACGGAAAAACATTTTCAATTGAAGTCATTGGTGAAGGCATTAATATTAAGGTTTACAAATAAATAAAACTCATATAAAATTAAGAGGAGCCCAAAAGGCTCCTTTTTATTATGTGTATTAACTTGGGAGGAAGGTATGGAGAAAGAATATATAATCACAGTAAGGAATACATACTTAGTAAAAGCAGACGTTGATGAAGATAATCCTACACTGTCAAAGAAAAATTATAATGAATACATTGAGTTTAAAATAGCTAATGTCCTTATAACAATATTTTTTCCGATAAGACTATTTATTAAACTTTTTATCTTCTTAGATAAAAAATTCCCGAGGCTATTTGAATATCCCAAAAGGTCACTGAAACATATAGACAACATCATGAATTTTATTTATCCACTTGCAATGTATGGTTTATGCGCAATATATGCGATTTTCTTTTTTATTGGGATGTTGTTTGTAAACCCTCATATTAGCTTATTATTTTCACTTATCTCTTGTTTTCTTACATTGTTTCTGTTAAGAACCTTTAAATGGTATAACTCAAAAAACACAATACTTCTGTCTATGTTATTTGGTGGAATTATTTTTCTTATAATTAGTGCTATTCGACCATATGTATCGTTACCAGGTTGGGCTAAATTTATTTGTTATGTAAATTTGGGAAATACAATCACTTATATTTGTTTATTTGCAACAGGAGCTGATTTGTTAATAAACCAATTCTATAAAAAAAAACAGCATTAAAATGTCAATCAGATTGGCGGCTAATGCGCAAAATGCATTAAAAAAGACACTTTTACCATTATCACGATACAAATATAAAATCCAAATATCCATTACAAAAAAGACCAATATACTTAATATCACTACTTTGTAGAAATTACATTTTTCATTTGGATCCGCTGTAAACAACCAAATAAAAAATTGACATAGTTTATTCCAGATAACTGGTAATGTCTCTACCATAGGTTGATTGATAAAATCCATACAATTCACTCCTATCAAAATCCAATTGTATAATGATAACATTAATTGATTTAGCAATTGGGAACAATCATAAATATAAAATAAAATATAGGGAAAATAAAAATTAAATATATAAGACTCATTAAAACAAAACACAAGATTGCTTTACCAAATGTATATTTTAAAAAGATTATATTATAAAAGGAACAAACCACAGCAATTCCAAACACAAGTATATTATATGATATAAACGCATGGGTTATATCAAGTATCCCATCATTATCAAAAAGCCAGGTAAAGTATTTAACAATCGTACTGGCAACAGTTTGGTGCATAAAATCCATATCATTCACTCCTAACAATTTTAAAAGTTCACAAATAAATCATTAACTTTCTCGCCAAAGAGTCCAGAATAATAATATTCCAACCAATATCGTTATTGTTATTAAATATTTAATTGCTCCAAGAATAATCCATAAAATAAAATTTAACACACATATCGGCGCAACAATGAATATATAAACAAAAAGAAAAACACTTATTATATCACGAAAACTTTGTTCTTCAGATATAGCCGCCCATAAACTAATCACAAAATATGTTATACTTGAATATAAAAAAAATTTAAGAACTTCTGGAGCTAAAGGATCAAGCTGTGCAAAGTTATTTAAGAACTCAGACATAAACGGAATCTCCATTCTGTATTAGTATTTATTTTAAAAGTTCACAAATAAATCATAAAAAACTTCTTTGTATCTCTATATATTATGTAAGAAAATCCATTTTTCGCGTACAAAATCTTACAGTATATCAGGATGCGATTATTGGAAAAGATTTTAATGATTAGGAGTTGAATTCTCGTTACTTTAGTGATGAGATGAAAACGACTTTTTATAAAATTTTATACCATTTATTTTACGTTTTCTCAAAAATCGCTCATAATAAATATGAGTGATTTTTTTGAAAGGAGAAACGTCATGTTACAAATGAAAAATATGTCATTTGTTATGGGAATCAAACTTCGTATTTACCCAACAAATGAACAGAAAAGCATCATTGCGGCAAACGCAGGTGCAGCCAGATTTGTTTATAACCGGCTTGTGGCACGTAACAAAGAGCTGTTTCTTCTTCGGAAAACAGGCTGCTTTGTTGAACCGATTGTAAACCGGATCAACTATCTGGAATCACTTGGAGAGAGCTCTGCATCGTTTAAAGAGAGCTGTCCATTTTTGACAGATAGCCGGATTGATTCATTAGCAATCGCAAACGCAGTTCAGAACTATCACAAGGCATGGAAACAGTTCAAAACGGTTCCTGGTACTTCAATTCCGACTTTCCATAAAAAAGGATATGCAGCCTCTTATCAGACGAATGCACAGTACAAAAAAGATGCTGTGCTTATTTCTGATGGGAACGTTTATCTGACTGATAAACGCCACATCAAACTTCCCAAATTAGGATCTATGAGATTTAAAGGTTCCAACCGAATCTATAAAATCTTTGAACGTTCCGATACCAGAATCGGAACCATCACGGTTTCAAAGGATGAATGTAATCGATATTTTGTGTCTTTACAGATCGGTTCTACAGAACCGTTTCATAAGACTTCAAAAACAGAACCGGTTTCAAAAGACAAAATTGGTTCTCCTGGTAAACTGAATGTAATCGGAATCGATCTGAATCTCGATAACTTTTATACCGATTCGAACGGAGTTGTCGTGGACAACCCGAGGTATCGGAAAAAGGTTCAGACTCGATTAGCCAGGGAACAGCGTAAACTTTCTAAACGTGCAGAACGTGCTAAGAAAGACGGTCGCAGCCTCAAGGACAGTAAGAATTATCAGAATCAGCGGATTAAAGTAGCTAAGTTACATAAAAAGGCTGCTGCACAAATGAAGGACTTCCAAAATCGCCTCAGTAAGATGTTAGTCGAAAGCCAAGACATCATCTGCGTTGAGGATCTGAAAGTAAAGAATATGATCAAAAACCGTAAATTGGCCAGGGCAATTGCAGACGCTTCCTGGTCGCAGTTTATAAACATGTTAGTTTATAAAGGGCGTATTTATGGAACCACTGTGGTAAAGGTTCCACCGCAGAATACAACGCAGACCTGCAGTTCTTGCGGGTATATTCTAACCGGCGAGGAAAAACTCACGCTTAAAGGCCGTGAGTGGATCTGTCCGTGTTGTGGGACAAAACACAACCGGGATCATAATTCTGCAATTAATGTAAAAATAAAAGGACTGGAATTTCTATTTCCAGCAGCTTAAATTGTAAAAATAGACTTGTCTATTTTTACACGGAGTGTACAAAACTAATTTATTAGTTTTTAAACGGAGTGCACAATTCACTTCGTAAGTCTTCTAATTAACTGCCCTCTATACAAAAATCCAAGGATTTTGTACAAGACAGTTGTATTTAGACAATGATCACACACTTTCCTTCATATTGTAGATCCATCTACTTTATCTGGAAAGTTGTTAGATCAGGCCCGTGCCTTTAGACATGGGTAATTGACCTATATTAAGCAGCATGCAGACAAAACCATTCAAGATGCAGAGTGGAACCCTTACGGTAATCCAGACGGAATCAAACCAAGCAAACTTGATTTCTCTACTTGGCAAAATCGTAAAACTGATTACGGGAAAACATTTTCAATTGAAGTTGTAGGCGAAGGCATCAAAATTAAGGTTTACAAATAACTAAAACATATATAAAATTAAGAGGAGCCCAAAAGGCTCCTTTTTATTGTGCACATGTGTGGAGGATAATTATGAGTAAGACGTATTGGTTAGTATCATCAAATGGAATTCCGGAACCAACAAAAAAAGATAATCAATTGTTTTTGGGAGATGTCAACGCGCGTGATGTTGTTCCGTTAAAACGTTCAGAAAGATACAATTATCTGTATTATGTAAAAAATATAGATGAATCGATATTAGATAATGTTGTTATTAAAAAACATAAATTTAAAAATAGAATTCAAGCATTGGCTATGCTCCCAAATGGTTTAAAAGCAGCATTAGCATATTTAATGATATATTTCATTTCATACTTTGTAATGATATATTTAAAGAATGAACTCGCCTCAATATATATTGCATTTATGGCATTTATATCGACAATGCTAATTTCTTTTACAAATTATTTTAAGAGTGATAAAATATTTGGTCCCACTGTTACTTTGTTGGCTGGAGCAATCGCTGCAAAATATGTAGCCCAAGGGTATTTAAAAACAATAGAAATAAACACTATTATGCAACAATACATGGGAAAAGAAAATATCGGAAATTTGCTAACAATATTAAGTGTCATGATATCATTTCATGGATACATTGATGATATTATAACGACTTATCAACACGAGCTGTATATTTCAAAAATAAAATAAAGTTTAACATAAATATAAATAATATTATATCAATAATCGTTGATGAATCGAACATTGAATAAAATAATAAAACATGACATGATGGCACAGTCAATAAGTACCAAATAGTCGATATTCGATCTGGGCAACCAAGAAATTTTTGTATTTTATCAAGCATAACGATATCTCCTAACATAAATTAATAGTTCACTAATTTTTAGCGATGGAAGCTGCCGCATTTATGCGTGCAGAGCAGTCAGAACTGCAATTACAATGGGTCCGATGTTAACACACTTTATGAATTATGCAAATATTAAAATTATAGTGTGGTTAGTATCTGCAGCTATTGGAGGACTTCTTAGTGTCTCTATTACAATATATAATCCAGGAAAAATAAATCCATTATTTAGCATTGAAAATATAGGAAATGTATTAACCGTAATGTCAATAGGGTTTGTGTTAATCCCAGACGTATTTCAGGACATAATGTCTAATTTATAGATTTATAGATTTTGATTGAAGTAAATATAATAAACGGAATTTGCAACACAAGCCATATTGTATATAGACTATTATAAGTATTTACATCAAGATGAAGCAAAAATGGTGCAGTTATTGCATCGAATAAAGCACAGTAAGCAATAAGATCAATGTAATGAGTTGCAATATAATTGATTATTCTTTTCATATAGTCACCTCTTTATAAAGTTCACAAAAAGATAACAAAAAAACTTCTTTGTTCCTCTATATATTATGTAAGAAAATCCCTTTTTCGCGTGCAAAATCTTACATAATATTAGAAAATAACAAAGGAGGTTTGTTGTGTCATCAAACTCAGATATTGTCTGACTTTAAATACAACCAGTTGAGTTTACACAATACCTTTGATTTATGTGTCACTATATTCCTGAGTTTCGGAAAACTTTTAAACGTTACAACAGCAGAGCAAAGGCTCTTTTTTTATGTCAACAAACAAGAAATAAAAATCTTAGCTTTTTCTTAGTAAAGGTGAGTTGTACAATACTGGACGCAGGACTAAGGCAGGCGCAGACTCTTTTTCTCATTCAAAGAATCTCAAAGAAATAACGTATCTATTTGACATTCTAAGGAATACCTCTTATAATACTTATAGAGTTATTTCCTGCTGAATCTGACATACTAATATTAACTAAGAAACGTATTTGAATGAATGAGGAGATAGAGATTATGAATAGATTAAAAAGATTAGCGACAGGTGCAGTCGCAGGTGCATTAGCAGCCGCAATGACACTCACAAGCTTTGCAGCAAATATTACTTATACAAAACAGGGTAGTGTTACAAACTACATTAAAACAGACAGTTACAAAGGATATGAGAACTTCCCGTGCTGGATTTGGTATCAGGGATACTGTTATTACTACGATCAGAACGGTAACTATTTAACAAACACGACTACGCCTGACGGCTATACGGTTGATGAATTAGGCCGTTGGACAGTAAACGGAAATCCGATCCATAATGGAGCCGGTAATTACAAGATGCATACTGAGGATTATAATGGTAAGAGCGACGATGAGATCTGGAGCTTAATGAAAGAGAAGCTAATTCCGGTATACCAGGATGCTATTGTTGGAAAAGACTTTGACGGTTTAAATGCCGATGGCATACAAACTCATATTGATCAGTATACTTATGGATATGGTGCAGACATTATCTGGACAGATAAAGATATGAGTACATATGGTGGATATGGCGAAACTTCAATAACTCATAATGATCAAAGATTTGGGACATTTGTGACTGTAGCTATTGGAAATTACTGGTCAGATATTGAAAGAAAATATAATAACGCCATCGATAAAGCTTATTATGCAAACAAAGTTGATATCAAAGAAAAAACCATTAAAGCAGCAATCGGAGACAAAATCGGAACGGAATTATTCAACTATATTAAACAGCATGCAGATAAAACAATTCCGGATGCGGAATGGAATCCAAATAATGAACCGGATGGAATTATGCCAAGTAAACTTGACTTTTCTGCGTGGCAGAACCGTAAAACAGATTACGGAAAAACATTTTCAATCGAAGTTGTAGGCGAAGGAATTAAAATTAAGGTTTACAAATAACTAAAACCCATATAGAATTAAGAGGAGCCCAAAAGGCTCCTTTTTATTATGCTTATTAACTTGGGAGGAAGGTATGGAGAAAACTTTTATTATGTCGGTTAAGAAAAAATACGAAGTCCATGTAACAACGGATCTCAATTGTAAGGAAGTGTATATCCCTGCCAAAAGGAATAAAACAAATTTAGAAAAATTATTTGAAGACTTGGTTTCTATACCTATTTATCCAATCTATTTACTGTATATGGTTATTTATGAAAACTATCATGAATTAAAGGTGTTCCGTTTATTAAGTAGTATATTTGGGAAAATAGATAAATTTATGAATTATCTATATAAAATTGTTAAATTGGGTTTATGCCTATTATTTGTTGGCTCTTATTTTTATGGAATGTTTTTAAGTCAACCCAATATTAGTTTATTTGTTTCTATTATATCATTATTAATGACCTGTTCTCTTGGTAGTAGATTTGAATGGATACATTTGGATTTATGTATAGCAATAAATGCATTAATAGCAATAGGAATCTATCTGGGACTTATCCGTTTAAGCCCACATATTACTTTAAATAATTTCTTCCAATTTTTGACGCTTGGGAATTTAGGAAACACATTATCATATATAAGTTTTATTATCGCTATTATAGATTTAATTATTTCCAAGCAATACAAATGAATACAATATAGAATAATGGAAAAATAGTTATCATATATATGAATCCTGTAATGAAAAATGTTACTATAGCTTGAAATATTGTAAAATCATGTCTTATTATTTCAGTAACCATATTGTATATTGCATAAAATAATACACACAAGTTTAGCGAAATATAAAAATGTTGTCCGTTAATTATTCCATCATTATCAAAGATCCACATAAAATATTTAACTATTGTACTAGCAACAGTTTGGTGCATAAAATCCATATCATTCACTCCTAACAATTTTAAAAGTTCACAAAAAGATCACAAAAACCTTTTTTGTCTCTCTAAATATTATGTAAGAAATAAGCCTATTTGCGCATAAAATCTTACATAATATTAGAAAAGATAAAGGAGGTTTTTTGGCATGCACAAGAAACTAATTAAAGTTTTTATGCCTATTCTGATAGGCTTATCAATATTGGCTCGTCCTGCGCCTGCATTTGCAGCTGATTACCGTGATGCAGGAGTATTTACCAAAGAAAACGGTGTTTATATCTATTCTTCAAGTAAATATAGTGGTGTAAAATATGAGCAACATAATGAAGGTGGATTCAACGTTTTTGTACCATATTCAAGTTTTATGACCGGTCAAGATAAATTTCGCCGGATGTTTACAAATCTTTTCAGCATCTATAATTCAGGAATTGGTGAGACTTATAATAAAGCTGCTATGCGTTGGAACGCACCATTGTACGCAAATGCTGGTGGTGTCCAAACTCAATATTTTGTAAAGAAAATATCGACAACAGATAATGACCGAGAATCTGCAATGGCAACATCCAATTTAGGTGATTTCTCACCGAGTTTTAATGTTGAATTTCGATATGCTGGTATTATGATCGATACAAATAACAGCAACAGAGGATCCGTAGTAACAAACCCAACCTATGCATCCGACTGGATTCAGGAAGCCAGTGTAGCTGGTAGTAGAGGAGAAAACAAAACTTATTATATTTACAGCAAAGATGGTTCAGAAAAACAAGGGTATAATCTAAAGCTCATCGCAACCGATGATGTAAAACACCCAAAAGATCTTATCGAAAACTGGAGTGGATCCAGTGGTGTTCCATCTAACATTCCAAGTCAGTCACCATATTTTGGAACTGCTAAAAAGGTGTTTGAAACCTGGGCAGAACGCAGTGAAATAGGCGCCAAATGGAAAGCTGCATACGAGAATTACGCGCCTGCGTATGGAATGGAATGGTGGCAGCTTCTACAAAAATACATGCGTATTGATGGAGACGTAGACACGCAGTCCGTAACTATGACAATTGTTTACCGTGATACTAAAGACAATGGACACATCAGATATAAAACCTATTACATCCCGCGTCCAGTAGATAATAACGTCATCGCTTATTCAATCCAGATTCTTGATGATAAGAATGAAATCTTAGAAAAATCCGAGAGACCGCTTGAAAAGGTAACCGACGCCTTCGGAGGTGCAGACGCAACCGACAAAAACATAAAGACAAACGGAAGAATTAAATTAAAAGTCGGAAAAACTTACACAGCAGAGTTAGGAATGGTATATGCTTCTTTGAGTAGACCATACTCATACACCGATAAAACAGATGAGAATGCCAGACCTCAAATTCAGGTTTGGTCAGATGTATCATCAGGCGAAACCGGAGGCGCAGAAACAGGTTCATTCAAAGAATTTGGTTCAGACAATACTGCCAATATTGAAGGATTAAATGTCTTGGAAGCAGACTGGATGGATCGTAACTATAGAGGCGAACACCTAACAGCTATGGCCAGATATACCGTAGTAGGAGATACTTCAAACTATGGATATTTAGTAGGTATGGCAGGTTATAAAGTAATTGCATTCACAGTAGACGCCGCATTCCCTCAAAAAGGTCATCTAAAGTTCATCGTTCCTCAGGTTTACTCAGACAATGGTGATAACGAATACAAAGGTGATGATGCGATTGAACTCGATTACGAACTCGAAATCGACGACGAGAAAAAAGATGATCCAGAAGATCCAGAACTCTATGGAGATATGAACTTAGGCCAACGCGAATATAGAAGTCTTCATTACAAGAAAACCGTCGAAGAAGATGACAAAGATAAGCCAATTATGAAAACAGATCCAACCACAGGTGAACAGGTCGAAACAGGAGAGTACGAAAAGAAGATGGTTGACTATGAGTATGCCACAAACTTTGGCTGGTATGATTCCTATGCATCTTCGCCAGATGGTGAAAAGGTTGGAGAATGGAATGGAGTTCCAGAAGCTTCAGGCAGTATTTATCCGATTGATGAAAAGTCCTGGTGGGAATATGATCAGCAGTGGCCGGATCAAAGTGCAGATGCCTACTATAAGATCTGGTTGACGAAGGCCGGTGATTCTTGGAGTCCATCTGATGAAACGTATTATCGATCAGAGACAGCAGACTCAGACTCAGACGAATTCCTGATAACTACATATGAAATCCCTCATCACACCTTATGGGTGTTATTTTTTTAACTAAAAAAAGGTTGGTAATAAGGGTAAAAACGCTACTTTTTCCTCGACCCTTCTCACATAATATTCTTAGAGGAAAGAGGAGGCACGCCATGAAAAAAATATTTAATTATTATATCCTGTCTGCAAAGGAAATGGATGAGATCCAGTACACCATAGACTGGTATCACAAGTATAAAATTTTAGCTGAACTGGAGTGGAAGTCCGATGAAAAAGACGCTGAAACTCCTGAGTAATCTTGTAGGTTTCACAGGCATATGGACAGTACTTCCCATATATTTCTTAGAAAATCAACAGATTCTTCCGGTAACAACAAAACAGGCATTCTATATGACAGCTGCTCTGTCCGCATGGATCATGTTAAACAACCTATGGAGCATCGCATGTGAAGGGAAACAATTCTCAGAGTTCCAAGCCGGAGATGGATTGATTCCAGATACCGGTCTGAAAAAGGACTCGCCGCAAAAGCGGGCAGCAACCTATCCGAAAATTCCCACCGAACTGATCTCAAAGAACCCAGAGGGTATAATCCTTGGATGTGACAAAGGCAGATACGTCAGAATTAAAAACCAAATCTTACATTCCTGCATCGTTGGCGGTTCCGGATCCGGTAAAACGTCAACGGTGATCTTAGATACCCTTCTTGCAAATTATTCTGCGCCTGAACTTGAAATGCTGACTTTTTGTATCGACATCAAAGGAGAACTCCATGAGAAAGCCACGAAAAAGGATGACCCGACCATTTATGTCGTGGATCCTTCAAATCGTAGAACTGCCGGATGGGATGTATGGTATCGGTTACATGGTGATCCTTCAGATGACCTCATTGTGGAGAGCATGGAAGAAATCGCAGAGGCGTTGATCGTCAGCACAAATCCGAAGGATATGTTTTTCGTAGTAAATGCCCGATCCATGTTCACGGGCTTATTGGTTTACTATTTCAAAAAAGGTGAGAGCTTTATAGATGCCGTCAACCACATCCTGGAGTCAGATGCCAAAAAGCTGATTGAAGAAATCATTGAAGAAAGCGTAAAGAGTGACCTATGGTATCAATACCTTGCGAAGTTTGTCGGAAAGAAAGCGGAGTCCGTGGAGGACTGCATGGTGGAGATGACAACGAACCTCTCAGTCTTCAGCAAGTCAGATGTGAAATTCTGTTTCCGGGATAACGCAGTCAAGGCAAGTCCCGCAGCATTCAAAGAGAACAAATCTATTTTCTTAGCGATCCCAGAGCATCTGCTTGGAAGTTACCAGGCTATTATGCGTTTATGCACAGCGCAAGTCTTACAGGATTTACAGCGGAGACCGGATGCAGATGCGGCCGCAAAACCGATCCTGGTACTGATTGATGAATTTGCCAGACTTGGACGTGTGGAGACAATCTTCAACGCATTGGCAACCTTAAGAAGTAAAAAGACAATGGTCATGCTGGCTTTCCAGTCCATGGCTCAGATGGAAGTCATCTATTCCAAGGAAGAGGCAAGAGTCATTGCGGATAACTGCCGTATAAAGGTTATCTGTGAGTGCGCTGATCCAGACACGGCAAAGGATATCTCAGCCTGGTGTGGAAACTATCAGAACAAAAAAGAGACACTAAACGGTGGGAAGAACCGAAGTAAATCTTATACCTATGAGGAGAAACCAATCGTGGAACAGGGAGATCTGATAACCCTGATAAAGAAGGAAGAGGTGATCCTCATCATTTCCGGAATCGGCTATCTGCGGCCGAAGAAGTGTTATTACTTTAAAGACAGAAAAATTTCATCCCTGGCAGATCAGGTCAGGGAGTTTAATCAGAGGTAAAAATTATGACAGACAAAGAGTTATTTTATGATGAATTATTAGAAGCGATGCATGAAAATCCTCTATTTGAGGGTGCAAGCTTCGTGGAGCGGGAAGTACCGAAAAACAATGGAATATGGGAAGGAATCGAGATCCATGTACCTAAGTGTACCGTGGCACCGATCATCAGCCCGGACCGAATGTATGATCTAAGAAGACCAGACGAATCCATAAGATCACTGGCAGAACGACTTGCGGACGACATTGGAAAAGAGATTTACCGTGAGAATGAAATCGTTGCGAAACAGTTCAGCAGCCTAATGAGACAGGAAAAAGATTTTCCGCTGGGTGCGGCAGTGGTTTCTTATGAGGCGAACAAGGAATGGCTGAAAGACCTTCCATACGAACGAATTGAGGACTTGGCAATTTACCCGAAAATGTATGTAGCACCTGACGCATCGATTAGGATCACCTCAAGTCTTCTTTCTGAGATCCACATGACAAAAGAAGAGGTATTAAAAGAAGCCAAGAAGAATACGGCTAAGAATATGGTGTTCAAAAATTTGGAGGAAATGCTGTTTAGCGATGTCGTTGAGCGGGACGGTGATCCGGAAATCACCAGTGCCCTTATGCCCTCATCCACTGAATCGCCGATGTTTGTTCTTACAAATAAAGAGAGACATGATGGTGCGGCCATGATCGCATGTCCTGAGGTATTACAAGCGGTTCATGGGCTTATGGGTGATGATTATTATATTCTTCCGTCATCGGTCCATGAAGTCCTTATAGTACCAAAACATATCCCGTTGCTGCTTGAAGATATGCAGAAAACAGTACGTCAGATCAATGAAGAATCGGTTGAGCCCATCGACCGTCTTTCTGATAATGTTTATGAGTTTGATGGCAGGAATCTTAAAATCGCCGGCACTATCACCGAGGAACGGGAGAAACTGCCAGGCATATCAAGGGAATCCCGGCATATCCGATAGGATGCCGGATCCCATAAAAATTTATAATACGGAGGTCACTATGGACTTACAGAGAAAACTTGACTTTATAGAAAATTACAGAATCGCACTGGAACTATTGAGACACAAGGAGATGCGGATCGACTGCCATTTCCCGGCCGGAAATGGGAAAGATGACCTGATCGTGGAGGTGTACCATGGAGCAGCACCAGAAGCAGACCAAGGATGAAAAGATCAAAGAACTCACCGAAAAACTGGAAGAAGGAATCAAGTCTGTGTTCGCGTCCAGTAAATACCGGGAATACCTCACCGTCATGTCTAAGTTCCATTCCTACAGCTTCAACAATTCTATTCTAATCCTCATGCAGAAACCCGATGCAAGGTATGTAGCCGGGTATCGGACCTGGGAATCCCTGAACCGCCATGTAAAAAAAGGTGAGAAGGGAATCACGATCCTGGCACCCAACCCACATAGGCTGACGAAAGAAGTCACGGTCATTAACCCAGAGACCGGGCAGCCAAAGCTTGACGCAGACGGAAAGCAGATGACGGAGCAGAAGCAGATCACCTATGCATCTTTTCGTCCGATTACGATTTTTGATGTTTCCCAGACCGAGGGAGAGCCACTTCCTGAACTTGTTACAGAACTGAAAAAGAAAGCCCTAAACTATCCACTTCTCATGAACATCATCAAAAGCACCTCGCCCGTCCCGATCCGCTTTGAATCCTGGGAAGGATTGGCTAAGGGATACTATAACCGTACGAGTGATGAAATCGTTATCAAAGACGGGATGTCCGAGAGCCAGACACTAAAGACCGCTCTCCATGAAACCGCCCACAGCATTCTCCATGCAGACAAGAAAAATCCAAAGGATCCAGCCACAAAGGAAATCGAGGCGGAGAGCGTGGCATTCATCGTCTGTAATCATTTCGGAATCGACACATCCGATTATTCTTTTGCATATCTCGCCAGTTGGAGCAGTTCGAAAGAACTTCCAGAGCTTCGAGCATCTTTAAAAACGATTCAGACAACGGCCCATGATCTCATCGACCGGATGGACGAACAGATCCAGAGACATATGGAGATTCAGCGGCAGCCAGAGACAATCGGAACTGAAATTCAAAATACCCAGGAAATTCACTACAGTAGGAGATAACATATGACAGAACTTGAATTACTACAACAGAAGCATCGGGAAGATGCAGCCGCAAGAAGGGAACAGTTTAAGGAACGGAAACGGAGAGCACACAGACTGATCGAGCGTGGAGCCATGCTTGAGAGTGCCATAAAAGATATCTGCCTACCAGAATCCCTAACAGATAAGCAGATGGAGCAGATCATCTATTTTGCGATCCAGAACCCGGAGACGATTGCATTTATTATCGAGAAGGGACGCGAAAATCCCTTCTAATTTTCAGGAAGAAGGGCGCACTTATTACCGACCCTGGCGGGACGGTGTGCGGTCCTTCGGACAACCGGCGAGAGCCGGAAATTCAAGCGCTGATTGATGAAAATGGAAACTCATCCCACTCATTATCGGTGTATTTTCATATCTAAAAGGAGTCACATCTATGGCAATCTATCATCTATCAGTACAGATCATAAAGCGGAGCGAAGGACGTTCCGTAGTAGCAGCCGCAGCCTATCGAAGCGGCACCAGCCTTACCAGCGAGTGGGATGGAATCACCTACGATTACACAAGAAAAGGATGGGTGGAGCATACCGAAATTCTTCTGCCGGAGTACGCACCAGAAAGTTTCAAGAAGCGTCAGCACCTATGGAATCAGGTTGAGATGGCAGAGAAATCCGCGAACGCACAGTTGGCACGCGAGATTGAAATTGCCCTTCCCTTGGAACTGAGCCGCGAAGCCCAAATTGCTTTAGTCCGGGAGTTCGTCCAAGAAAACTGTGTGGAGAAAGGCATGTGTGCGGATCTTGCAATCCATAATCCACCAGTCCGCAACGGTTACGGTCAGCCCATAGATCGTAATGGCAAACCCGCGAATGACCCAGAGCAAATGACTTTCCGAAATCCACATGCACACATCCTGGTAACCATGCGGCCGTTAAATGAACGTGGAAGATGGGAAGCTAAGTATGAGAAGAGTTATCTATGCTGGAAGGATAACAGGGAATACTCATTCCGGGCATCCAGGATCAAAGAAGCGGAAAAGCACGGGTGGAGAAAGCAGTATCGGTATTATTTTGGAAACCGGACGATATGGCTTACCGCTGAGGCCGCAGAAAAGAAAAATCTAAGGCGGGTGGATAAGCAGCCGCGGATCAAAAATATTCCAAACCGTACCATAGCAAAGTGGAACAGCACCGAAACCTTGGAATCCTGGAGAGAGTCCTGGGAAGAACTCTGCAACCGATACCTAAAAGAAAATGGAGTCGATGCACAGATCGACCACCGTTCCTATGCTGACCAAGGAATTGACCGGGTTCCCGGTGTTCATTTCGGACCGAGTGCCTATCATATGGAAAAGAAGGGAAGACAGACAGAGCTTGGAAAGCTGAATGAGGAAATCATGGATAACAACCGGTTCCTGGAGGAGACCCAGAAGGTACTCGATCAGATGGTAGCGAAGGAGAAAGAACAGCTTAAGAAGACTGCGCTCCACTTGGAATCCCTCAGAGACAGGTATATTATAAGCGCATATCAGGAAGCATTGTACTCCGCATCCCTGGCAGCCGAAGGATCCTCCATCCAAGAACAGATTGCGTCTGCTAATGCGAATGCAAAGGCAATCGAACAGGCCATGAAAGCCATAACGAATCTGATGGACACCATAGAGTTAAAGAATAAGGAACTATCCATCTGTTCTCTTTTCTTGAAAAAGAAGCGGGAATCCATAAAAAAGGAGATCATCCAGGCGGAAAAAGAACTATCAGAGGTCAAGAAATCCCTAACAGAATTGCAAGAGAAGAAAACTGCACTGCAGGAGAAGAAGTCCATGGATCAGGAAGTCATGAAGGAAAAGCGGAAGCGGGTGCAGTACCTAAAGAAGATGCAGACGCAGCAGTACAAAGAATTTTACCGTCTTGTGGGTGAATGCAGGGAACAAAAGGGAAAACTCCGGGAGATCCTGTGGACAGGACGCGCCGGCCGGGATCAGTTTGTGGAAAAGCGTCTAAGGGATTATTATAAGGAAGATTTCCGGAACGAGATTCTGGAAGAGGTCAGAAAGAATGCGCCGGATGTTCCAAAAGAAACTCCGACAGGTATGGATAAAATACGGACAAGAAAACGGTAGCTAAGAATTTCAGGCAAAGTCAACAGCTTAGTCTTGCGTCCAGTAACCTGCACATAGAAAAACTTCACAGGCCCAAGAAAAAATGCACAGGCTCACGCCAAAAGAATCAGGCACTTTCCCACTTCACGCCGTTTCAGGTTCCAAGTAAACTAAAGGAAACAAAGGAAAGAGAGGTATTCTTATGGAAACACAAGAGTTCGATGAAGAATTGCAGGAAACGAACAGGATCTACAAGGAAATCGGTGATCTCAGCACAAAGGAACTTCTGGAACTCCAGGGAGCAATTACACAGATCAAAGAAAACTCCCAGAAGGAAAAGAAAGAGAACACGTTGTCCTGGTTGGAACAGTCCGTGATCTCCGTGTTAAAAGACTATGTGGAAGAAATCGGAGGGACATTCAATTCAGAAGATGACGAGGTCGGAAACCGGATCATCACACTTAGAAACGATGGTGGATTTGACATTGACAGTGAGAACGTCCGGCTACGGATGGCGTTAGCTGTGGCAAGCTATACTTACATTGGGTATGGTGATGGGAAGAGTGTTTTGAACCTTACATATGACCCGATCGTAATTGGAAAGTAGAAAACGGGTAAGGAGCATAGACGGGCATGAAGAAACGGCAGACATCCTCAAACTAAGAAGATGTACTGCCGTTTACGTTTGCATTAAAGTCCTCTATTATCTGCCAAGGGAGGCATCGAATTAGTTTCTGCATTTGTAGTAAGATATTTTCTGCGGAATATGCAAATGAACTTATGCGAGAGGAGCTGAAAGGCTTCTTTTTTTGTTCGCTTTGCATGTCAAATACATGAATCCGCTCTGAACGGAACCACAGGATGTCCGCTAAATCTGCATGTCAAAAAAATAAAAAATTTTTCCCAGTCATTTGTCATTTTTGAAAAAACCCATCATAATATATATAGGTTTATTTGATGGGAACTTTTACGGAAGAAAACCAAAAAAAGTTTCTCCATTTTCACTAAATCTTACATAATAAGAATGTACAAATAATTTGTTTAAACGAAAGGAAAAATACTATGAAAAATGTGACAGAGTTAGTAGAATTAAGAGATCGTGCTTATGAGGGCGGCGTAGAATTAAAAAATGCAATTGTAACCAAAACGGGAAAAACAGTCCATGATTATATGTATGTACGTGCAGATAAAATGATTCAGGCAATGCATTATGGAAGAAACAATGAATTTATGGATAATGTGATTAAACTCTCTAACATGTTTGAACTTCCGATTCCGCGACCATTACTTGAGGGAATGGCTGATGAAGAAAAATTTAATGTTGTAAGCAGATCATATATGATTGGCCTGCTTTCATGAGAAACTTAGAAATGGGCGTTGCTACTTGGCAGCGTCTTTTTTTGAACATTGCATCCTGAACTCTTATAATATAAAATTATAAATAGAATAAAGAGCGTAGGAGGGTAACATATGGATTATACATTATTGGCACAAGATAATAGTTTTCAAAGTTGGTCAAGATTGGAACCCATGGACACTGATTATACAAAATACGGAGAAAAGGATCCTTCCGTCATTGCGGCAGGTCATAAATGTGTTGATGTATACAATGCGTTTGCAAATGCGCGACAATCATTTATGGCTGCGGGATACCATAATTATGGAGATTTATGCAGTGACAACGAGATGAGCAGACTTTATACAAAAACCCACTTTTTATTACATGCAATATTCGAATATGCAATATGTCTTGATCTCAGTTGGCAAGTAATTTGGGCATATGTGCAACCGGGCTCCTTTGAGTATCTTTCAAAGAACGAGTATAAAGAGATGGAAGGTGACTGTGAGCGGGATAACTTAATAAGGCTACTGAATTGTGCCATAGCTCAAAGAAATGTTAAAGTAGAACGAATAAAAGATATTATGCTTAAGTTTGACAACGATGAGGATGTAAAAAGATTAAGGACATTATATAACTCACTCAAACATCGTGGAACCATACATTTTGTCGGATTAGGCGAAAATGCGAAGACAATGATGATGAAGGTTGATGGTAAGAGCATTTCGAGATTGAGTCGCGAAGAATATACGGTAGAAGCAGTAGAAAAGATACTTTTTGACTATCATAAGAAGTTTCAAACATATTTCAATGAGTTGATAAAAGAAATAATTCCTGCTGATTATTTAAATAAAAAGGTGTCCTTTGTAGATTATGTGAATACCATGATGAAAATAGACTCAATACAGAATAAATGTAAATAGCTATTCTAATGCATATAAGAAAATATTAAAAAGACCTGATCTGCTGACCAAGCCTTTGTATGTATCTTCCATTAACTTGCCTTAGGACCCGGAAAGATAAACTCACATTCATCAGGAGTCAGGCGGTGTTCCGCCCAGATCCGGGCTTCGATGTCACTTAGAACTGTGATGTCACATCCTGCGGCCGGAAACGGATCACCCTGGAAACAATAGGGACTGCTTTCTCTTCCCTCGACGTAGAGGAAATAGGTTCCCTGCCTGGTGATATATAATTCTTCCCTGTGATAAGCAGGATCCAGGATGGTACGATGTTGGAAGTAGCCGAGGCGGAAAGAAGAGTCAGTGCTGTATGGAATAGAATTTATAATTTTAATCATAGTATTTTTCCTTTCTGTTTAACAAGTCATCGCGATCTTATCCATCAAGTAGTCAATCGGGAGACCTGGTGTTTTTAAATATTCGGTGACATCGATCATGGTGTCACATGGACCCGGATCCGCTCTGTTGGCACTCCATGCAGACGATCCCACAAGTGCGCAGACATCACCGATCATAATGAGTTCCATTGCGGCAAAGCTGTCGAAGTAATATGGATCACAGACGGAGACTCCCTGCTGAGTCCGTCTGAAATCCAAGTTGGCACCTTCTCCCTGGTAGGTTGAGCCATATTCTGTAATCAGGTGCCGGAAGAGTGTTTCAAGACCAAAGTATTCCAAGCTGGTCAGATGTGGAGTATATGTATCCATTCAGTAAATTCCTTTCTGTTCAATAGCATCTATGTAAAGAGAGAAGACCCGTCGGTCTCTCCCGGATCATGCCGCACACGGGCGGCGGGTTACTGGAAATCCATGGATATACTTAATATGGAGCGATTTGGGAAAATTGAATGGTTTGATTTTGAAAAATATTACACAAAAATACATTTGGAAAATATACATAATATACAAATTCTAAGAAAACAAATCTAATACGCATAGAAGCGCCTGAACCAAAGAAATGCCACCTTCCCATATTTGGTAAAAGAAGATCATTGAATGCATGGTATAATTATGGTATAATTAAGCCATATAAAGGAGGTGCTTCTATGCCACAGATTGTTCCAATCAGCCATTTAAAAAATACATCAGAAATTTCTGAAATGTGCCATTCTGCCAGAGAACCGATTTTTATTACTAAAAACGGATATGGAGATATGGTACTCATGAGTATGGAAAACTATGAGCGCATGGTGCGCATGGCAAAGATCTACGAGGAACTGGAAGAGTCAGAGCGCCAGGTGGAAGCCGGCCAGACAATGAATGCGAGAGAACATCTTGCATCCGTGAGGGAGAAGTATGGGTTATAATCTGGAAGTTACACGAAAGGCATCGCAGCATCTTGATAAGCTGGTTGCCTATCTGCTGGATCCGTTAAAGAACGGGCAGGCTGCATCCCATTTTCTTTCTGGAGTCGATGAGGTCTATGCCCGTCTGGAAGAAGACCCATGGCAGTTCCCAGCGTGTACCGACTATGTGTTGAGAAAAAAGGAATATCGGAAAGCAAAGGTCCCGGGTATGTCCTATGTAGTGATTTATCAGGTGGATGAAGATATACGAACGGTGTATGTTATGGGAATCTTCCATGAACTGGAAAATTATGGAATAAAGCTATAAGAAAAGCCTGGGAGAAATCCCAGGTGTTTTATTTATATAGGAAGAGATGAGGCTAAGTGGTTGTCTCTGAACCCGCTCTGTCCTCGTCAAAGACTCCGGTTGAAACGATTTGTTCCGCAATCAGCTTTAGGACTGGGACGGCTACGCTGTTCCCAAGCTGTTCATAGGCATGATTCTCGGAAACGGGAAAAGAAAAGTCTTCCGGGAATCCCAGGATCCTTCGGACCTCATTGGGAGTCAGCTTTCGGACTCGGCCATTTATATAGATGGCTTCGGTTCCACCTGCAGGCCCACGGGAGGAAACAACGGTTGTGGGAGAAAGTCCCTTGGCGCTGTAGATGCGTCTGCCTTGACCGATATTTCCGATATAACCCATGCGGTATGTCGTATGGACTCGTTCTGTCAGATCCGGTTTATATAGGACAATATCGGGACGGGAAATGAAGTAGTGTTCATCCACATCAGAATCAAGGAAATCTTCAAGGGCAATGTCAGAGGAAAATGGTTCAGGGAATTGGAAAGAAATATTCAGGGATTTTAAGAAACAGACAATATAGACTCGTTTACGGATTTGAGCAACACCAAAATCAGATGCAGCTAAGACTTTGTAATGGACATCGTATCCAAGTTCATCAAGGGTGTTTACGATTACTTCCAGAGTTCGGCCGTTATCGTGCCGGACCAGGTTATCGACGTTTTCAAGAAAAACGACTTTAGGTTTGTGGTATTTTAGAATCCGTGCAATCTCAAAGAACATCGTTCCTCGGGAATCTTCAAAACCTCGCTGTTTTCCGGCAAGACTGAATGGCTGGCATGGGAAGCCGCCGCACAGGACATCAAAAGTTGGAATCTCTTCTTCCTTGATCTTTAGAATGTTTTTGGAAGGTTCTTCAGAATAGTTTGCAAGATAGGTCAGACGTGCGTTCCTGTTCTTGTCGCAGGAGAAGACACAGGTTCCACCCACGTACTCCATGGCCTGACGGAAACCGCCGATCCCGCAGAAAAGGTCGATAAATTTAAAATAGGTATGCGTGAAAATAACTCCTTTTGAGAGAAAGCGTCTCTCAAGAATATTATGCAAGAAGTGATGTTGAAAAAAGTTGAAAATTCGCAAAACGAGTGCGAAAAGTTGTTGACATTATAGAAAAAGAGCGGTATTATATTTTTATCCACTTAAATGTGGAACAAAAAAGTCAAATCTAAAAAGCCAATTATTATAGCAAGTTAATTGAATAGGATTATTTGATAATGAGTTTTACGCTCATACTATGTCCTATCTTAGCTTTCTATAATAATTGGCTTTTTTTTGTGTTTGATTTTACGCACCTTGAAAACCTCATAACCGTAACACCTCACCGGAACAGGGCCCGGAGGTCATAACAAGGCGGTAGTAACCGAAGAAAAGACTATGAATTTACAGGAGGAAACTGTATGAAGACAACAAATTGGGATTTTTATTTAACAGGTGATCGGCCGGAAAGCGGATATCTTCGTTTCAAAATAGGCAATGTGCGGTTAGGCAAAGAAAAATCCAGATGGTTTGACTATGATGAAGCTACATTATATTACGATTATGTAGTGGATCCAGAGGTTATCACACAAAAGCCGAAGGGATTTATTCTTTCACTTGATGATTTAGCATTTATATTTTTTCAGCACGAGGACATGTACGCAGATGAGAAGAGCATCATCCTAGAGAGCACCGATAGAGAGAATACGATTGATATTACAGACGCAAACAGTGTGGTGGATATCGTGGAACAGATGAACGGCAAGTCATATAAGTTAGTTCTGAAATATGAGAGCACGCTGTCGATGGAAAATATTATGGCACATATGACTTACTGGATGCAGTTTAAGAACAAGGAAAAGCTGCCAAGGAATTTCTTTATAGAATATCCTGGAGATGATGGAAAGTTATGTTGGATGGAATACAATGTAAAGGAGAAACGGCTTGAATTCTGTATAAATGATGGAAAGTTCGCAGGGTTTGACGGATCACGTTTAACTCTTGCGATGACTTGTGACAAGCATAAATGGTATGAGTTTGAGAGATTCGATTTGATAAGGGCGATTTCACGTTGGCTTACAATTGAAACGTTATATGATTATGCTCTGCAAAAACCGGTAACAATTGAATATGAGGACGGAGTAACAGAAGTAAAAACCTTTAAAAATTCTTCAAGCTTTAGGAAATGCATTGAGAATATGATCGATGGCAAGAAAAGAATTGAGAATGCATATGTGGAGAATATATCACAGGACACAATCCGTCAGATGGTTGATGAGAACTATTATGATACCCACCGTTTGTTCGTAATTCCAGTGGAGAATGATGTCTTTAGAAGCCAGTATCAAATGATTCCGTCAATGGCAAATAGAAAATATAAATATATCTTTCTGGATGAACTTGCAGACATGGATGAAGGGAAAAAGAAAATCTCAAATGCTAAAAAATTTGCAGAACCCGTTTTATATCATTTCACATCCAAGAAAATCTTAGGAATGATTCAGTCATGCGGATTTATCATGTACCCGTATATTCCGATTGATCCAAAGGAAAAGATTGTTTGGTTGACAAGCGTACCATCCTGGAAGAAAGCCGCGGTAGACAGTCGTGTATTTATGAAGAATCGAATTCGGATTACAGTGAGAAAAAAGGACTATATGGAATGGTACTTCGATTGGAATACATATGCAAAAGAGAGCTTAGAGAAAGATCCATCAACTTATTATGATGATTCCTTTTATGATTTCATCCATTGGTATGTTGCTGTGGAGCCGATTCCAATGAGTGATGTTTTGCGCATTGAGGATCTTGTAACGCAGGAAGTTCTTTATGAGGCCGAAGATGCTAAATATGAATAAATTTTGAGCCATACATACTTGACTTGAGGTAGGAGAGCGTGGAAAATACAAAGTAGGAAGATCATGCAGAGGTATGCTGGGAAAGCTTTGGGTTTCAGATATCCTTTAAGAAAAGTGAAAATCAGGGACGACCGGAAGCGGTTGTCCCTGGTTAAAGAAAGAGGGAAAAGTTTATGACGAAGATTTGTCCGCTCTGCGGGAGCATGGCAGAGTTTTCAGATGGTAATATCCTTGAAGATAATGAAATTATCTGGGATTTCATACAATGCCCAGTATGTGGCAGATTTGAAGTTGCAGAAGCAGATGATGATATAGAGAAATTCAACAAAGATCATCTAATGGCGTACCTAGTACACAATGGGATTCATAAACCGGGAGACTATCGTTACTATACTACAAAGTCCAAGGTATGGTGTGATACATGGAGAAAAGAGTTTGAACAGGGTAATACCGTGCATGGAAGACCAATACATTTATCACCGGAAATTGTAGAGAACTGGTATCCTAAGACAGTTTCAGAGCGAGTTGATCTCATTCTAAAGTATATTGCTGACAATGCATCTCATATTGGAGGCTTTGTCCAGTATGGTGAGGATGAGAGGCTATATAGTGTATTATTTGTGGATCGGTATGAAATGGGCGCTTTGGGTGAAAAGAAAATACCCGGACCTCAGGTTGAAAGTCAGTTTAAATTTATAATAGACTATCTAACAAAGAAGGAATACATTAATATTTCTACAAATGGCGCAAGGTTATCACCACATGCTACCATAACACTGACAGTAGAGGGATATTCCAGAGTAGAAGAACTGGAACGATCTAATTCTAAGGGACGTGAGGTCTTGGTTGCTATGAAGTTTGGTGAGGATACAAATTGCCTGAGAGCAGCCATCAAAAAAGGCATTGCAGACGCAGGATACATACCGATCCTCATTGACGAAGTGCAACACAATGATTTCATCACACCAGAGTTACTTAGCCATATCAGGAACAGTAAATTTGTTGTGGTAGATCTTACTCACCAGAACAACGGAGCATATTTTGAGGAAGGATATGCTATGGGATATGGTAAGCAAGTAATCCAGCTGTGCAAGGCAGATGTGACACTTCATTTTGACATTGCACAGAAGAATACTATTATCTGGAAGACAGAGGATGAGATACCGGAGCGTTTGAAGAACCGTATCTTGGCCACGATTGATTAAATTTTAGGCTGTACGCCTTGAAGGAAATCAGTTATAATAGGGCTACGGATTGAATTGATTCAAGACTCTTTGTTCTCGTCCCACCCAGACTCATCCAAGTGTCCGAGTGAAAAAGAACATAAAAA